>ERZ761607.4946-NODE-4946-length-11350-cov-11.305799_pt1 | contig 11350 bp, 10 predicted proteins | sample MGYA00511164_ERZ761607 | MGnify/ENA primary metagenome ERZ761607 (study PRJEB28899, sample SAMN02445080) | bioreactor sludge metagenome | biome: EBPR sludge | place: Australia: Brisbane, Thorneside Wastewater Treatment Plant | collected 2011-06-22 ...
CGGCGCCGGTGTAACGTTTCGACTTTGTGCAACTTGCCACGGCAATTCTGCAACGTATTGTTTACCGGACACAATATGATCTGCAGGCAGGTCCGTCCGGGGCGCCCCCGTTCATTCCGTTACACCCCCTGAGGCGCCTGTCAACGAGGCGGCGGACGCCATCCGCCTGACCGGATGTGAATCGCCGCAGGCTAGTCGGGACTGGCATGGCTTGTGCTTGAAAAGATCACCCAAAAGGCTTGGCGGCCGATCCCGGATCGCCGCCGGTCCGGACAGGAAGAGTCGGGTCTGGTTGGGTCCCAGCCGCTTCTCAGGAGTTGCCAGGTGAATATCGAAACCGAACTGAATCTCTCGCTAGCGCCCGAGCTTGCCGTGCAACTGCTCAAGCATCCCTTGCTGACCGAGTCCAAGCCCGTTTGCCAGCGCGTCGTGCACACCTACTACGACACCCCCGACCAGCGCCTGCGCCGCGAGCGCGTCATCGCCGGCTATCGCAAGGACGGTTCCGCCTGGGTGCCATCGGTCGGTCGCCTCGGCTTGCCCGACGCGAGGCCGGGCGTCAATGGCGAGAAGAAGAACGCCGGCGCGCCGGGCGATCACGATTTCTCGCAGGTCGCCGACGGCAGCTTGCGTCCCCTGCTCGAGTCGGTCCGCGACGACCTCAAGCCGGCATTCACCACCCGTTTCACGCGTCGCGCCTGGACGCTCGAACCGCGTGACGGCGTGCGCATCGACCTGGCCCTCGACCGTGGCTGGATCGAGGCGGCGGGAAGGCGTCAGGCAATATGCGAGGTCGGTCTCGAACTACGCGCGGGCGGAGTCGCCGATCTCTTTTCCGTCGCTGGCGAACTGCAGACCGAACTGCAGCTGCACCCGGAAGTCGCCAGCAAGTTCCAGCGCGGCTACCACGTTCTGGCCGATGAGTCTTGGCATCCGGTGAAGGCGTTGCCGATCGCCACCGACGGCGGAATGACGACGATTGCCGCCTTCCGCACCGTCGCGCTGGCCTGCCTGCACCATCTGCAGAGCAACGAGCAGGGACTGCGCGAGAACGACAACCCGGAATTCGTGCATCAGGCGCGCGTCGCGATCCGTCGCCTGCGCTCGGCGATCCGCGTCTGGAAGCCGCGCCTGCCGCAGGACTTCGTGGCCAGATTCGACCCGCAGTGGCAGGCATTGGCCAGGCAACTCGGAGAGGCGCGAAACTGGGACGTGTTCACCGGCGAAACCCTGCCGTCCGTGTTGGCGGCTTTCCCGGAAAGCGGCGTGGCCGCCCGCCTGTCGCACTATGCGGCAGCGCGTTGCGTGAGCAGTCGCGAAGCGGCGCGTGCTTTGCTGAAATCAGTCGATTACTCGCGACTGCTGCTCGAATTCACCGCCGCCGTGCTGGCGCTTCCCGAGGGCAGGGCGCATCGGCTCGAAGCCTTCGCCCCGCGCCGTCTCGAAAAGCGCGCCCAACAGGTCCGCCAACTTGCCGAAGAGGCGTTGAGTGGCGATGCGGCGTCGCGTCATCGCCTGCGCGTCGCCTACAAGCGGCTGCGTTATGCGCTCGAATTCTTCGCCCCGCTCTTTCCCGGCGCCGCGCTGCGCGACTACCACGTGGCGGCGAGCGGCCTGCAGGAAATGCTCGGGGAACTGAACGACCTGGCGGTGGCCATGGACCTGACCGCGGAAGCGCTTCCCGATGAGCACGGCGAGGCCATCCGCTGCTGGCTGGAAGGGCAGAGCGAGCGGCGGCTGCCGGAACTCGGCGCCTTGGTGGGCGCCTTTCGCGAGCAGGCGGCGCCGTGGAGGACACCATGAGCCTGCATACAACGACCGCCAGCGCCACGCCGCAAACCGTCCCGTGCGCCTACGCCGGGGCGGGCCCCGAGCCTTTCGCCATGATCGACGAGCAGGCGGGGTTGGTCGTGAAACTGGCCAGGATCCTCGACGAGGTGCTTCTCGGGAAAGAGTCGGCGCATTCGCTCCGCCTGCAGGATCTCGAGCAGCGGCGCGGGGAACTCCAGCGCCGCCACCAGGCCGCGGTCATCGCGATGCACCCGCCTTGCGTCTGGGCGGACGAGCTCCGATGGACACTGGAGACACTGGATCGGGTGGCGGCCGGGCTGTTCAGGGCGGCCCGGCGCTGCCATCACAGCCTCGCCGGCCCGGACGAAGCGACCGGCGAGATCGTCGCCGCCATCCAGAAGGCGGCCGCGAACCTGCGCCAGGGCTATGCGCGGCTGGCGAACGGCTCGCCGGCGGCCGAACTCGACGCCGAGGCGGCGCTGGCGGGCAAGGAAGGATTGGCCGGCAGCCGGGCGGGAACGCCTGCGGGCCGGGGCGGCGCGCTTCCGGGGCATGCGTCCCGGCTCCACGAGCTTCATGGAAACCTCAACGACATCGCACGCGACCTTGCGCGCGCCGCAGCCGTCCTCAAGGGATGGTCGCGGCAACTGGCTGGCGGGTTGCCCGGATGGAACGCCGGGGCGGATGCCCGCGCGCTGATGTCGCAACGACTGGGGGTCAACTGAGATGAAAATCACTTCAGGCATTTCGGGAAACAACGGCGGTCCGGGAGAACTCGTCCGGGGCAAGCCAGGTTCCATTTCTTTACTCAATGCAGGGGAATTCACTGTGGAAACTCTAATTCAAGCGGTGCAGAGGCCAGTTGCTTCGCGGTCGGTCGAAGGCCATCTGGACGGCTATCTGGACGCCATCGCCGACGCCATGGTGATCTTCCGGGAGGCGGTCGATGCCGCCCTGAACGGGGGCAGCGACGGGGCGCGCTGGCGGCAAGCCGAGCGCATCGCCGAGCACATGCGCATGCTTGACGACATGCAGCAGATGCTCGAGACCGGCGTCAGTGAGCAGTCGCCGTTGCGGGATCTGGTCTGCGAGATGATCGACCCGCTGACCGGCGTGAGCCGGCTGCTCAAGGACTTGAAGAGACAGGTCGCCGGTTTTGCCGTCGTTCCCGGTCTCTGCGCTCCCGGGCATGTGCTGCCGGCGCATCTGGTTTCGGACATCCAGGATCTGACGGAGGAGGTCTGCGTTGCGGTCGACGCGCTGGTGGATGAATATCGCCCGGCCACGCGCTGGTGGAAGCGGCCGCCGTCGGCGGTCGACGAGCGGCGTGTCAGTTCGCATGAAAGCCGCGCCGACCTTCTGTCGATGCAACTGCTGAAGAAGATCTTCGCCGACGACTCGCTCGACCTCAAGTCCCAGCTCGGACTGGCGCAATTCGTCGAGGAAATCGATCGCGTGGCGGATTACGCCGAAGAAGTCGACGTCGAACTTCGCGCCACTCGCATCACCGGTCAGGCGTCTTCCAGCGTCAGGGATCCGCACTGAGTTCCCGCCAGATCGCGGCTTGCGGGTTGCCTTGCCCGGCCGTATCCGGGCAAGGCGGCGTCGTCTTGCGATGTGGCCGGCTGGCGGACAGCGGGGCCTTCGCCTTCTGTCCGTAGCGAAACAATCGTGTTAGCATCGCGTCCGGCCCGGGTTTTGCAGCCTGGGCCGTTTGGTTTGGGAGCTTGCTTCGCCCGGGCGGGGCGGACCTCCGGGTCTGCCGCGAAGTATTTTCTTGAGAGACTGAAGGAGGGCCGGAACCGATGGAACTGTCGATGACGTTCAAGAACGACAAGCTGGTCGGTGACTTCTGGGGAGGTCTTGCGGCGATGCTGGTGGCGTTGCCATCGGCGATCGCTTTCGGTGTGACCATCTATGCTGCCATCGGCCCCGCCTACGCCGGCCTCGGCGCGCTGGCCGGAATTCTCGGGGCGACCGCCCTCGGCCTGGTGGCGCCCGCGCTCGGCGGCACCAACCGACTGATCACGGCGCCGTGCGCGCCGGCCGCGGCGGTGCTCTCGGCCTTTGCCATCGAACTCGTGCAGGGCGGCACACCGGCGCCGTTTATCGTCCTCATGTTGACGGCCCTCGGTCTGATTTCCGGGGTGGTGCAGCTGGGCCTCGGTTTCATGGGTATCGGCAGCCTGATCAAGTACATCCCGTTTCCCGTGGTCAGCGGCTACCTCACGGGCGTCGGACTGATCATCATCGGCAGCCAGATTCCCAAATTCCTCGGTGTGCCCGGTGGCATGCCGTGGTGGGACGCCCTGATCTCGCCAGACTCGTGGCAGTGGGAGAGCATGGTCATCGGAGCCGCGACGGCGGCGGTGATGGTCTTCGCGCCACTGGTCACGCGCGTCGTGCCGGCGGCCATTCTCGGCCTGCTGGCGGGAGTGCTGACCTATTTCGGGCTTGCCGTGATGGACGAGTCGCTGCTGGTCGTCGAAGGCAACAAGCTGATCATCGGCCCGCTGGGCGGAACGGCGTCGAGCATGCTGCACGCGATCACCGGGCGCTGGCAGGAGATCGGCGAACTCAAGCTGAGCCAGATCGGCAGCCTGCTCGGGACGGCGTTCACGCTGGCCGTGCTGCTGTCGATCGATACGCTGAAGACCGCGGTCGTTCTCGACGCGCTGACCCGCAGTCGCCACGATTCCAACCGCGAACTCGTCGCCCAGGGTCTCGGCAATGTCGCGTCGGCTTGTGTCGGCGGGATGCCGGGCGCCGGCCAGATGGGGGCGACGCTCGTCAATCTCGCGAGCGGTGGCCAGACCCGCGTCTCCGGGGTGATCGAGGGCGTCCTCTCCCTGGTCGCGTTTCTCGCCCTGGGAACCTTCATCGCGTGGATTCCGGTCGGGGCGCTGGCCGGCATCCTGATGATCGTCGGCTTCCGCATGATCGACCGCCACAGCGTCCATCTGCTCGGGTCGCCATGGACCGTGCTCGACTTCATCGTCATCGTCGCGGTGGTGGCCGTGGCGGTCGGTTACAGCCTGATCGCCGCCTCCGGCGTCGGCATCGCGCTGGCCATGTTCCTGTTCATTCGCGAACAACTGAGCAGCACCGTCATTCGCCGCAAGATGGACGGCGGGACCCGGTTCTCGAAGCGTGTGCGTCTGCGCCAGGACATGGCGCGCGTCGAGCGGGAGGGGCACCAGTCGGTCATCCTCGAACTGCAGGGTGGCCTGTTCTTCGGGACCAAGGACCAGTTGTATACCGCCCTCGAACCCGAACTCGGGAAGCGTAAATACATCCTGCTCGACATGCGGCGCGTGCAGTCGGTCGATGTCACGGCGGTGCACCTGCTGCAGCAGATCCGCGACTCGCTGATCGAGCGCGACGCCTTCCTGGTCTTCAGCAGCCTCACGCATACCCTGCCCAATGGCCGCAACATCGCCGAGTTCTTCGATCAGATGGAACTGACGACGATGACCGGGCATGTCAAGGTCTTCGGCCAGCTCGATGACGCGGTCGAGTGGGTCGAGGACCAGATCCTCGGCCAGGGCGAGGGCAAGGGCGCGGTGTCCAGCCTGGCGGCGCTGGAACTCAAGGATGTCGAACTGTTCAAGGGGCACAAGGAAGAGACGCTGATCGACCTCGAGGCGGCGTTGGGGCGGCGGACCCTGGTCCAGGACGAGAAGGTGTACTCGTTCGGCGACCCCGGCAACGAGCTCTACCTGATTCGCAAGGGCGCCGTTCGCATCACCCTGCCGAGCACCATCCAGGAGGGCGGGCATCACTCGCTGACCTACGGCCGCGGCGACTTCTTCGGCGGCATGGCGTTTCTCTCGCAGATGACGCGCCTCAACGATGCCACGGCGCTCGAGGAGACCGAGCTCTACGTCCTCCAGCGCGAAGAGTTCGAAGTGCTGCGCGAGGAGCACAAGCGGCTGGCGTGCACCTTGGTCGAGGAGCTCGCCAAGGTCCTGGCCATGCGCCTGCGCTACGCCGACAAGGAACTCATGGCGATGCAGGAATAGCAGCGGGCCGTGGGGGAGAGGTCCCGGGAACGCTTCGGCGCGAGGTTGCCTGCAGGAATGCGGTCGCCGCGGGCCGCCGGCAAGCGCATGGTGTTTCCGCAAATGCCGGGTACTGCGGTTTTTTCGGCCAGGGGGTTTGTGCCGCATGGAATTGGGCTATCATCTGCCGTGCGGCAAGGCGAGTGGTGCTAACTTGTGGGAGACGAGGAATGTTCCAGCATATATTGTTGCCGACCGATGGCAGCCAACTGTCCCGGGATACGGCGCAGCGCGCGGTCAATTTTGCCAAGGCGGCCAATGCCAGGATCACGGCGCTGTACGCCAAGTCGGTCGGGAGCACGGAAAACTACGGCGACCTGATCGAACCCAATGTGCTGGAACGCCTGACGGCGGGGTCCGAAGGCAAGAGCAAGGACTACCTCGGGTTCATCAAGAAATTGTGCAAGGACGCCGGCGTCGATTGCAACCTTGTCTCGGTCGTCAGCGAGACGCCCTGGGAGGCGATCGTCGACGCCGCGGATGACCACGACTGCGATCTCATCTTCATGTCCAAGCACGGCCGCGGCGGGCTCTCGTCGTTGCTGCTGGGCAGCGAAACCTACCGGGTCTTGACGCATTCCAGTATTCCGGTTCTCGTCTATCGGCCACCGGAAATCGACGCCAAGCGGCGCAAGGCCAAGGCCAGGGAAAAAGAGAAGAAGAAGGGCTGAGCGCGCCAGCGCCTTCCCGGCGGCCGGCGTGACCGTCGAGGATCAAGCGAGCATGCAGCGATGGCTGTGAGAATCATTCTCCGCATGGGCGATCCGCGGCTTCTCGAAATCGCGCGCCCGGTGGCCGATTTCGCGGCGCCCGCATTGCACGAACTGATCGCCGACATGTTCGACACGATGGCGGCGGCCGGCGGCGTCGGCCTGGCGGCGCCGCAGATCGGCGCCGGGCTGCAGGTCGTGATCTTCGGCTTCGAGAGCAGCGCGCGCTATCCCGATGCCGGGCCGGTGCCGCGGACGATACTGCTCAATCCGCGGATCACGCCACTCGGCGACGAGGAGGAGCTTGGCTGGGAGGGGTGCCTGTCGGTTCCCGGCCTGCGTGGCGAGGTGCCGCGCTTTGTCCGGATCCGCTACCAGGGCTGCGATCCCCGGGGGCGGCCGATCGACCGGACGGTCGAGGGTTTCCACGCGCGCGTCGTGCAGCATGAATGCGACCATCTGATCGGCAGGCTCTATCCGACGCGGATGCGCGACCTCTCCCGCTTCGGCTTCACCGATGTCCTCTTTCCGGAACTGACCTGACGCGGGAGATTGCAGTGGAACAGCACTTGCCGGCCATCGAGGTCGAGACGCGCGACGATCCGCGGCATGCGGTGATCTGGCTGCACGGCCTCGGCGCCGATGGTTCCGATTTCGTGCCGGTGGCGCCCGAGCTCGGGCTCGCGGACGGGCCCGGCGTCCGCTTCATCTTTCCCCATGCGCCGGAAATTCCGGTGACCTGCAACGGCGGTTACGTCATGCGCGCGTGGTACGACATCGTTTCCCTCGCCACCACCAGCCGCCAGATCGACGAGGCGGGAATCGTGCGGTCGCGGGAAGCGATCCGGCGACTGATCGCCCGCGAAAACCGGCGCGGAATTCCTTGTGCAAGGATCTTCGTGGCCGGCTTCTCGCAGGGCGGGGCGGTCGCGTACACGACCGCGCTGACCCATGACGAGCCGCTGGCCGGCATCGTCGCGCTGTCGACCTACCTTCCCTGCGGCGAACTGATCCTTCGCGAGCGGACCGCGGCGAACAGTGAAATAGCGATCATCGCCGCCCACGGCCGCGCCGATGACGTCGTCTCCCCCGAACTGGGAAGACGCGCCCGGGACTTCCTGGTGAGCCATGGCTACCGGGTCGACTGGCACGAATACCCGATGGCGCACGCGGTCTGCCTCGAGGAAATCCGCCTGCTCGGGGGTTGGCTCCGGGAACGCCTGCGGTGAACGATGCGGTCGTGCGGCGGGCGGACCCGGGCAGTGGTGAACTGCCCCCTTACGCCGGTATTCCGCTGTCCCGGATCCGTCTCGTCGTCAGCGATGAACTCGCCGGCCAGGCGCTGGCCGCCCTGATGGCTGCCGATGCCGTCGGCTTCGATAGCGAGTCGAAGCCGACCTTCCGCAAGGGCGAGGTGTCGACCGGCCCGCATCTGGTGCAGCTCGCCACCGACGACCAGGCTTACCTGTTCCCGATTTCCCGCTTGGGCGGCGCCGCTGCGGTGAAGACCATCCTCGAGTCAGCGAGCGTTCTCAAGGTCGGCTTTGGCCTTGGCAATGACCGCAGTGCGCTGAAATCGGCGCTCGGCATCGACGCGCGGCGACTGCTCGACCTCGGCGAGGCGCTGCGCGGACCCGGACATCGCGGCACGGTGGGGACGAAGGCGGCGGTCGCCCATTTCTTCGGCCAGCGCTTGCTGAAGTCGAAAAGGACAGGGACCAGCAACTGGGCCAACCCGAATCTGACCGACCGCCAGCTGCTGTATGCGGCGAACGATGCCCACGTGGCCCTGAAACTGTATCGCGCCTGGCTGCGCACGCAAGCCGCCCCGGGCTGAATTTCCCTTCGCGCAACGCCCGATTCACGAAAGACCGCCGATGACCGCTTCCCGTCCTTCGCTCACCCTGCTGGAAACCCGCATCGTCGGCACTCTCGTCGAAAAGCAGCGCACGGTGCCCGACAGCTACCCCCTGTCGTTGCACGCGCTGGCGGCGGGATGCAATCAGAAGACCAGCCGCCATCCGCTGATGGAGGCGAGCGACGGCGAACTGCTCCAGGCCATCGAAGCCCTGGCCGCGCTGGGCCTGGTGTCGGAAGTCAGCGGCAGTCGGGTGGCCCGCTTCACGCACGGTCTCGAGCGGGCGCTGGGCGTGCCGGCGCAGGCCTCGGCGCTGCTCGCGGTGCTGATGCTGCGCGGCCCGCAGACGGCGGGCGAGCTGCGGCTGAATTGCGAACGCCTGCACCGGTTTGCCGATATCTCCGCGGTCGAGGCATTCCTTGAGGAACTTGCCGCCCACCCGGACGGCCCGTTGGTCGCCGAACTGCCGCGCCTGCCGGGATCGCGCGAGAACCGCTGGGCGCATCTGTTGAGCGGCCAGCCCGCCGGCGGTTGCATGCCGGCGTCGCCGGCTGGGCCGGCTGCGGGCGGCGACGAAGTCGCCCGGCTTGCGGCGCGCGTCGCGACGCTGGAAGCCGAAGTGGCGGAACTGCGGGCCATCCTGGCCCGGCTGTCAGGCCAGCCGGCGGCGTAGGTCGCCGGTCGATCGGCGGCGGCGAAGAACGGCTGCCGCCGGCTCACCCGGTGTAATGGATCGCCAGCCAGATGGTCGGCCGCCCGGGTGCGGTCCACTCGACGCGGTGCCGGCGGTGCGGGGCGATGTCGACGAAATCGCCGGGAGCGAGCTCGCGCGACGCCGGCTCGTCGGCGAAACGCAGCCGCGCGGCGCCGTCGATCAGCAGCACCCACTCGCCGCCGGGCTGGTCGTACCAGAAGCCGGGCGGACTGCGGTGACCGGTCGAGACGATACGCTCGATGCGCAGGCCGGGCCGGCCGAGCAATTCCGAAAATTGCTCGTTTTCCACGGTCGACCGTGGCAGACCGGCAAAAATGCTGCCGCTCACGCGTGTGCCCTGGGTGTATGGCGCTTCAGCCAGTGGATGGCGTCATCGACGAAGGTGAAGACGACGGGAACGACGAGCAGGCTGAGGAAGGTCGAGGTGATCAGGCCGCCGATGACGACGATGGCCATCGGCGAGCGGAAGCTCGGGTCGGTGCCGAGACCGATGGCGATCGGCAGCATGCCGGCGCCCATCGCGACGGTGGTCATGACGATCGGCCGGGCGCGCTTGCGGCAGGCATCGAGCAGGGCATGCCAGCGGTCGAGACCGTGCTCGCGGCGGGCGAGGATGACGTAGTCGATCAGCAGGATCGAATTCTTGGTGGCGATCCCCATCAGCATGATCAGGCCGATCATCGACGGCATGGAGACCGCGGTTCCGGTCACGAACAGCGCGAGGAAGGCGCCGGGGACCGAAAGCACGAGCGCGGCGAGAATGGTCACCGGCTGCATGAAGTCGTGGAAGAGCAGGACCAGCACGATGTAGATGCACAGCACCCCGGTCAGCATGGCGAGGCCGAAGCTGTCGAACAGTTCGGCCATCGCCTCGGCGTCGCCGATCGTCGTATGCAGGATGCCGGGCGGCAGATTGCTGACGCTGGGCAGGGCGAGAATCCTTTTCTCGATCTCGCCGAGCGGCTGCTGGTTCAGCTCGATCTCGAAATTGATGTTGCGCAGGCGGTCGTAACGGTCGATTTCCGCCGGGCCGCCGGTCAGGTCGAGGGTGGCGACGTTGGCGATCATCACCGGGCCGTTCTTGCCGGGGACGGTCAGGCGTCCGAGCAGGGCGATGTCCTGGCGGGCGGCCGGCGGCAGGCTGACGACGATGGGGACCTGGCGCTGGCTCAGGTTGAGCTTGGCCAGACTCTGGTCGTAGTCGCCGGCGGTGGCGATGCGCAGCGTGTCGGCAATGGCCGCCGAGGTGACGCCGAGATCGGCCATGCGAGGAAAGTCGGGGCGCACGACGAGTTCCGGGCGGACCAGGCTGGCCGTCGTGGTGACCGCGCCGATGCCGGGAATGGCGCGCAATTCGCGCTCGACGATGCGGGCGTGTTCGGCAAGGCTCTCGCCGTTCTCCCCGGCGAGGACCAGGATGTACTTTTCGCCGCTCGATCCGCCGAAACCGACCTTGACCTGGACGCCGGGCAGCACCCCCAGCGCGTCGCGCAACTGGCGCTCGACGTCGACTTTCCGGATGCCGCCGCGTTCGTGGCGCGGCGTCATGTTGATGGTCAGCGTCGCCTTGCGCACCTCCGCCGCGCCGCGCGGGGCGAAGGGATCGCTGCCGGTCGCGCCGCCGCCGATCGCGGTATAGACCATCCGCACGTGGGGGTTCCCTTCGACGATCCGGCGTGCCCGCTCGGCGGTGGCGAACGCCTCCGCGAAGGTGCTGCCGGGGGGCAGGGCGAGGGCGACCTGGGTCTGCGAGAGGTCGTCGGGCGGCAGGAAGCCCTTGTCGAGCAGCGGCACCAGCGAGAAGGAACCGAAGAAGAAGAGGGCGGCGGCGCCCATGGTCGCCAGCCGGTGCTTCAGGCACCAGGCCGCCCAGCCCGTGTAGACGGTCATCCACGCGGCTTCCCGATACTCGCCGCGCGGCGGCTTGAGGAGGTAGGCGGCCATCATCGGCGTCAGCATGCGCGCGACGACCAGCGAGAAGAAGACGGCGATCGCCGCGGTCCACCCGAACTGGACGAAGAATTTGCCCGGCACGCCGCTCATGAAGGCGGTCGGCAGGAAGACGGCGATCAGCGTGAAGGTGGTGGCGATCACCGCCAGCCCGATTTCGTCCGCCGCCTCCATCGCCGCCTGGTAGGGCGTCTTGCCCAGCGCCAGGTGGCGCATGATGTTCTCGATCTCGACGATCGCGTCGTCGACCAGGATGCCGACCACC
>ERZ761607.4947-NODE-4947-length-11349-cov-7.157871_pt1 | contig 11349 bp, 9 predicted proteins | sample MGYA00511164_ERZ761607 | MGnify/ENA primary metagenome ERZ761607 (study PRJEB28899, sample SAMN02445080) | bioreactor sludge metagenome | biome: EBPR sludge | place: Australia: Brisbane, Thorneside Wastewater Treatment Plant | collected 2011-06-22 ...
GAGTATAACTTGTAGCCCCTCCATATATGCTAAAATAGGGTTCAAAAATAAAAGCAAACATAAAACTTATTAGTATAATTTGGGATGAATCCAAAAATATTTTTTTATATTTGAGATTAATATTGTCTTTAATTAAAGAAAATGTTTTAAATATTGCCGAGAAATAGAAAGATAGAAAGACAATTGCCGAAATTAAACCAGTCTCGAAAATTAAATGTAAATATGTATTATGGGAATTAACTACTAAAACAAAATAATAAGCAAAAACATTATCCCTTAATGCTTCAAATGTTTCAAAACCATATCCAAAAAATAAATTTTGCTTGATTAACGAATATGAAGTAAGCCAGGCTTGAATTCTACCGATAGAGGAAATATCCTTTGTGAAAAAAAAGATTGATAGTATTCTATCTATAATAAGATTATTAAAGAGTAAAAAAGTTAGGGATAATACAATAACGACCGGTATTAATATTCTAGGTTTTTTTACAATAAAAACAAATAAACCTAAAAAAATTGAAACGAATATAGCACGGGTTTGGGTTAATAAAATTCCAGTTATAATTAAAAAAATAATTGATGTGTTTAAGATTTTTAAATAAACGGATTTCTCATTTATTAAGAAAGATATACAAAAGATTAGACATATCATTAAATATCCAGATATCATATTGATAAACTTCCACAAAGATGGTATTCTGAGTTTAAAGTTAAAACCACTTTCTATTAAGACTAAAACTGAAAATAGACTTAAAATAATACCAGAAATTATAAAGCTGATCATTAAGTATTTAAAAAAACTCTCTTCAAATTCCAAATTTGTAATAGTTGAGAATAAGAGAAATGGTAAAATAAAATGATGGGCATAATTCAAAAGACCAATATTAGTGTTTTGTGATTTAAAAATTAAAGTAATACCAAACAATAATAGAAATAGCCAACTAGTAATTCTAACAAATTTTAAATTTTCAAAGTTAATGGTTAATAAATTAATGAATGTTATTAAAAAAATAAATACTGCGTTTAGAATGTAGGAATCAAATACAAAAGTTACTGGAAGGATTATAAATAAATATTTGATGTCAAAATCGTATGTTAAAGTATTAACATTTGAGTTCAAACTATTAATCATTTAGTTCTAATAACTTTATATGTAAAAACTGATAAAGTACAAATAGCTGTAATTATCAACATTACATACAATCTTTTAGGTTTTGACTTTTTATCTGGAATATAAGAATTATCAAGGATCAATAATGTAGGAGTTTCTCTGTTTTCTTCGATTTTAGCTTGTTCAAAAAGGGGTAAAACAAATGAAATTATTTTATTATTTATTTCAACATTTCTTTGAAGCCTTAAAAATTCAAGTACTAAACTAGGCGTATTATTCAAACTTAAATTATTTTTGGAATAAGGTTCGGTTTCGATACTATTCAATTGATTTTTCAATAGATTTATTTTCTCAACTTGAGCCTTTATCTCAGGTTCATTTTCAGACAACATCTTTCTTAATATTTCAAGCTTAACTTCTTCAGATTTAATATCTACTTCTAATTGAATTTGACCTTGCACAGCAGCTTTTACAACTTGGTCAGGAAAAACTCCATATTTATCCTGAAATTGTTTTAATGAATCTTCAGCTTTTCTCAAATCAACTTTAGTTAACTCATATCGTTTTTCAATAAATTCTCTATTATTTCTAGCATTTTTTATATTTAACTCAACATTTATTTCATTTAATCTTTCAATCAAAAAATCAACAATTTCTTTCGCTCTAGCAGGATTTTCGTCATACGCACCTATAGACATAGTATTTGATTGTTTATTGCTGGAAACGAGTAATGTATTTTTTTGAAAATTATTAATTGCATCATCAAAATAATTATACTCCCACTCTTCATTAAGTTTAAATCTTGTTATAGTTTCTACCGCAAGTCGTCTGCTAAATAAAATTTCCTGGTATAATGCTAATTCTTTGCTTGAACCAGTTGTGCCACTTGCTATATCTTCAAAGCTTCCTATTTCACCAAAACCTCCTAACAACCCACTCAATCCTGATGATTTCTGAGTTGCTTTCACAACTGCATTTGACAAATAAATTGGTTTTAAAACAAAGAATGCGATAAAAATAGATATTATTAATGCTATTACTGACGTTAGCATTAAAAGCTTAATGTTTCTTTTAAAAATTTCTATTAAATATCTTATTTGATTTTGTTTCAAGTCTAAAAATTTAGATTTATTTGTTATTATTTATTAAAATATAAGTTGTTACGATTCCTAAAATTACACCGGAGATTTGTGCTATAAGAGTGATTGTGTCTTTAAACTCATCTTTTGCTTCTTTTGGAACGTAAACAAAATCTCCTGTTTGCACTTGAGTATCTTCCGGTTTATACCAACCTCTTGAATTAAATTTTATAATTCTTGTATTACCTTCATCCGCTCCCGGAGCAAATCCTCCAGCCATATTTATATAATACTCTGCATCAGCTCCTTCTTTAAAGCTTACATAACCTTCATTTTGAACAGAGCCATATACATAAACAATTTTTTTATCATCGTTAATATATATTATATCCCCGTCTTCTAGAACAAAATTTTGTTCCTGATCATTGTTTTTATATAATTTTTCAAAATCAATTACTAATCTTCCACGTCTTGATAGAATGTCATTCCAAAAATTATCTCTGTCTTTTTCAGAAATTATCAAATCGTTTGCTCTCATATTTAATCTAATATCTGCTGTATCTCTTAAAGCATATTCTTTATCATAATGTCTAAAAACAATGCTCAATGGTAAATATGCGTTGTCGGTGAAACCGCCGGCCATTTCAACTGCATCTTTAATTCTTGTGTTCTTAAAAGTTATCGGATAATATCCCGGTCTCTGTACTTCTCCTAACACAAGCACAGTGACTTTTTTCTGATAATCTGTTTTATATTTTACAAAAATTCTGTCATAGTTTTGAATCGGAAAATTTTTGTCCTTATCGTATTCCAAATTAATTATATCAAAATTTTTTCCATTCGCTTCAGGACGATATAATAAAATACTATCCGGTTCGGCGTTCATATCAAATCCCCTGCCCAATCCTATCATTGTTTCTAAATCATCCCCGGAAGCATATTCATAAGTACCGCCAAGCTGAACTGCTCCATCAACTGTTACATAATTTTTCTGAAGCAATGTATTCGGTACTTTCAACAAGTCACCTTCAAGAAAGAAAGGATTGTAGTCATCGTTGTTCGTTTGAAAAAATTTATATAAATCAACCCGCTTAACTGTGCCATCTTTTCTTTGCAGTTCAATATTTCTCAAAGAAATTTGAGTTACTAACTGTTCTCTAAACTCTGTCATTTTATCATAAGTAACTCTGGATACATTAGTTGTGTCAAAATATAAACGTTTTAATATTTCAGAAGCCCTCATTGTCGGCATAACTTCAAATGTTCCTTGTGTTAATCCGGTTACTTTAACTAAAAAAGTTCTCGGCATTGTAAGCGTAAAACTTACATCGCTTGAATAATATCTTTTCTTAACCGCAGCTACAACTCTCGACTTAGCTTCTGATAAAGTTAATCCGTTAACTTTAACTTCACCCACTGTAGGAATTATAACTGATCCTTCAGGTGATACATATAATGGTACTTGCTGATTTATAAAACCATATAAACCAAGCGTGAATAAATCATTAGGTCCGATTATATAATTATTCGGATTTATTGCACCTTCGAGTGGAACGGTTTTTGAATGAACATTTCCATCTGAAATAGATCCGAATAAATCCGGAGCATCAGCATTTATTTTGAAATTTCCGGAGGGTGTATTTGAAGATTGATTTGAAGATTGGTTTTTTAATTGCTGAAGTGGATCATTAGTTTGAGCCGTTGCAATTACAGGTAAAAACAAAAAAATTAAAATTAAAATTTTTTTCATTTAAGATTAAAATTACTTATCGCTTTATTTAATATTTCTAATGTTTCATCAGTTCCGGATGTTTCACAGTAAAACCTTAAAAGAGATTCGGTACCGGAAGCTCGCACAGTTATCCAGCCATTATCAAAAGAAAATTTAGTACCATCCATAGGATCAATTGAAACAATTTTTTTACCAGCTATTTCATCACCAACTTTGAAAGTTTTACATTTTTCAAGTGTAGCATTTTTTAATTCATTTGTAGTATGCACATCTATTCTATTATAGTAATATGCTCCAAATTCATCATCAAGTTCTTTTTTCAGTTCTGAAATACTTTTACCTGTTTTTGCAAGCATCTCTGCATATAAACATCCGTTATAAATTCCATCACGTTCAGGTAAGTGTCCTTTAATACCTATACCACCACTTTCTTCAGCTCCAATCAAGACGTCATCTTCAATCATAATTTTTGAAATATGTTTAAAGCCGATTGGGACGGTAATTAACTCTAAACCATATTTATCACAATATTTTTTTAATAAATCCGTTCCGGAAAATCCACGCACAACTTTACCTTTCAAACCGAGAGTTCCGGATAAATATTTAAGTAACAGAACGAATGTTTTCTGTGCATCAAGGAAATCTCCATTTTCATCAATAATAGCAATTCTATCAGCATCTCCATCTGTTACAATTCCAAGATTAAACTTTCCGTTTTTAATTAAGTTGCAAATCTCACTTAAATTTTTTGCTACAGGTTCAGGTGGATTTTTTCCAAATGAAGGATTTATCTCACCGTGAAGTTGAGTTACAGGAATAAATTCTTTTATAATGTTTTGTCCTGCTCCATACATCGCATCATAGGCAATGTTCAAACCTGCTTTTTTTATAACATCAAAATCAATTTTACTTCCAAGATATTTTATATAATAATCCATTCCATCAAAGTATTCCAATACTCCATCATTCAAAAATTTTTCAGAGGAAAAATCAGGATGAACAAGATTTATATTTTTTAGCTCATCTTCAATTTTAACAATCTCAGTAGGATTCATTGATCCTCCAAATTCATCTTTCAGCTTAAAGCCATTATACTGGAAGGGATTATGAGAAGCTGTAATCATAACACCAAAAGCTAAATTTTTATCACGTGTAATTAAAGAAACAGTTGGTGTTGTTACAAATGAAGAAGCGAGATAAGTTTTTATACCTTGAGAGCAGAACATTTCTGCTGCTGCATGAGCAAATTCTTTTGAAAGGAATCTTGTATCGTATCCAATGAAAATTCCATTTTTAATTTTCGGATGACTTTTAAATACTTTCGCGGTTGCTAAAGATACTCTGCAAACATTTGCAAATGTATAGTTTTCAGCGATAACCGCTCTCCAGCCATCAGTACCAAATTTCACAGGTTCAATTTTGCTCATACTTTAAATTTATAAATTATAAAATATTTAAAATTTCAGAAATAAAATAGAGATTAAGTTAATATATAAAAGGTAGAGATTAAGCTGTAGCTTTATCCCTTCTGCGAGAGGCGACCCAGTTTCTCACATATTCTACTGTTTCGTAAGTAGGAGTACCGGGAGTAAACAGTTCCCCCACACCTAATTTTTTAAGTTCATCTATATCAGAGTCAGGAATTATACCGCCTCCAAAGAGTAATACATCATTCATTCCTTTTCCGTCCATCAAAGATTTAACTTTCGGAAATATTGTCATATGAGCACCGGATAAAATACTGATACCAATTGCGTCAACATCTTCCTGTAAAGCGGCTTCCACCATAGATTCCGGAGTTTGTCTAAGACCTGCATAAATAACTTCAATTCCTGCATCTCTGAAAGCGGCAGCAATTACTTTTGCACCTCTGTCATGTCCATCCAAGCCAACTTTACCGATTAAAACTCTGATTTTTCTATCGTTAGATGAATTTTCCATACCATTAATATTAAGCATTTTTGTTATAAAATTTTAGGTAAAATTAAATATACAATAATGTTTATCATTTGTTACTTTTGAGAATAAATTAACTCAGAATTTAGTTTTACAATATCAAGAAAACCCGTTTTTGCAAAAATAAAATTGTAAATGTAATTTTCAGATTCGTCATTATGATGAATTTCAAAATCAAACTCATCAAAACTCACTAGTCGGTTATTAAAATAGAAATAGCAATCATAGTTAAAGTTTTTTAAATAGTTGACAACATTAATAATTGAACCTTTTTTATGACGTTCTTCTATTTCTATTAGAATAATAGCATTATTTGATTTTAAGGTCTGCACAGCACCATACAAAACATTGAGTTCATGTCCTTCAACATCAATTTTAACAAAATCTAAATCTTTAAATTCAAAACAGTCTAATGTTTTCGTTTTAATATTCAGCTGTTTAATCTTTTGTGTGGCAGATGCTTTTTTGAGCATTAAATCATCTGATTCTAAAGTACTCCACCCATGAAATCTATCCGGAATATAAATTGTCGCTTCACCTTCTTTATCTGATAATGCAATATTATAAACTGAATAATTATTATTGTTAGAAAACATTTTCTTAAGATTATTATAAAAATCAGGTATTGGTTCAAATGCGGTAACTTTATTAAAATGCTTGAGCATGTAAAAAGAATAAACTCCTATATTACCGCCGATATCCAACGCTTGACCCCCTTTACTAAAATATTTTATGATATTAATTTCTCTTTCAAGATTTGATGAATCGTTTATAAACTTAGATAAATATTTTAGAGGATATTTGTTTCTATAATAAATTCTAATCTTATTATAAAAATTTTTTATAAAATTAGGTGTATATCTTCTTATTAAATTTTTAATTTCCATTTATCTCCTCTATATGTTTATGAGTTTTGGATTGATAAATTGAAACTGCGATGATACCTACCAAAACTCCAAACCAAAGTGTTGCCGTTCGAATTATTATTGTAGATGCTACGGATATATTTGCCGGGATTTTTAATAATTGCATAAGACCTGTAAGAGAAGCATCTGTTAACCCTAATCCACCGGGTAACATTGCAATTGCACCAATCAAAGTTGAAAATCCGTATATAAAAGTAGCGATTAACAAATTTACTTCAATTCCGGTAGTTGCAGAAAAAGCATACAAGACTAAATAAAACCCGACACACTCAAAAAACCAGGAAAACACACTTATAATAGTAGCGATTACAAGAGGTTTAAATTTTACGAGTTGATATATGCTTTCATAAGCCTCATAAAACTTATGAATATGTTTAGATAAGAATTTTATTTTTTCAAGTTGAGAAATTAATCCAAGCGAAAGTTTTCTTGAGCTAAGCATTAAAGCAAAACCAATAAACATTATTCCTACAATTATAATTATCGTTTGCCCATAATCAAATACATAAGCTCCAACAATACAAAGAAATACTATTGAGATAAAATCCGTTAATCTTTCAGCCAGAACAATAGGAGCAGACTTTGCAACAGGTGTTCCGTTTTCTTCTTTCAGCAAATAACATTTCAGAACTTCACCCATTTTACCCGGGGTAACGCTCATCACAAAAGCTGATAAGAAAATTAAAAAACTTGTTGAGGTTTTTAAATTTATATTTAAAATTTTCCTGTAATATTCCCATTTAAAAAATCTGAAAACATAATTTATAAAAGATAGAGCAAGTATTACAGGGAAATACCACCAGTTAAATTCAGAAAATGCTACAATCAATTTATCAAAATCAGCGTAAATACTAAACGCAAGAAATACGATTGCCCCGGCAATGCATGAAAATAATATCTTACGTTTATATTTTGCAAACATTAATAAAAATTATTTTTCTGAAATTAAATTGTTTAAAGTAAGGAAAAGTTTTGTCAAAGGTAGTCCGACCACGTTATAATAATCACCGTTTATTCTATTAATAAACAAACATCCAAAATCATCCTGAATACCATAAGCACCTGCTTTATCAAGCGGATTATAATTCTTTATGTAAAAATTAATTTCATCATCAGAGAGGTGTCTGAAATAAACTTCTGTTTTTTCGAAATCAAAAATTTCATTACCATTTGAAGAGTTTATTAAATTAAATCCGGTATAAACTATATGAACATTGTTGCTCAATATTTTCAGATATTCAAAGGCTTGTTTTTCATCAGCAGGTTTATTTAATATTTTATTATCCAACACAACAATTGTATCTGCAGATATTATGATTTCTTCTTTATATCTTTTTGCAACAGCACGACCTTTTTGTTCTGCATTATACCTCACCATTTCAAGCGGAGAAATTCCGTCTGATTCATTTTCAATAACATTACTGTCAACACTTGAAAAATTTAAACCAATTTGATTCAGAAGATTTATTCTTCGCTGTGATTTAGAGGCAAGGATATATTTATGGGAAAAAATTTTGTTTATTTCCATTATAAAAAATTCAGTGAAGAGAAAATTTATTTACCCCGCAGAATCCTGAAAAATGCCGCAACCACAAGCAATACAACCGAAGTCCCGAGCAGATTAAAAAGAAACTGAAGGAAACTGCTGTCAGCAACCGGTAAATATTTTCCCGCAAGAAAAGATCCGAATATACCTGCAACCATATATACAATTATTCTGAGGATAAGACTCGGGATTGCTTTTGTGCTTATGAAGAATGAAGCTATCAGCCCCATTAATCCGCCCATCAATGCTTGTGACCAAGTTATTTCGAATGGCATAATTTTTTTATTTAAGTTTATTTAAAACCGAATAAATATTTATAATTATTTAACAACACAATTAATTCATTTTCAGGAATTAAAAATCTTTCACCGGTTCTTCTGAGTTTAAACTCAATTTTTCCTTCATTAAGATTTTTTTCACCAACTATTACCTGAACAGGTAATCCTATTAAATCAGCATCTTTAAATTTAAATCCCGGTCTGATGTCTTCCCTATCGTCGTATAAAATTTCATACCCTTTTTTTCCAAGTTCATCATAAAGTTTATCACTAAAAATTTTTGTTGATTCAATTTTAGGATTCACGCAAATCAAATGAATATGAAAAGGAGAAATTTCCCCTTCCCAGATAATTCCGTTTTCATCATTGTTCTGCTCTATATATGAAGCCGCTAATCTCTGAACACCAATTCCATAACTTCCCATTACAATCGGATTTTCTTTTCCATCTTTATCAAGAAAGTATGCACCAAGCTTTTGAGAGAAATGCAAACCAAGTTTGAATATGTGTCCAATCTCAATTGCTTTTGCTTCACGCAATTTTTTATCAGTTCCTGGAATTGTTTCCCCGTCTTTTGCAGTTCTGATGTCATAATATTCAATATTATTTACATCACGGGTTAAATCAATATTTCTGATATGAAAATCATTTTCATTTGCACCTGAAACTAATTCATCTGCTTCTTTCAGAGTTTGGTCGGCAATAATTTTTACATTTGGATTTTTAATTCCTATTGGTCCGATAGATCCCGCATCTGCTCCTGTAATTTCAGGTAGTTCTTCATTATGTGCCGGTCTTAATCCTAATCCAAATAATACCGTAAGTTTACTTTCATTGACTTCATCATCACCGCAGACTAAAGCGAGAATGTATTCATTAGTTTTAGTTCCGTCTTCGTTTGTTTTAACATTCACAAAAACACGTGACTTTGCAAGTCGAGACTTGTCTGTGATTTTTAAAAAATCTGCAAGTTCATCAATTGATTTTATATTCGGGGTAGAAAACTTTTCGAAACTTAAATTAGAATTTTTTCTTCCGACGGGTTCTCTGTAAGAAACAGCAACTTCAATGTTTGATGCATAAGTTCTATCTTCAGTAAGTAATACGGAATCTTCCCCTGCTTCAGCTTCCACCATAAACTCTTCGGAATCTTTGCCACCCATTGCTCCCGAGTGTGCTTTTACAGAGAAAAATTTTAATCCACATCTGAAAAAAATATTTCTGTAAGCATGAGCATGTTTCTCATAAGATACATCCAAACCTTCCCAGTCTTTGTCAAATGAATACGCATCTTTCATAGTGAACTCACGTGTTCTTAAAACACCTGCACGAGGTCTTGCTTCGTTACGGAATTTTGTATGAATCTGATACCAAATTTGAGGTAAAGATTTATAAGAGTTTAGATTTGCTTTAGCAATGGTAGTAAAAATTTCTTCGTGAGTCGGTGCTAAGACCATTTCACGGTTTTTTAGTTTGAAAATATCATCGCCATAGATTTCATATCTGCCCGATTCCATCCAGAGTTCGTTTGGTGAAAGTCCGGGAAGTTGAAATTCAACTCCACCGATAGAATTCATCTCTTCACGAACGATGTTAATGATTTTATTGAACACTCTGAAACCGAGCGGGAGATAAGAATATACACCTGCTGTAAGTTGCCTGATCATTCCGGCACGAATCATAAGAATATGAGACTTTACGATAGCATCATTAGGAACCTCTTTAATAGTAGGAATAAAATAATTAGAAAATCGCATTTAAATTTTAAAATTAGGAATATTTAAGTTAAAAATATTAGATAGTTATTACAATTCAGAAACGGAAAGGGGAGAGTAAAAGGAAAACGACCGTCTAAGATAATAGAAAACTTCACCACGAATTACCACGAATTTTACTAATTGCACGAATTATGGATTGTGGGATGGATATTTATTTATAATTAAAATTCTGATTCACATTAAAACGTGATAATTAAAGAATAAGATAGGAGCTCTTTTCCCGATGAATCGGGACAAGCTGGTCGCTTCGCTCTCTCAGAATGGCAATGTGGAGTAATCGGGAAAAGCCGGTCGCTTCGCTCTCTCAGAATTACAAAGTGGAGTAGATGGGTCAGGTAATTCGCATCGCTCCTTCAGGATGAAAGATGTGTTTTTATAAAATGAGTTCGCAGTAGTCCATCTCGGCAGACTCTTGCGGGAGAGGATATTGAAAATGATAAACTATTATGAACCTATACTACCGCTTCCATCCCCACGATATTCATTTTTAGTAAAGACCAAAATGAATTTTTTATTATTTTTATCGAAAGGAAAATAAAATTTATATTCATTATCCGAAAATAAAAAATAAGTTTCATTAGTTTTTCCTGAGAAAAATTTTTCTAAATATTTGCAATCATCAGAATCGCACTTATAAAAAGAATAATCATAAAAAGGTTTTTTTAACGACTCCGTATTTACAAATTTGTTTATATATGGATAGACGGGTTGACCTTGAAATTGTTCGTTTGTGATAACGATAAAATCCGAAAAATATTGTTTTTGCAAAGAAATAAATCTTAATGTTTCGGGTAATTCTGAAATTTTCGAAGTATCATTTAAACAAAGAGAAATTTTATTTACACTTTCAGAATATCTTGAAATGACATCTTCCGCTTCGTTAATTAATTTATTTTTGTAATTCATTTTAGAAAAGTAATCCCCCGCGAATAAAAATATTATA
>ERZ761607.4948-NODE-4948-length-11347-cov-2.786132_pt1 | contig 11347 bp, 9 predicted proteins | sample MGYA00511164_ERZ761607 | MGnify/ENA primary metagenome ERZ761607 (study PRJEB28899, sample SAMN02445080) | bioreactor sludge metagenome | biome: EBPR sludge | place: Australia: Brisbane, Thorneside Wastewater Treatment Plant | collected 2011-06-22 ...
TCGCCGAATTGCGTCGCGACCTCGCGCACGCGCAACGGTTGCGGGTGCGTGAGATTCCACGCTTCGGCGGGCGAACTCGCAAGCGGCAGCGCGCGGAGGATCAGGTCATTCGCATCGCCCTGCCAGATCCAGTTTACGGTGCCATTGACCAGGTCGATGGGCCGCTCCTCCCACACGCGGCGGCCGATGTCCACCAGCACGCCGTAACGGAGTTCGACGGCGAAGCTGAGCCGCAACAGCGCGACGGGCGTGCCCTGTTTGGCGGAGAAGTATTCAAAGATGCGTTCGCGGGCAATGGCGGCGTTGGGGTACTCGCCGACGGGCGTGAGCGGATCAGCCTCCCGCGCGCCGCCCTCCGTCACCGGCACGAAGGGATAAACGTTGCCGGTGGACAAGGCAACGATGCGGGCCCGCGGATAACGCTCCGCGACGTGCGCCGGGGGCAGCGTGTTGACGGCCCAGGTGAGCGCGGGATTTTGCGAAGTGCCAAACTTGAGGCCGAGCAGATAAATGACGTTGTCCGCGTCTGGCAACGAGCGCATCGCCTCGCGTTCCAGCAGGTCGGCCGAGATCACTTTGACGCCTGCGGTTTCGAGCCAGCGGCGGGAAGCCGGGTCCGAGAAGCGGCTCACGGCGATGACTTCGAGCGAGTGTCCCGCCGCCTCGGCCGCGCGCCGCGCCAGCACGCAGAGCGTCGGCCCCATCTTGCCACCCGCGCCCAGCACCACCAGCGGGCTGGACACGCGCGCGATGAACTCGACCAGGGCGGATGACGGCCGGGTCAGCAGTTCGAGCAAGGCGGCTTCAGTGAGAACAGGTTCACTCATGATGGATTCGAATTGGACCCGTCAACCCACGGCGGATCACGAAAACATTTCCAGGAGGCGGTAGGCGCTCATGGCGAGCAGCGCGAGGATGGCCACGACGGCCCAAACATTTTGCCAGGGCCGGTTGCGATGTTCCCCCACCACGCGGCGATCATTGGCCAGGATCAGGATCACCACCGCCACAAGCGGTACGGTGAGGATGGTGGATTTTTGGGCGATGACAACGCCGCCGAGCGCACTGCCCGACCGCAACAGGTAAAACCCGGCCAGCAAGCCGACCAGCATCGCCAGCGCCGTCAACACGCGGGCGGGAATGCCGTTGAGCGCGGAGTCGCGGCCGAGGCCGTCCGCCAGCAACGCGCCGCCGATCATGGCGTTGACGACGGTCGAGGAAAAACCGGCCGCGAGAAAACCGGCGCTGAAGAGCACGACGGCGCCTTTCCCGAGCAGCGGTTGCAACTGGTTCGAGAGGTCGGCGGCGCTGGCGATCTCCGCTCCCCGAAGCACCGTGGCGGCCGTCCACATGATCATGAGCGAGACGCCGAAAAGCACGCTGATGCCGAGCATCGATTCGCGGACGCCCACCTGCAGGTCGCCCGGCTGCCAGCCTTTCTGCCGCGCGAGAGACGATTGATACAAAGCGGCGATCACCGAAAACGTGGTGGCCATCATGCCGATCATCAGCCCCGTGGTGGCGGACGGCCAACCGCGCGGAATGAGGCCGGCAAGCAGTTCGAGGGGATTCGGTTTGGCCACCAGCAGGTTCACGAGAAACGCCACCAGCATCACGGCCACGAGCGCGAGCATCACTTTTTCCAACACTTGATAGAGCTTGCGGGCCGCAAAGACAAAGACCAACCCCGCCGCGCCCACGATGAGCATCCACGCGGTTTCGGAAATGCCGGTGACGGTCTGCAAGGCCGTGCTGCACGCGAGGTAGTTCGAGGATTGAAACCCGGCGCACACGGCAAAGGATAAAAACCCGATCACGACCGCGAGCCAGCGACCGAAGCGTTGCGCGACCAGCGTGAGAATCGACTGCTGGTTGAGAATGCCGATCCGCGCGGACATCGCGGTGAAGACCATCATGAACGACGCGGCGATCACCAGCGCCCACACCAGCCCGGTGCCTTCCGCCGCACCAATCTTGGACGTGATGGTGATGGTGCCGGGACCGATGACCACGGCGGCGGTGATGAGGCCGGGCCCGAGATTGCGCCAGAGCGAGCGGCTGCGGGCGGATCCGGCCGGAGTTGAAGACACGGGCGGGACGACTGGGTTGCTTTCCGGAGCAGGTGGCATGGGTTGCGCCGGAAGTTTTTGTCGAATCGGCGGCAAGAAGCAACCCGGTTTAGTTCGAAAACTGAAGTCCGAGATCCGAGATCCGAACAAAACCCGAAGGCCGAAGCCTGAGAAACCTTCCGTCTGAAACGCGGAAGCGATCCCCGATTCCAACCGACGGGGGAGACCGCGGTCGGTCTTCGGACTTCGACCTTGGCTCGGGTTTCGGCATTTCGGAATTCGGACATGCCATTGCTGGGCGAGTTGAAGATTTCTGAAACTCAACACCCCGCCCGCGGGTTGTGTGTGCAACCGGACGCTGCGTTCGGACTGAATCAGAAAACATCAACACCGCACTCACATGAAACGATCCCTCACCACCTCCCTGGCCCTTGCGGCCCTCCTCGTCGCGGGTTCCGTCCGGGCCGCCGAGACGCTGCCCGCCGGCGCGGTTGACTTCGGCCGCCTCTCGCCCGCGGGCGACGGCAAGTTCTTCGAGGTCTCCATCAAGAGCAACCTGATCAACATGGTCGCCAAGCTCGCCGAAAACCATGAACCCGAAGCCGCCAAAATTCTGCGCGGCCTCAAGGCCGTCCGCGTCAATGTCATCGGCCTCAACGACGAGAACCGCGCGGACATCAAGGAACGCATCGCAGCCGTGCGCAGCCAGCTCGATCGCGGCGACTGGGAACGCATCGTCACCGCCCGGCAGGAAGGCCAGGACATCGGCGTGTTCATCAAACTGCGCGGCGAGGAGGCCGTCGAAGGGCTGGTCGTCACCGTGATCAACCAGGACCGCGAGGCCGTGCTGGTGAATGTCGTCGGTGACATTCGCCCGAGCCAGATTGCGCAGGTGGGCGAACGGTTGAACATCGAACCGCTGAAGGACCTCGGCCGCACCATCAACGGCGACCAGTAAGCCGGCGAAGGCAGACGAAGGTAATCAGTTGAAGAGTTGAAAGGCCCCTGCCAACGCAACCTCAACAGCCCTTCATTCCTTCAACCTGGTTAACGCAGTTCAATCATCATCCACCATGAAACTGATCCCCAACCCGCGCCGCGCCGCCGTGCTGCAAGTGCTGGCGGTGCTCGCGGCCGTCTGCCTCACCGTGATCGGCCTCGCCGGCCTGCTGGTTTATCGCACGCTCACCGTGGGCGGCGATCTGCGCGCGGTGCGCGGCGCGGTCTTGCAGGACCTGCGGCTCACCTGCTCGAGCAAGGTCGAGGTGAGCCTGCATCCGCTGCTGGTGGGACTGGCGCGCACCGGACTCTCCTTCGCCCCGTTGGAACCCGAGGCGCGGCTGGCCATCCAGGCTGTGCGCGGCGCGGAAGTGGGGTATTACCAGCTCGGCACGGTCCTCGACGAGCGCCAGCGCCGCGACTTGTTTGAAAAGGTGAATCACCGCCTGGAGAAGCGCGGCTGGGAACGCATGGTCACCGTGCTGGGCCGCGACGAACTGGTGCTGGTTTACACGCCCGCCGATGAACTGAGCTCGGAAAAGTTCGAGGCGTTTGTGCTGGTGCTTAACGGCCGCGAACTCGTGCTGGTCTCGGGCGGGGCCAATCTGGAACCGATTCTCGAACTAGCCGCCACGTCGGCGGGGCCGGGCTTCGGGCTGCCAGTTCGCTGACGTTTGCGGAAGCGAACCGCGCTTCATTCCAAGCCACTCTCTGGCACCTCACGATTCTGATTTGCGGACTCACGATTCACCGCCTGGGCGACCTGATCTTTCCACCACCTCGTCCAGCGTTGTCCCTCGGAACTCTGAATCCATCGGCGATACTCCAGGCTGCCCTGTCGGGTACCGTACATCACGATGTCATCGAACTCATCGAACCCATGCTCGGCAAGGTACGTGGCCCGAAAAACGCCACTCGAGACAAAATTCGCAAGTCCCTGGTTGAACGAGGCTGGATCAACGCCCCCTTCATACAGAGCGTTGGCCCAGGCCATGAACTCAGGCCGGCCACTCGCAGCCAAAGCTGTGATCGCTTTTCCCTGCAGGGCGTCCCTTACCTGCGCGAGGGACCGCTCTTCGCTTTGATATTGCTCGGTCAGATGGCCATCCGACCAGACTTGAATCCAACCCCAGGCGTCCGGGCGCGTCAGGCTCACCAGGAACTGCCAGGCCCGGTCACTGGTGCGGGCCAATACTCCGATCATCGGGACGACCTGCATTTGGGCGACATTCTCCGTGCTGGAAAGCACAGCCCCGGAATACTCGCTGGTCAGCGCGTATTGCAGCGTGTCAAAGGCCCGGTCGTTCTGGCTGAATCCAAGCGCCCAGAGAATCGCCGCCTTTTCCGTCGGCATAGCCAGTTGGAGATATGCAATGGCAAGCTGGTCCACCTGCGCGTCCGCCAGCGCAGGAATGGTTGACGGGAGCGGCGGCTGGGCGGGGTTCGCCAAAATGGCGGCCACGAATTCAGCGGCATTGGTTGAGTTGGTCGCCCCGGTGGCCGGCAGCGCTGACTCCACCTGGATTGGCTGAATCCCCGGATCCGACCGGACTTGCCGGGCGGTCGCAAGGGCTCCCCGGTCTGCGACCGCTGTCACGCCGCTTGAAGAAGCGGGGTGTTCGTCCCGCGTTTGCGAGCCATCAAAGTTGTTGCGGTTGACCAGCACCACCATGGCCGCAACAGCCAGAGCCACCACAATTGTTGTTCGCTTGGCTGGCATTGATTATGGCCGCACCCTAACACCGCTATTTTGCTTCAAGCAAGCCGGTCAAACGGGCGCACCTTCACTTCACCTCTGTCACCGCAGCGCGCCGCCACGAAGCTGGCCCGCTCCAAATCCGTCCCAAAACCAGAACTCACGGCGTTGCGAACCGGTAGGTGCGCCGCCCGATGCCGGGAGCACCTTCATCGCGGAACACCCAGTTGGCACCACTTGCTGAAAGCGGGCCGAGGTCCACCCAGTCAATCAGGTTCGTGGTGGCCTCGATGCGCAGACCGTTGGCGAGCGAGGTTTCGACATCTAGGCGCGCCTTGCGCGAGGGACCGATCGTGATGCCGAGGAACCGCGCATAATCGCCGGCCTCGTAGGCACCCATGTCCACCCTGGCCAAGCCATCGCCATCCGCATCAATCACGCGCCACTTGCCGTCGAGATCGCGCTCCGACAGCAGTGGTAGTTCGGTGAGAGTCCCGGCGTCCCGCGCGGGCGAACCGACGGCCAACCGGAAGTCACCGCTCGCGGAATCGTTGAACTGCGGGTCCGTGCCGAGGTTGCCGGCTCCCTGGTACCCGCCGGGAATGACCGAATGACTGACCGTGCTCGAACTGCTGACTACAAACTGCGAACCAGCACCGCCAACATTCCCCCAGACAATGCTGTTCCAAACCTCACTGTCGTACTCGAGATAAGCACCGGAACCGAGGGCACCCCCAGCGACAGGATGGAGGATCACGTTCGCAGCAATGGTGCAATTGACGAGCCTCGCCGTGCCATAGATGCCCCCGCCCAGTGAAGACGCGGGAGGCCGCGCGGCTTCAATGCGATTCAACGCGATGAGACAGTTTCCCAGCGTGGCATTCAGGGCTCGCACGCCGCCACCCTCGGCGGAGCCGAGAGTGTCGCCCAAGTTGCGGTTGTTGAGGATGCGGCATTGAATCAGGGTCGCATCTTGGGCCCAAACGGCCGCTCCCGTGGTGGAAATGTTGAATTCCATCACACAGCGCTCCACGCGCCCCGTCGTGGTGAGGGCGGCACCAGGCCGGCCGAAGTGTTGACCGCCGGGAGGTGGTGCGGCCCTGCAAAAACGGAACGTGCATTCGCGAATCACGGTACCGGCCCCGGACATCCCGCCCGCGCTCAGCGACTGGCCGTCAATGACAAAGCCGTCCAGCAACTCGGCCTCGGACTTGAACACAAAAGCCGCCCGTGCGCCATTCAAGCAGGCCGCCACCAGTCGCGTCAGATTGACGGCGGGATCGCGTTGTCCGGCGGAGTCTTCCGTGCCCGCAAAGCCACCCAGCACCCGTACTCCTGCGGGAAACAGAAACGCCACGGTGGCGTTGTCGAGGGGATCAGGCACGAAAGGGAAAGGCGGCACCGGTGCGGGATTGACCAGCGTCGGGGCCGGGGCCTGATGCGAACCCAAGACGACCCATAATTCATCGCCGGCCACCGCCTGGTTGAGCGCGGTGGCCAAAGAGGGCACGGCATTCAACCAACTGTCGCCCGAGCTGTCGCCAGTGGCTCCCGGCCGCACCCGGAGCACGGCGGCTGTCAGCGGTGCCCCGGCCGAGTGGCCGAAGAGCAGAAGAGTGAGGCTGAGAGAGATGAATCTCATGGCGTTGTGCCAGATCTATTGTCCGAAGCCTGCGATTCCTTACAGAATATTTTTACCGCACCAGATTCCGGGGCCGTCGAGCCGTTTCGTTGAACCGGCGCGCGGACATTGCTGTCCGCAGCAAGCCCCGCCACTACGACAGGCCGGTTCCACGCGGAAGTCAACGGCGTCTCGGGAGTTTGCTGCGGGCTGGAAAGCCCGCGCGCCGCGCCACTGATCACCCCTGCCGCCGCAATGCACCGCTTTCGACCTGCCAGGTGACGACGCGGCGCTCCAGTTCGCGCGGCCAGTTGCGCTCGGTGCAGGTCATGAACACCTGGCCCCGCGCGTGGTGCGTGCGCTCCAGCAAAGGCAGGAGTCCGCTCCGGCGTTTCGCATCGAGTTCACCCATCACGTCGTCAATCAGCAGCACCGGCGGCGTGCCGTGAATACCGGTGAGATATTCCGCCTGTGCCATCTTCAAGGCGATGACCAGACTGCGCTTCTGGCCCTCGCTGGCGAAGTGCCCGGCCGGTTGATCGTTGATCAGCAACCTTAGATCATCGCGATGCGGTCCGATCAAGGTCGTGCGATAACTCAGCTCACGGGCGCGCAATCGGGCCAACTCGGTGGCGAAGTCCTCCTTCACGGCCGGCGTATACTCGATTCGCAATTCCTCCCGATCCCCGGCGATGCGCCGGTAGGCCAGCCGCGCGAGCGGTGAAATGCGCGGCAACAATTCACGCCGCAATTGCATCAACTGCCCGCCCGTGGCCACGAGGTCGCGGGTGAAACTCTCCAGCAGCACCGGATCAAGCGCGCGCTGTTTCAGGACCGCGTTGCGCGAGCGCACGGCGCGCATGTAACGCTGGAGCAGCGGCAGGTAAGCCGGGTGTGTCTGCGCGAGCAGCAGATCAAGGAAGCGCCGCCGCACGCGGGCGGTGCCTTTGACGAGCAGCAGATCCTCGGTGCAGAACACCACGGCGCGCAACGTGCCCAGATACTCGGTCAGCTTCCGCACCGGTTCGCCGTTCAAGGACAGCTTCCGCTCGCGCAGCGACCAATAAGCCTTCACCTCGGCGGTCCCCTGCCCCATCACCGTGCCGCCCGCAAAGTAGCCCTTCTGGCCGTGGCGAATCATCTGCGCGCCGCCGACGCCACGAAACGAGCGGAGCGTGGCCAGGAGATAAATCGCCTCCAGAATGTTCGTCTTGCCCTGGGCGTTGTCGCCCAGGAGCAGGTGGAAGCCCGGCGGAAAATCGACATCCAACCGCGCGTAATTGCGGAAGTCACGAAGTCGCAGGTGGGCCAGATGCACCCGGCAAGGTTGGCGGAAGGCACCTTGGCGGCGGAAGAAAATTCGCGGCGTGCATCCGCCACGCGCGGTCTTGCACACGTCCATGTGCGGCTCGTGCGACTTGCATGTCGTGGCCGTTCGGGCGGGCGGGGTCGGCATTCCCCTCACCCCAATCCACTCCGTACGGGCGAGAATTCATCGGCCGCCGATCTTCGATCTCACGGTTGCGGGACGTGATCTCTATCTCCGATCGCCAGCCTGTCGTTGCTTCCAACCAAGCCAAAAAGCAGGTGAGCGGACCAGACGTACCAGCCCAGCACATTGTCCAGCGTCAACATGCTTTCACCATAAACCTGGGATTTGAGCGCGGGCAGCACCGCAGTGAATGACAAGCCCCACAATCCGAAGAAAACGCAGGCGATCCGGGTTGGATTCTGGTTCAGCAACAGAAACCGGCGCCAGAGAAACAGCGCGACGATGGCAGCTTCGTTGAGCACAGCAAACAGGATGGCATTACTTGCGCCCCAAAGGCTGTAGCCAAGAAATTGGCCGGAAGGAGGATCGTCTTGGTTGAAACGAAAGAGGGCATAGCCGACAACCAACAGAATTGCCAGCGCGAGATTGGCCGTCACACATGTCCTTATTGTGCGTCCCATGATGGATTTCGAGCTGTATGTGCGCATCCCGTTTCAGAGCCAAAATTAGTTCGCGAACAAGATTGACGTCCAGCCTGGAAGCAAGACACGACGCCCCCATACCACCTTCAATCCTCTCGACTGATAAACCCAATTGAAGTGTTCCCGGTTCTTCGCCACACTCGCGCCACTCTATGGGCGCACAATGGAAACAGAAGGGCCGCGAAATCGAGGCCAACAAAAAGGGCAAGCTGATCGGCAAGCTGGTCCGCGCAATCTTGATCGCCGCCAAAATGGGCGGCGCTGACCCGGAATTTAACCCGCGTCTGGCCGCCGCTTTGGAGAAGGCGCGCAAGGCCTCCGTAACGCGCGACACCATCGACCGGGCGCTCAAGAAGGCCGCCGGCGACGGCTCCGATGGCGTCGAACTGGAGGCGATCACCTTCGAGGGCTTTGCGCCGCACAAGGTGCCGGTCGTCGTCGAGTGTCTCACGGACAACCGCAACCGCACCGCGCCGGAGATCCGCAACCTGTTCAAGGCCGGTTCGCTCGGCCAGCCGGGCAGCGTCGGGTTTTTCTTCAATCACGTCGGCGTGGTGGAGGCCTCACATCCGGATGCCGGGCGCGATGCCGAGGCGGACGCGATCGAGGCGGGCGCGCAGGAGATCGAGCCGCTGGACAAGGCGGAGATTCCCGAAGGCCACCTCGGGGCCACCTTCATCACCGGCGTCAAGGAGCTGGACCCGGTCTCGAAGTCGCTCAAGGTGATGGGCTGGAATGTGACTGCCTCCGAGATGCGTTACCTGGCCAAGCAATTCAACGAACTAGGTGCCGCGGAGCGTGATGAGGTCATCGCCTTTCTGAACGAACTGGACGATCACGACGACGTGCAACGCGTCTTCGCGGCGATCAAGTAGGTTGAAAAGTTGAAGGGCTTGCCGCCACAGATCTTTCAACCCCTTCCCCGAGAGACAGCTCGGGCCATGGTCCTTACGACCGGGCGACAAGAGTCTCGCCTTTCCCATTCGGTGCGGACTTTGCCGTTGACCCTCATCGCGGGCGGTCGTTAGGTTTTTCCCATGACCCTCTCCGTGTGTTTCCGAGCCCTTTCAATGGCGGCGTTGCTGGGTGGCGCGGCCGGTTGCCAGACTTCAGACAGCGCCCTCCGCTCCGGGCCGGGCGTGGAAATCACCGAATCCGGCGACGTGCTGCTCGTCACGGTCGATGGCGAACCCTTCACGCAGTATAATTTCAAGAATGTTTCCCGGCCGTTCCTCTATCCGGTCCTGGGGCCGGGCGGCGTACCCATGACCCGCGACTGGCCCATGAATGAAGGGCCCAACGATGAAAAGGATCACCCGCACCACCGCGCGTTGTGGTATGCCCACGGCGAAATCAACGGCGTGGATTTCTGGTCGGAGTCGGCCAATGCCGGCCGGACGGTTCACGACGGCTTCATTGAAGTGAAGTCCGGCCGGGACGCGGGTGTGATCAAGACCCGGCAGAAGCTGGTGGCCATGGACGGCAAGGTCATCGCCACCGACGTGCGGACGATTCGCATTCACAACACGCAGCCCTATCGGATGCTGGATTATAACGTGACCATCCGCGCCTCCGAAGGCGATCTCGTGCTGGGCGACACCAAGGAAGGCTCGATGGCGATCCGGCTCGCGCCCACCATGCGTTTGAAGGGTAAGGTCGGCCAGGGCCGCATCGTCAACAGCGAGGGCGTGCAGGATGGTGACACTTGGGGCAAGCGAGCCAAGTGGTGTGATTACTACGGGCCGGTGAATGGCAAGATCGTCGGCGTCGCGATTTTCGATCATCCGGAGAATCCCCGTCATCCCACCTGGTGGCACGTCCGCGACTACGGCTTGTTCGCCGCCAACCCGTTCGGTCAGCACGACTTCGAGCGCCAGCCGAAGGGCGTGGGCGACCTCAAGCTCAAGGCGGGCGAGGAAGTGACCTTCCGCTATCGTTTCTACTTCCATGAGGGCACCACGGCGGAGGCCGGCGTGGCGGCCCGTTACGAAAGCTATGCCGCCGGCAGATAATTGAAATTTAGCGGGCGTATCACACGTCCAGAATCCCATCCATTTATGAAAAACCTCAATCGTCGCAAATTCATTCAGAGCACCGCGGTCGCTTCCGCCGGCGCGCTGTTCGCCACCCGCTGGTCCGCCTTTGCCGCCGAATCCTCCGTGATCGGGGCCAATGATGAGATTCGCATTGCCGTGATCGGTTTCCGCGGCCGGGGCAAGGACCACATCAGCGGCATCAACAAGCTGCGCGAGAAGGGTCACAAGGTGCGGATCACGGCGCTGTGCGATGTCGATTCGGACGTGCTCGCCCGGGGCGCGGCGGAGTTCGAGAAGCGTGGTGAGAAGGTCGAAACCTACGTGGACACGCGCGATCTGCTCGAAAGCAAGAACGTGGATGCGGTGACGATTGCCACGCCCAATCACTGGCACGCACTCGGGGCGATCTGGGCCATACAGGCGGGCAAGGACGTCTATCTGGAGAAACCCGTTTCCCACAACGTCTGGGAAGGCCGGCAGATCGTGAATGCCGCCCGCAAATACAAGAAGATCGTCCAGACCGGCACCCAGAGCCGTTCAAGTCATGCGATTCGCGATGCGGTCAAGTGGGTGCAGGAGGGCAACCTGGGCAAGATCGTGATTTCCCGCGGCCTTTGCTACAAACCGCGCAACAGCATCGGCAACGTGGTTGGCCCCCAACCGGTGCCTTCGTCCATCGACTATGATCTCTGGCTGGGGCCGGCGGAGATGACCGATCTCACCCGCAAGGATCTGCATTACGACTGGCACTGGGTCTGGGCCACCGGCAACGGCGATCTGGGCAACCAGGGCATCCACCAGATGGACATCGCGCGCTGGTTCCTCGGCGAAATGGAACTCTCCCCGCGCGTGTGGAGCGTGGGCGGTCGGCTGGGCTACATCGACGACGGCGAAACGGCGAACACGCAGATCATTTATCATGATTACGCGAAGGCCCCGTTGATTTTTGAAG
>ERZ761607.4949-NODE-4949-length-11344-cov-3.938879_pt1 | contig 11344 bp, 6 predicted proteins | sample MGYA00511164_ERZ761607 | MGnify/ENA primary metagenome ERZ761607 (study PRJEB28899, sample SAMN02445080) | bioreactor sludge metagenome | biome: EBPR sludge | place: Australia: Brisbane, Thorneside Wastewater Treatment Plant | collected 2011-06-22 ...
CCAAGCTGCCGGCGCGGACGGATTGCATCTCGACATCATGGACGGGCATTTCGTACCCAATCTCAGCTTTGGTCCCGACTTCGTTCGCATGGCCCGGACGGTCGCGCCCGACCTCTACCGTCATGTCCACCTGATGGTGACCCGCCCTGATGAACTCGCCGATGCGTTTATGGACGCCGGCGCACAGACCCTGTTGTTCCACGTCGAGGCCCGCGCTGAAATCCGACCGTTGATCGCCCACCTCCGCAACCGCGGTGTCGTCCCCGGACTCGTCCTCAATCCCGAAACACCGGCCGAAGCCGTCCGGCCCTACCTCTCCGACATCGATGAAGTGTTACTGATGACCGTCCATCCCGGCTTCGGCGGGCAATCCTTCATGAAGGAAGTCCTGCCCAAGATCGCTGAAATCCATGCCCTGGCCCCCGGTCTGCCGATCTCGGTGGACGGCGGGGTTACCCTTGAATCGGCTACCTGGTGTGCCGCCCAAGGAGCCAACTACCTGATAGCCGGCACCGCCTTGTTCCGATCACCCACCATGGCCGGCGATATCATCGCCATGCGCGATGCCTGCCGTGCCGCCTATCCCAAACCGTGACCTTGACCATGACCGACCTATCCCACATCCGCAACTTCTGTATCATCGCCCACATCGACCACGGCAAGTCCACGCTCGCCGACCGCCTCCTCGAAATCACCCAAGCCGTGGAAAAGCGCGAGCTCAAGGAGCAGTTGCTCGACGACATGGACATCGAGCGCGAACGCGGCATCACCATCAAGGCGCACCCGGTGACCATGTTCTACACGGGAAAGGACGGGAAAAAGTATACCTTCAACCTGATCGACACCCCCGGCCATGTGGACTTCTCCTACGAGGTGACCCGCAGCCTCGCCGCCTGCGAGGGTGCGCTGCTGGTCGTTGATGCCACCCAGGGCGTCGAAGCCCAGACCGTCGCCAACACCTTCCTCGCCGAGGGACAGAAACTGACCCTTGTTCCCGTGATCAACAAGGTCGACATGCAGAACGCCAATGTCGAGGATGTCATGCACCAGATCGAGGAGATCCTCGCCATCGAGGCGATCGACTGCCTCAAGGTCAGCGCGAAGACCGGTTTGGGCGTTCCGGACGTGCTGGAGGCCATCATCCACAAGATCCCGCCACCGGTTTCCACCGGTGCCCACACCCGGGCACTGGTGTTCGACTCCGAGTTCGACTCTTTCCGCGGGGTCATCACCTACGTGCGCGTGGTCGATGGCGGCATCGCCACCGGTGACCGCATCCGTTTCATCGGCTCCGGCAACGATTTCGAGGTCAAGGAGGTCGGTATCTTCTCGCCGGGCCTGGTCAAGACCAACCGGCTCGGGGCAGGGGAGGTCGGTTATCTCATCAGCAACATCCGCGATCCGGCGGAGGTGAAGATCGGCGACACCATCACCCTGGCACGCCATCCCGCCACCGAACAACTGCCCGGGTTCAAGGATGTCCATCCGATGGTGTTCAGCGGCCTGTACCCGATCGAGGCAAGCGACTTCGAGAAGCTCCGTTTCAGCCTCGAGAAGTACAAGCTGAACGACAGCTCCTTCACCTACATGCCGGAATCCTCGGTGGCCCTCGGCTTCGGCTTCCGCTGCGGGTTCCTCGGCCTGCTCCACATGGAAGTCGTGCAGGAACGCCTGCGGCGCGAGTTCGAGGTCGACCTGATCACGACCTATCCGAACGTGGTTTACAAGATCCACAAGACGGATGGCACCGTGGAGACGCTCGAGAATCCCTCCCGCATGCCGGATCTCAGCGAGATCGCCAGCATGGAGGAGCCGATGATCAAGTCGTTCCTGATCTGCCAGAACGAGACCATCGGCGACATGCTGCAGTTGATCATGGACCGCCGTGGCCAGGTCGAGAAGACCGACTCGATCGACCACAAGCGCGTCATGCTCACCTGCCGCCTGCCCTTGAACGAGATCCTGATCGACTTCCACGACCGGCTCAAGAGCATCAGCCGCGGCTACGCCTCAATGGACTACGAGCATGCCGGTTATCAGGAGTCCGACCTCGTCAAGATGGAGATCCTCGTCCATGGCGAACCGGTCGAGGCCTTCTCCACCATTCTCCACCGCACCAAGGCCGAGGGCAGGGGACGCCAGTTGTGCGCCGCCCTGAAGGAACTGATTCCGCCCGCGATGTTCCCGATCGCCATCCAGGCCAGCGTGAACAACAAGATCATCGCCCGCGAAACCATCAAGGCCATGCGCAAGGACGTCACCGCGAAATGCTACGGCGGCGACATCTCGCGCAAGCGCAAGCTGCTTGAACGCCAGAAGGAAGGCAAAAAGAAGATGAAGCAGATCGGGCGGGTCAGCATCCCGCAGGAAGCCTTCATCAAGGTCCTGCGCGGCGGGCTGGAGTAACGCGTCAACGGGACGGGAACCACCATGAACTTCTGGGAGCGCCGCAAGATCAAGAAGGCCGTGCATCACCTGCTGCACGAGGCCCGCCATGCGCGGCACATGCGCGAGGACATCGTCGAACCGGCCCGCATCACCGCGCTGGAACAGGCGGAGCAGGAGCTGTCCGACGCCTGGGATCAGCGGGATGAGCGGCGGATCGATGCCGCGGCCGAACAAATCGCCGCCGCCATCACCGCCGTACAGCCGCCGCACCGCAGCCCGCGCATTCGCGAGAACATCGAGATTATCGTCGTGGCCATCGCCGTGGCCATGGCCTTCCGAACCTTCTTCGTGCAGCCGTTCCGCATTCCCACCGGATCGATGCAGCCGACCTTGTACGGGATCACGTATGCGCCGCAACAGGGACCCGGATGGATGGACCGGTTCCCCCTGAAGATCATCCCGTTCCTGTTGTGGGGCGAGTCCTACACGGAAATCAAGGCCAAGGCCGCCGGTGCGATCGAGTTCCGCGGTGAGCAGACCGATGATGGCCAACTGGTCCTTCGTATCGCCGGCGTGCCTCACCTCGTACCGATTGACATGCCGATGCGCGCACAGGTTCGCGAAACCGTGCAGAAAGGCCAGGTCATCGCCGCCGGCCGCAAGAGGCTGGGGGATCACATCTTCGTCAACCGCATCCGGTACAATTTCACGCCGCCAGAACGCGGCGACATCTTCGTCTTCAGCACCAAGGACATCAGGCACCCGAACATCCGACCTGACAACTACTACATCAAACGCCTCGTCGGTTTGCCCGGCGAGCGCATGGAGATCCGTCCGCCGTTCCTGTATGCCGATGACCAGAAGGTCGAGGAACCGGAGGCGTTCCGGCGGCAACTACAACCACCGTATGAAGGGTACATCCTCGTCGGAAACATCCAGACCGAGGCGATCCTGCGCCGCGCCGGCGATTCCATCCAGCTTGGTGTCGACGAATACCTTCCGCTCGGCGACAACACCATGTCCAGCCTCGACGGCCGCTACTTCGGCGGGGTTAACAAACACAACATCGTCGGACCGGCCTTCATGATCTACTGGCCGTTCACACACCGCTGGGGTTCCATCCAATAACACCGATCCGCAATTGGCCGCCTTGAAAGCGCCCACTACAAGACATAATATATATTATGCGACGTTGCTTGGGCGATGGGGATTAATCCCCTGGTTCGATTGATTGGTTACATTTTGGCTGCCGGTTTGATTCCCAGCACCTCGCCGTAGCTGGCCAGGTATTGCCGGGCGGAATTGCGCCAACTGAAGTCCTGCTTCATCGCCTGCAACTGGATGCTTTTCCACATGGACGGTTTCTTGTATGCGGCCAAGGCCCGCTGGACCGATCCCTGCAGCGCCGCACTGGAGAAATCCTTGAACTTGAATCCGTACCCGCCATGCGGTGATTCGGTCAAATCAACCACCGTGTCCTCCAGCCCGCCCACCGCGTGAACGATCGGTATCGTTCCGTACCGAAGGCTGTAGAGCTGGTTGAGACCGCACGGTTCGAACTTGGATGGCATCAGGTAGATGTCCGCCGCCGCCTCGATCCGGTGTGCCAGCTTGGCATCGAATCCAAACCGGACTACGACCCGACCCGGCCATCGCTTGCCCCAACGTGTGACCATCTCCTGGTAGGCCTCGCTCCCGCTTCCCAGCAGGACCAGTGCACCCTTCGTCTGCTCCATGATCCACGGCAAGACATCGTCCACCAATTCAACACCTTTTTGATTGGTCAAACGAGTGACCATACCAAACAACGGTTCGTCCGGAGCCAAAGAAATTTTGAGCCGTCGAATCAGGTCCGACTTGCAGTCCTGCTTGCCGGACAGGTCGTGGATCCCGTACCGGGCCGCCAGCGCCTTGTCCCGTGTTGGATCCCAGACCTCATGATCGATTCCGTTGACGATTCCGCGCAACCGCGGCGCTGCGTTGGCCAGCACACCATGGAGGCCATGCCCGTTCTCCTCCGTCTGGATTTCCCGCGCATAGGTGCGCGATACCGTGGTGACCAGGTCGGAGGTGGTAATCCCCGACTTCAGGCAATTTACGTTCCCGTAATACTCGAGCGTTTCCACCGAGAAACTGGAAAACGGCAGGTTCGAGTAGGAAAACTCGTCCCCGTTGAAGATTCCCTGGAACGCCAGGTTGTGGATGGTGAAGACCGTCTTCTCCCGCCCTCCCCTGCCCTCGCCTTGCAGCCCGTGACGAAGGTACAACGGCAACAAACCGGTCTGCCAGTCGTGGGCGTGGACCACATCGAAAGGCCGCTTCAGGTGATCGATCAACGCGGTCACGGCTTTTTGAAAAAAAACGAACCGCTCAAAATTATCATCGTAATCCCGGTCGGATAGGTTATATAGTTCCGTTCGGTCGAAGAACTCATCCCGACGGATGAAGTAGACCGGGGGCACGGCATTCTTGGTTTTCCAGACATCCGCACGGTACCGGTGGAACCCGACCGGGATGGTCAATCGAATCCCGGTATCCTCAATACCGAACGCCCCCTCGATAACCCGCCGGTACATCGGCATGAACTGGGTCACCGAACACCCGAGATCCACCAGCGCCCGCGGCAAGGAGCCGCACACATCCGCCAAGCCGCCCGTTGAGGCGTACGGGGTGATTTCGCTGGAAACGAAAGCAATATTCATATGAGTAAGACAGAACCTATACAAAAACTGAGGCAGCGGCTAATAGAATTTATGGCCTCGCCCGCCTTCCGCCCGATGAAGGATCACCACCTGGCCGAAACCCTCGGCCTGTCGGTGATGCAACGCCCCCTGCTCCGCAACCTGCTGCGCGACCTGGCCCGTGACGGACTCGCCACCAAGGTGAAGGGAAGCCGCTGGGCTCCTCCGGTAGCCCGGGCCGAGACCGTTCGCGGCTCGATCCACGTATCCCCGCTCGGCCACGGCATGGTCCGGATTCCCGGCGCTACCGGCGAAAACGCGGAAGTATTCATCCCGGCCGGTTCGCTCGGCGGTGCGATTCACGGCGACCTGGTCGAGGTGGAGAAATCGCCTCCCCGGACCGCCCGCCCGGGACGGCGCAGCCTGCCGGCCGCCCCCGACGGCCGGGCCTTCCGCCCGGAAGGCCGGGTGGTCCGCATCGTCGAACGCCGCAAACGCCTGTTGGTCGGCCTGCTGATGAAGTCGGATGCCTACTGGTATGTCATTCCCGATCATCCGCGCATCAACCAGAATGTCCGGATCCGTCGCGACCGCTCCGACCGCGCCATCGACGCCCCGGCCGGGCACAAGGTCGTCGTGCAGCTTGACGAAACCATGACCTCGGAATTTCTCCAGGGCACGATCATCGAGTCGCTGGGACTGCCCGGAGCACCCGGCGTGGATGTGCTGTCGATCCTGCGCGAGCACGAGATCGCCACCGGCTTCAGCGAGGAAACCCAGCAGGAGGCACGCCGCCAATCCACCGAACCGGGACCGGCCGATCTCGTGGACCGGCTGGACCTGCGCGGTGAAACAATCCTGGTGATCGACCCGATCGACGCCCGCGACCACGACGATGCGGTATCGCTACGCCGTGGCCCGGACGGTTCGTGGATCCTCGGTGTGCACATTGCCGATGTCTCCCACTTCGTCACCCCCGGATCGGCCATCGATGCCGATGCCCGTGCCCATGGCAACAGCGTCTACATGGTCGATCGCTTCATCCCGATGCTGCCCGCCTACCTGACCTCCGAGGTGTGCAGCCTGAAGCCCGATCGCGATCGTCTGGCCTATTCGGTGTTCATCACCTACAACGCAGATGGCCAGATCACCCTCGTGGAAATGGCCCCCACAGTGATCCGCCCGCGCATCCTGCTCGACTACGACAAGGTTCAGCAACTCATCACCGGCAAGGGCGATGGCGGAATCCCCCACGAACACCACTCGGTGTTGCGCGAGATGAATGAACTGGCCACCCGGCTGCGCAAACAGCGCATGCACAACGGCGCCATCGACCTGAGTGTTCCGGAGGTATCCTGCACCCTTGATACCGAAGGCAAACCCGTCTCCATCAAGCGCCGCACCTCCGCCGAGGCCTACCACCTGATCGAGGAGTTCATGCTCGCCGCGAACATCGCGGTGGCGGAACGCCTGGCCGCCTCGGGCATACCCGCCCTCTACCGCATCCACGAGGAGCCGTCCGACGACCAATGGCAGCAGATGGCCCTCGATCTCCAGCAGCTCGGCGTCGATGCCGCGCCGGCAGACCGCCACGACATGCAGCGCATCGCCCGCCAGTATGCCCGCGAACCGCTTGCTTATCCGATCTCCATCGCGATGCTGCGCAACCTGAAGCGCGCCGTGTACAGCGTGGAATGCATCCCGCATTTCGGACTGGCCTTCGACCGCTACACGCACTTCACCTCGCCCATCCGGCGCTATTCCGACCTCGTGGTGCATCGCATCCTCAAACACCTCGACGCCCGGCGCGGCGCGTTTTATCGCCGCGAGGAATGCGAAGCAATTGCCGACCACTGTTCACGGCGCGAACGGGAAGCGGCCGAGGCCGAGGAGGAAAGCCTGATCATCAAGCGCGTCCAGTACTACGAGGCCCTGATGGCACGGGGCGAAACCGGGCCGTGGCCCGCCATGGTGACCGGTGGCACCACCCGCGGTTTGTTCGTGGAACTGATCGATACGTTGCAACGCGGTTTCGTTCCGACCCACGGACTACCTGACCCGACCATGTCGGTGGATCGACAGACCGGGCGGATCACCGGGCGCAAGGGCCGCGTATTCGGGCGGGTCGGTGATGTGATCCAGGCCGAGCTGATCCGCGTCGATGCCAACCGCCGCAGCGTGGAATTGCGCTGGGTGGCGGAGGAAGATGGTGAAGGCGACGGTCATCCGCGCAAGCCGAAACTGGCGTCCCGCGATCAGGATGAGCGCCGCGCGCGACGCACCGGTCGCCGTCAACGGAAGAGGTAGATCAGCTTTTCCTGCTGGCCGTTGCGCTCGACATCCAGGACCACCGCACCCAGCCGCTCCTTCATGAACTCGCTGATGAAGTATTCGGCCCGGGCCTGGCTGGTCATGTTCATCGAATTGACCCGTCGGATGGTGTCCCCTTCCTGCAAGCCGACCGCCGCGAAGAACTCCGCCTCGCCTTCCTTCTCCAGCCGGTATCCAGCCACCTGGCCCTCGGGATCGTAATCGGGCTTCATCGACATGTAGATCGAGGCTATCCGCTCCGGATCCTCCAGCAATTCCTGGTAGTATCCCACCAAGGCTTCCTTCTGCATGACCCAGCGCGATTCGCCGATGCGTTTCCCGAACCGGCTGGTCTCGAGCACCTGCTCCTCCACCACCGCGACTTGATTGGTCTCGGATGGCGCAGCGGCCACCGCCACACCATCCTGGAAGCTGAGGCTCAGTTCGATTTCGATGCCATCGCGCCGCATGATCAGGCGTTCCGGAGATATCTGCAGGATCTCGTGGCCGTCGAACGATTGCCCTTCGCTGACGATGTGCTGGCGGTTGCCGGTGATGTCGTCGATGATCGCGAGGCGTTGTCCGGCGTCCGAACCACCCATCAGGAAAAACGTCCCGGCCAACCGGTACCGGTCATGCGGCTGCCGCACGGCGACATCACCACCGGGAACGATGGCTTTCCACGCCTCATCCGGAAGCGGCATGGTTGCCGCACGCACATCGGCAACGACACCGGGTTCGGGTACCGCTGGTTGTGGTTGAGCGCGATGTTGGTCCTCCGTGCCAATCAGCCGCCACGCCATCCACCCCACCCCGCCCGTCGCCACGAGCAAAAGCACCGCGGCCATCGTGGTCCATCGATCAACTGTGGCATCCATCGTCATCGCCTGCAAAAAAGGAAGTCCATGGGGGATAAGCCGGATCTTGTTTTAACCGATCATTTATCTGAGCGATCAACCCGAAGCTCCCGCGCCGAAACGCCTTGAGGCGGGCCGCCTCTCGCTTCCTATTTGATCTTGCTCCGGCCGGGGTTTGCCTTGCCCGCTGCCTTGCAGCAGCGCCGGTGGTCTCTTACACCGCCTTTTCACCCTTATCCCGATTCCCGCCTTGCGGCGTGAGCGGGACGGTTTGTTTCTGTGGCACTTTCCATCGGCCCGGTTTACCCGGACCCTTTCCACCCTTATCAGGTGAAACGACCTGCCCTGTGGAGTCCGGACTTTCCTCCCCCGGCCGAAACCGGGAGCGATCGGATCCCCATGAACTTCAACGTCAACCTACCGGATTAGGTCTGCCAGTACAAGAGCCGTCCGCAGTACGAGCAACTCACCATCGCGTCGCCACGCTTTGCGTCCTGCACCAGTTGCGGGGGAACCTTCATGTGGCATCCGCCACACGTACCGTTTTCCACCGGCACCAGGGCATAATCACCCTTGTTGTTGAAAATACGGCTGTACCGGCTGAGCCAGGAGTCGTCGATGCCGTCGGTGAGTCCTTCGCGGTTCTTGCGGGCCTGCTCGATCTCGCCCTGAAGATTGGCCAACCGCTCGTCGAGGACCTTGAGGTCGCCCTGCACGGCGCTGTCATCCTGCTGCAAGGCACCTTCGCGCTCGGTCACGACCTTCTTGAGCGTCTCGGTTTCCTCCATCAATACGATCTCACGCTCTTCCAATTCGCGCACCCGCCCCAGTTGTTCGCGAATTTCGCGCTCCAAGGCACGGTACTGGTCGTTGGATTTGATCTGGCCCTGCTGGCCGCGGTATTTCTTAATCGTGTCCTTGACCGACTCGATTTCGAGTTCCACGGACTTGATCGAAGCGAGGTTCTTCTTGAGATTTTCCTGGGCGAGGTGGAGGGCGTCCCGGTTGGCCTTCAGGCGCGATTCAATCAGTTGCTTGCGGGCAGGAATATCCCGGGTTTCCTGAAGTAATTGACGAAGTTTTCTGTCGCGATCCTGCAATACGAGTAGCTTTTCGAGGGTCGTCACCGGTTGGCCTCTCCTTTTCGTTGTTCACGCTCACCGCGGTTCCAAAAACAGCCCCGCAGCGAATACCCATCAACATGTCAAAAATCCCAAAGTTTTTGAGACTAAAGGCCACCTTGGGGAAAGTCAATGATCCAGATGGAACGATTTAACCGAACTGCTTGTCCGCAAGCAGGTTGGTGATGGCACGGTTTACTGAAGTAAAGATCAGAGATTCCCCTAAATCTTTTATACAAGCGCGCTTGCCTTCCGTAAGGTAGTGGGTGTGAAACGCACACAAGGAGTTCCCGGGGTGAAAACACGCTATCTGGCGTTACCGGCAGTTTGGATCGGTCTTGCCGTCACGACCTCCGCGCAAGTTGATCGGAACACGAACGGGGTGAGCGATGTCTGGGAGGCCGCTTATGGTTGGAACCTGCCGCCAGGCGATGATCCGGATGGCGACGGTTTCACCAATGCCGAGGAAGCGCGGGCGGGAACCAATCCATTTCTCGCCGCCAGTTTCCCGCGATCAACGCTTTTTACGATGCTCGCGAATGATCGAGCCCGCGTTCAATTCCAAACCGTGCCCGGTATGGCCTATCAGGTGGAGGCAACCACGGACCTGATGACCTGGCGTTCCTTTGGCCGTCCCGTCCTTGGTGATGGTCTTTTCCATGACATGGAAGTGCCGTTTCGCTCCACGTATGCACCTGGTGGCGTGACCGCATCGATTTGGACCGGCCTGACCGGATTTGGCGTTGGCTATATCAAGCACGCAGTCAGCAACAATATACCTCCGGCCGCCTTGACCACCTGGTCGTCCCTCGAGTTCGCCCAGACCTCTCCCAACGCGGAACAATTCGGTTGGTATGTGCGAGGCTGGCTGATCCCGCCCGTTTCCGGTGCCTACACCTTCTGGATAGCCAGCGATGACAGCAGCGAGTTGTGGCTTTCCCTGTCGAACACCCCGTCCTCGCGCACCCGGATTGCATACGTGGACGGCTGGACCGGGTTCCGCGAATGGTCCAAGTATGCCTCGCAAGAATCCGTCCCGCAGAACCTCGAAGCCGGTAAGCCCTACTACTTTGAAGTCTATCAACGGGAATCGTGGGGCGGCGATCACTTGTCCGTCGCTTGGGTCCGTCCCGGATCCGCTGCCGACCAACGCGAGATCATTGCCCTCCCCAACATGACACCGGCGGGTGAATCCCTCTATGATTACCATCAGGATTCCGACCTCGATGGCTTGTTCGATTTCGAGGAACACCTCCTCGGTCTCAATCCCTTATCCGCCACCACCGCCCCGCGCCAGCCGGACGGACCGGAGGCTCTCCGCATCCTCGACAGCGGCAACGCGGTCACCATCGGCGCGACCATCCCCCGCGCCTATGAGTCGACCGCGGCTGCCGCGCAATTTACCTTCTACCGGTCCGGCGGCATTGACCCGGTAACCGTCCCGTTTGCCGTCTCCGGAAGCGCATCACCGGGCATCGATTACCAATCCCTTCCGAGCCACATCGTATTCGGTCCCGGCGAACGTACCGTGACCCTCGACGTACCTCCGCTGCCCGATGCCGCTATCGAAGTGGCCGAGTCCGTCGTGGTAACCCTGCTTCCCGGCACCAACTACCTGCTCGGTACTCCGGCCGTCTCCACCGTTACCATCGATGATGCGCCCGATGTCCTCTACGTCGCCCAGCTTCGTTCCGCCCCCGGACTGCCCTCCGGAGGCTCCGGCGTGGGCGCCGTACGCCGCACCGGAAACAGCCTCTCTGCCCAGGTGAACCTCACCTTCAATGGATTGTCCGCCGCGGAACTCGCCGCGCAAATCATCCTTTCCTCCAACGGTCTGTCCGGAACCGTCGTCCACTCCCTTCCGCTCGACCAGGTTGCCTTGCAACCCTGGAACTTCGCCCCAACCAACGGCGTATCCCGCGAAACCATCCTCGCCGCCCTCGATGCCGGCAACCTGTGGGCCCGCATAACCACCACCGCTCACCCC
>ERZ761607.4953-NODE-4953-length-11327-cov-74.835699_pt1 | contig 11327 bp, 9 predicted proteins | sample MGYA00511164_ERZ761607 | MGnify/ENA primary metagenome ERZ761607 (study PRJEB28899, sample SAMN02445080) | bioreactor sludge metagenome | biome: EBPR sludge | place: Australia: Brisbane, Thorneside Wastewater Treatment Plant | collected 2011-06-22 ...
TCGCCGCGTCGTCGAGGTCGAGCGCCGCCGCCACCTCGCGCGAATGGGCGAGCAGCCGCGGCGCCGCCACCGGCGTCGGCTCGACCGGCGACCACAGGGCGCCGAGGACCTGGCGCGGCAGCGGGTCGCTCGCTGCTTCGCCGGGCAGCTCGCGCAGGAAGCGGTTGTCGAAGTTCAGCATCGTGCGAGCAGCCGCGGCGGCACCGTCGCTGGCTGCCTGTCGGCGCCCAGGGCCGCTCAGCCGCGGCGAACGAGGTCGAGGACCTGCGCCGTGTCGAGGCTTCGCGCGCGCGCCTGGATCTCGGGCAGGTAGCGCGTCTGCAGGCCTTTGGCTTCGCCGAGGACGCGGTCGAAGCTGTCGCGCAGCGTCTGCGTCGAGAAGCTGCGGCCGCCGGCGTAGTAGCGTTTGGCGACGTGCCCGAGGGCGTAGGTGCTGGCGAAGCTCATTCCCGAACTGACCGCCTGTTTGCCGATCTTGCCGAGCATCTTGCCGCCGGCCTTGCCGAGCAGGCCGCCGAGCAGCTTGCGCCCGGCCTGTTCGAGATATTGCGAGGTCAGGCCGACGCCGAGGGTGGCGAGGAAATCCTTGATGTGGCCGCGATCGAGTTCGAAGCCGTACGACTTGCCGATGCGATAGACGAGTTTCATCTGCAGCGGAATGATCGCCATCGTCGACAGCGACTCGGGCAGCAGTTCGAGCGCGCCGTTGAGGATCGCGGCGTTGAGGATGGCCTTGTCCATTTCCTGTTCGCTCATCGTCGAGGCGTAGCCGGCAGCGGCAGCCACCGGTGCCGCCGCCGCGCCGGCAGGGGACTCGCCGGCGCTGTGGCCCCACGCCACCGGCAATGCGGCGATCTCTTCCACCTGTTGCGAATAAGCCGCCGACTGCTGCGCGTCGAGCGCCAGCGCCGCCCGCAGGTCGGCGAGGAACTGCTTCTCGGGCGGCGACTGGACGCCGTCGGCATCACAGACGCAGACTGCCATCTCGAAAGCGAGCTGGCGCGCTTCGGGGCTGCTCAGCATGGCGACCGCCGCCGGCAGCGAGACGCGTTTGAGCAGTACGTCCTGGTAGAGCGCCGCGAGGTTGATCGATCCTTCGCCGCTGAGCGCATCGGCAATCCGTTTCAGCTCGGCGCGCTCGGATTCGTTCTTGTTGCCGTCGGCGAAGGCGGCCATCAGGCTGAGGATGAGGATGGCCTTCTGTTCCTGCTCGTTCATGCTGCGCATCTCCTGTCAAAAGCAGGCTCTTGGGCCCGCTGGCGGGTGGGAAGTTCCGGCTCGGCGGCAAGCTCGCTGCCTGGTGGCGGCGAGCATAGCGCAGCTCGCCGATCGGCGCGAGGGTCGCGGCAAAGCGCGCTAGCTCGCCGGCAGCCTGACGACGACCAGCAGCCCGCCGCCGGGCGCGTCCGCGAGGGTCAGCTCGCCGCCGCAGCCGGCAGCGATGCGGCGGACGATCGCCAGTCCGAGGCCGCAACTGCCGTTGGTGGCGCGCGCCGGTTCGAGCTGCGCGAAGGCTTCGAGGGCGCGCTGCCGGTCGGCGCCGGCGATTCCCGGTCCGTGGTCGCGGACGCTGAGGAGCGCGGCGCCATCGGCAGCGACGCTCAGTCCCACCTCGACCGGCGGCGCGCCGTGTTGCAGCGCGTTGTCGATGAGGTTGTCGAAGATGCGCCGCAGGTTGCCGCTGCTGACCGCGACACGACAGCGCTCGGCGGAATCGTCGATCGCCAGCGCCAGCGGCCGCCCGAGTTCGCGCTGGCGGCCGGTCTCCTCGCGCAGCAGTGCCGCCAGGCAGACGGCGCTGGTCGCTTCCTCGCCGCCCTCGCTGCGCAGGAAGGCGAGGCACTGGCCGACGATGCGCTCCATGTCGTCGACGTCGCGCTCGATTCCGGCACGCTCGCCGTCGCTGGCGAGCAGTTCGAGGCGCAGGCGCAGGCGGGTGAGCGGTGCGCGCAGGTCGTGCGTCAGGCCGGCGATCATCTCGCGCCGTTCGGCGGCGGCGCTGGCGAGCTGGGCGAGCATCGCGTTGTGGCGCTCGGCCAGCCGCCGCACTTCGCGCGGTCCCTGCGGCGTCACCGTGCGAGCCGTACCGTCGCCGGTCGCGGTGACTGCCTCGCCGAGGCGCGCCAATGGGCCGACGATGTTGCGCACGAAGAGTCCGGCGATGAGCAGGACGGCGGCGAGCGTCGCCGCCAGGAACGGCCAGAGGTCGGTCGGCAGCTCCTGCGGTTCGAAACGCGGCGGTGGCAACACCAGCCACCAGCGTTCGCCGGCGGCGATGAAGCCGACCCAGAGGCCGCTGCGCTGCCCCGGTCCACCGTGGCGCAGCAGTACCGGCTCGGCCAGGCGCTGCGCCAGCTCGACGGCGAGGCGGCGGGCGAAGGGAAAGCGCGGCTCGTGCCGCGGCACGCCGGCACCGTCGGCGCGCAACTGCAGTTCGCCGGCATCGCCCGCCCCGAGCGCTGCGCGGGCGTCGGCGTCGAGTGCCGGCAGGACGACCTGCATCAGACGCACCTGGCCGGCGAGCAGATGCACCGTCTGGTTGACGTGCGCGCCGCGGCGGAAGTGTGCGAGGAGCGAGAAGGTGGCGATCTCGGCAACGGCGATGACGGCGATCACCAGCAGCACGGTCCTGCCGGCGAGCGATGCCGGAAAGAGGCCGAGCTTCATCCGGCCGCTTCGCCAGCCGCTGCGCCGCTCGCGTCGGGGACGAAGACGTAGCCCACCCCCCAGACCGTCTGCAGATAACGCGGGCGGGCCGGATCGGCCTCGAGCAGGCGGCGCAGGCGGTGGATCTGGACGTCGATGGCGCGGTCGAAGGCTTCACTGCTGTCGCCACGGGTGAGTTCGAGCAGCCGCTCGCGCTTCATCGGCCGGTTGGCGTTCGCCACCAGCGTGTTGAGCAGGGCAAACTCGCCGCTGGTCAGCGGCACCAGCTCGGATCCCTTCGACAACTGCCGCGCGCCGCGGTCGAACAGCCAGTCGCCGAAGCGGACGACGCCGCCTTCCGGATCGGGTGCCGCCGGCGGCCGTGCGGCGCGGCGCAGGACGGCTTCGATGCGGGCCACCAGCTCGCGCGGGTCGAAGGGCTTGCCGAGGTAATCGTCGGCGCCCATCTCGAGGCCGATGACGCGATCGACCGGCTCGTCACGCGCGGTCAGCATGATCACCGGTCGTGTCTCGCCGCGCGCGCGCAGGCGCCGGCACGCGGCCAGCCCGTCCTCGCCCGGCAGCATCAGGTCGAGGACCAGCAACTGCGGCTGGAAGCGCTCGATGAAAGCGTCGAGCTGGCGGGTATCGGGCAGCAGCAGCGTGTCGAAGCCGTGGCGGCCGAGGTAGGTGGCGAGCAACTGGCGCAGCTCGGCGTCGTCGTCGATCAGCAGGATCTTCTTCATGGGCGTGGCCGTGGTGGCGATGACCGGCATTCTATGCCAGGGTCGCAGGCCGGCCGTCGGCCGGCAACATTTTGCAATCAGCCGCCGGGGTCGGTGCAATTCTTTGCAACCGGCGACGCGGCAGAATGGGTCCATCGCCAGCGGGGCTGCCACAGCGCACCCCGCACCCGGGCGATCGTTCATCAACCCGAGGAAAAAGGAGTACCGACATGAAATCGAGATTCACACCCCGTCTCATCGCCGCCGCGCTGGTTCTGTCGCTCGGCGCCGCCGGTACCGCGCTGGCGGTCAAGCCCGAGGCCTGCGGCTACGGCGGTGGCCGCATGGAGCAGCAGATGGGCCGGCACCTGCAGGAGATGTCGCGACTGCACGGCGACCTCAAGCTCGACGCGCGGCAGGAGGCGCTCTGGCAGGAGGCGGAACAGTTCACGCGCAACGGCATGCGCGAGATGGGCGAGCAGATGCGCCGGCAGCGGGCCGAGATGCTGGCGGCGGTCAGCAAGCCGGGGGCCGATCTGCGGGCGGTGCTGGCGCAGATGGATGATCTGCGCGATGCCGGCCGCAAGCAGCGCGAGGCCGGCCGCGAGCGCTGGCTGACGGTCTACGACAGCCTCGACGCGAGCCAGAAGGAGAAGGCGCGGCTGTTCATCAAGAGCCGGCTGGAGCGTATGGGGCAGGGCGGCCGCTTCGGCCCGGGCGGACCTGGCGGACGCGGCGGACCGGCAGCCGGATAGGTTGTCCCGGCTGTGCCGCGGGAGCTGCCCGCGGCCGCCACCTGCCGCCGGCAGCGAAGGCGCCGGCAGCAGCCGTTGCCGGGCGATGCGGGTCCGTCCTTCGCATAATCCTGCCGGACGTGGCACACTGGCGGCGTGACCAGGGGCCGAACAGGCGGTCCCTGGAGCGCGTGCGGCGAAGCCGGCAGCCGGCAGCCGGACGGCGGTCAGCGCCGCAATCGGCGTCGACGCAGTCTCGCGCGTGCGTGGGTCAGGTGGCCGCCTGGCGCAGACCTGGAGAAAACGCTGCTGCTGCGGCGCCTTGCCGACGACACCGCGATGACCGTCCGTAACCTCGAATACCTCTTCCGCCCGGCTTCGGTGGCGGTCGTCGCCGAGCCGGACGAGGCCAGCCGTTACGCCGACGTGGTTCTGGCCAATCTCGCCGCCGGTGGCTTCAGTGGCCCGGTGATGTCGGTCGTTGCCCGGCAGCGCCGGCTGTTCCTGCTGAGCACCGGGGTACGCCTCGGCAAGCTGGAGGTGGTGCCCGACCTCGCCGTCATCTGTGCCTCGCTCGACAAGGTGCCGTCGATCATCGAACAGCTCGGCAATCTGGGGACGCGCGCCGTGGTGGTCGGGCCGTGGCTGTGGCACCGCATGCACCGCAACGAGATCGCCGCTGCGCAGCGGGGCATCCTCGCTGCCGCGCGACCCTTCCTGATGCGCGTGCTCGGACCGGGAAGTGGCGGCCTCGTCGTGCCGGCGCAGCATCTCAACGCGAGTGCGGCGCCGGTGGCGATCGCGGCGGGAAAGATCGCGCTGGTGACGCATTCGACGGCCATGACGGCGGCCATTCTCGATCGTGCGTGCAGCAAGGACATCGGCTTCTCGACCGTCCTCCATCTCGGCTCGGGGCTCGACGTCGATCTCGCCGACGTCCTCGACTGGCTCGCCGGCGACGGCGAGACGAAGGCGATCCTGGTGCAGTTCGACACCGTGCCGGCCGGTCGCAAGTTCATGTCGGCAGCGCGCGCTGCCGCCCGCCACAAGCCGGTGGTCGCCATCCGTGGCCGCTCGCTGGCGGGCGACAGCAATCCAGCCTTTCCGCCGGACGAGGTCTACGAAGCGGCGCTGCGGCGCGCCGGCTGGGTGAGTGTGGACACCCTCGGCGGCGTCTTCGAGGCGATCGAGGGAATGGCCCGCATGCGTCCGCTGCGCGGCGAGCGCCTGACCATCCTGGCGAACGGGCATGGTCTCGGGCGCATCGCCGGCGAAACGCTGCTGCGTTCCGGCGGCAAGCTCGGCAAGCTGTCGCGCGAGACGAGCAAGCGTCTCGAGGGACTGCTGCAGACGCGGTCGTCACTGGCCAATCCAATCGCCCTGCCGGCCGACGTGACGGTGCGGCAATGGGCGGCGGCGCTGGCCTGCGTGCTCGCCGACAGCGGTACGCAGAACGTGCTGACGGTCTGTTCGCCGTCACCGTTCGCGCCGGGTCCGCAGGTCGCCGAGGCGATCTGCAAGGTTTCCCGGGAGAGCGAGCGCAACGTGTTCACCTGCTGGGTCGGCGGCAAGTCGATGCTTGCGGCGCAGCGGGTCGCTGCCGAACACGGCGTGATCAGCCACGAATCGCCGGAACGGGCGATCGCGGTGTTCCTCGGCGTTCTCAGCTACCTGCACAACCGCCGCCTGTTGCTGCAGTTGCCGGCGTCCCGCGCCGAGGATTTCGCGCCCGATCTCGCCGCTGCGCGCAGCGCCGTTGGCGAGGCCGTCGCGGCGCGTGCCGGCAGCCTGTCGGTGGCGCAGGCACGCCGGTTGCTGGCTGCATACGGCATCGTCCTCGCCGCGCACCCGGTCAGCAGCAGCATCGAGGCGGCGATCCTCGCTGCCGACGAGGTGGGTTACCCCGTCGATCTCGCGCTGGTCGGCGGCGGCAGCGCCGATTGCACCGCAACGGCAGTGGACCTGCGGTCGCCGGCCGACATCCGGCTGGCGGCCCGTGGGCTGCGCGGCGCGCTGCGCACGCAGCAGGCGGCGGCCCGCGTCGGCGGCTATCGCGTGCGACCGAGCGCCGCGCGCAGCGGCGCTCCGCCGCTGCGCTTCGGCGTCGCCGTCGACGCCGTCTTCGGGCCACTGATCCTCTTCGGACCGGCAGCGCGCAGCGGCGCGAGCGCCGGTCGCGTCGTCGTCGCCCTGCCACCGCTCAACCTGACGCTGGCGCGGGATCTGGTGGCGCGCAGCGGCATCCTCGCGAAGCTGCCGGATGAATCGCGCAGCGAACTGCAGACGGCCGCCAGCCAGGCGCTGGTCCGGCTGTCGCAATTGCTGACCGACAACGACGAGGTGGTGAGCGTCGAACTCGATCCGCTGCATGTCGAGAGGAACGGCGTCTTTGCGATCGATGCCGGCATCGGCATCGCCTCGCACACGCCGGCGGTTGCTGGCCATCGCTTCGCCATCCGCCCTTACCCCAAGGAGCTCGAACAGCCACTCGAGTGGCAGGGCCGGCGGCTGTCGATCCGGCCGATTCGCCCGGAGGACGAAAGCTTGCTCGGCGAACTGCTGCATTCGCTCGCCCCCGAGGACTCCCGGATGCGCTTCTTCGACGCGATCCGCAGTCTGCCGCGCGTCCGCCTGGCGCGCTTTGCGCAGATCGACTACGACCGCGAGATGGCGCTGGTGGCGATCGAGAACCCGGGCGCCGCCGGCGAGCGCGTCCTCGGTGAGGTGCGCGCCGTCAGCGAACCGGGCAAGGCGGTCGCCGACTTCGCGATCGTCGTCGCCTCGGAGATCAAGGGTATGGGCCTCGGCGCGGCGCTGCTGCAGAGCCTCGTTCGCTACTGTCGCAGCGAAGGCATCGGCGAACTGCGTGGCGAGACCCTCGACGGCAACCTGCGCATGCAGGGGCTGGCGCGCAAACTCGGCTTCGAACAGCGCAGCGGTGCCGATCGCGGGACGGTCGATCTGCGCCTCACGCTGGGCGGCAGCGCTGCCGCCTGAGCCGTCCGCGAAGGCCTTTGTTGCCGGGCCAGGGGATTCATCGTTGGCGATCGCGCTCGCGCAGTTCGAGTTCACCCTGCTGCGGCAGGCGCGGGGTGTCGGCAGTGGCAGCGGCTGCGAGTGCCGACACCCGCACGCCTAGCAGCCGCAGACGCTGTTCGAGCGGGACACGGCGCAGGCACTCGCGGCTGGCGCGCAGGATCTCCGCGGCGGTGTCGGTCGCCAGGGCCAGCGTCAGGTCGCGCGTGACGACGCGGAAATCGGCAAAGCGCAGCTTGACGCCGATCGTGCGGCCGCGGCATCGCTTGCGCTGCAGGTCGTCGGCCAGCTTGCAGCAGAGGCCGACGAGAACGGCGCTCAGGGTCTCGCGGTCGTCGCGCGGGTGCAGGTCGCGCTCGAAGGTCGTCTCGCGACTGACCGATTTCGGCTCCGCGGCCGTGATCAACGGTCGTTCGTCGATGCCCTTCGCGGCGGCCAGCAGCCACGCGCCATAGCTGCGGCCGAAGTGCTGCCGCAGCACACCGGCGTCGGCTTCAGCCAGCTGGCCGATGCGCTCGATCCCGAGCAGAGCCAGCCGCTCGCTCGCCTTCGGGCCGATGCCGTTGATCTTGCGTACCGGCAGCGGCCAGATGCGTTGCCGGACATCGTCAGCGCCGAGGATCGTCAGCCCGTCGGGCTTGTCGAGATCGGAGGCGATCTTGGCCAGCAGCTTGTTGGGCGCGACGCCGATCGAGCACGACAGCCCGGTCGCCTGCCGCACCGCGTCCTTGATGCGCTGCGCGAGCGGTCGGGAATCGCCGGCCAGCCGGCTGAGATCGAGGTAGATCTCGTCGATGCCGCGATCCTCGCAATCGGGCGCGATGCCGGCGACCGCCGTCTTGAAGAGTCGCGAGTAATGGCGATAGGCCGGGAAATCGACCGGCAGCAGGATCGCCTCGGGCGCCAGGCGGGCCGCCATCATGATGCCCATCGCCGAAGAGACGCCGAGTGCGCGTGCCTCGTAGGTGGCTGTGGTGACGACGCCACGGCCGACATAGTCGCGCAGGCGGGCGAACCGGCGGCGGCCGTCGGCCAGCAGAACGGGCTGCTGCGCACTGCTGCCGCCGATCACCAGCGGCCGGCCTCGCAGTTCCGGGTAGCGCAGCAGGTCGACCGAGGCATAGAAGGCGTCCATGTCGAGGTGCGCGATGCGGCGCGGCGGCGTGCTCAAGGGTCCCTCCGTGTCGCGGCTGGCTGGGGCGGCATGCCCGCTGCCGCTGATCCGTGCCGATCGGCGAGATTATGAACCATTCCGCCGGCCGGCTTCCTGCCGTCGCATGCTGCCGATCAGGCCACTGCAAGTCGCCCCCCGCGCCAAGGACTCACCGCCAGCCGTGCCGACGCGGCAACATCCGCGGGGTGTCGGAAAATCTTACACACGCGCGCGCAGAGCGCCCATGCGTGATCTCAAAAAAACATTAAATCGGTGGATTGCCAGAGCCAGTACGATTCTTGCTTGCAACGGACCGAGCAATGCTCAGGTAGTGGGGGTGGTCGTTCATCGATGTTCGCGAGGAGGAGGTTGCCATGCGTGCTCTGCCGTTGCTTGCTTTTCTGCTGTCCGTTTCTGCACCCGCGCTGGCGGTTGCCAACCAGATTCCCGAGCCGGAGTCGTTGAGCCTGCTCGCGCTGGCGATTGCGGCGATGTGGCTGGGGCGGGGCCGCAAGCCCTGATTCAGGCGCGGGTTGCGGGTGGGCAGGGCGCTGTGGTTTCGCGCCCCCCAGCCCGCCGCTCGGCAGTGGCTACCCACATGTAATGCAGCCGAGCAAGCTGCTTGGGGCCGTTTCTCCCCGCGGTTGATCAGTCCGCAGTCGCCCAGTCGCGGCTGCGCTCCACAGCGCGCCGCCATCCCGCGAGCAGCGCTGCCCTCTGGTCGGCGGACATGGTGGGCTCGAAACGCCTCTCCGCGTGCCACAACGCGGCCAGTTCCGCCTCGTCGTGCCAGAAGCCGACCGCGAGGCCGGCGAGATAGGCAGCGCCGAGAGCGGTCGTTTCGGTGATGCGCGGACGCACGACGGGGACGCCGAGCAGGTCGGCCTGGAACTGCAGCAGCAGGTTGTTGGCGGCAGCCCCGCCGTCGACCCGCAGTTCACGCAGCGGCTGCCCGCAGTCGAACTGCATCGCGCTGAGGACCTCGGCGCTCTGGAAGGCGATCGCTTCGAGTGCCGCGCGCGCGACGTGGGCGCGGCTGGTACCGCGCGTCATGCCAAGCAATGCGCCACGGGCATACGGATCCCAGTACGGCGCGCCGAGCCCGGTGTGCGCAGGCACGAGGTAGACGCCCCCGCTGTCGGGAACGGACGAGGCCAGCGTCTCGATTTCGCCGGAGCTGGAAATCATGCCGAGACCATCGCGCAGCCACTGGACGACGGCGCCGCCCATGAAGACACTGCCTTCGAGGAGGTAGGTCGTCCGCTCGCGCAGCCGCCAGCCGATCGTCGTCAGCATGCGGTGCTGCGAGTCCATCGCCTCGTTGCCGGTATTCAGCAGCAGGAAACAACCGGTGCCGTAGGTGTTCTTCGCCATGCCGTGCGCGAGGCAGGCCTGACCGAAGGTCGCCGCCTGCTGGTCGCCGGCGATACCGGCGAGCGGCACCGCGGCGCCGAGCAGGTCACTGGCGATCGTCGCGATGACGCCACTGCTGTCGACCACCTGCGGCAGGACTGCCGGCGGAATGTCGAGCAGCGCGAGCAGTTCCTCATCCCAGCAGCAGCGGCGAATGTCGAAGAGCATGGTCCGTGCGGCGTTCGACGGATCGGTGACGTGCACCCGGCCAGCGGACAGCTTCCACGCCAGCCAGCAATCGATCGTGCCAAAGGCAAGCTCGCCGCGCTCGGCGCGGGCGCGGGCACCGGCAACGTTGTCGAGCAGCCACTTCAGCTTGGTGCCTGAGAAATACGCATCGACCACCAGCCCGGTTCGCTGGCGAAAGAGCTCGCCATGGCCGGCGGCTCGCAGCGCATCGCATGACCTGGCAGTTCGCCGGTCCTGCCAGACGATCGCACGGTGCAAGGGCTCGCCGCTGGCTCGGTCCCAGAGGACGCTCGTCTCGCGCTGGTTGGTGATGCCGACGGCGGCCAGCTGGCCGGCGGCGACACCATGCTCGCGAAGGACCCTGCGGGCGACGGCCAGTTGCGTCCGCCAGATGTCGTTGGCGTCATGTTCGACCCATCCCGGCTGCGGATAGTGCTGCGCGTACTCCTGCTGTGCGACGCCGCGAACCGTTCCATCACGAGCGAAGAGAATCGCCCGCGAGCTGGTCGTACCCTGGTCGAGAGCGAGGATCAACTGCGGGCTGGCACTGGCTTGCGGCATCGGGCAAACTCCGGCGACGAAAAATGGACGGTGGTGTTCTCAGGTAGGGGTGCCAGGCTGTTCCTGGTGTTGACGAACGATCAGTTCGGCGATCCAGCGCTTGAACTCGGCGATGCGCACATCGTAGTTCTCGCAAGCCATCAGGCTCTGCCCGAAGACATAGGCGTAGAGGAGCAGGCTGCGGCTCTTCGCGACTTCCTCCGAGCAGCCGAGGCCGACGAACAGCTTGCGCGTCGCTTCGAGACGCCAGGTATCGACCTCGGCAACGATCGCCGCCGCCTGCGCGTCGCGCCGCGCCCATTCACGGACCGCCAGTTCGATCGAGATGCCCTTGCGGTTGCGGGTGGCCGAGTAGATGTCGATCAGATGCAGCAGTTGCTGCTCCTCGGCGCCCGGCGTGGCGACGGTCTGCTTTTCGATGTCCTGGATGCGGCCGTCTCGCCAGGCTTGCAGGACCGCTTCGACGAGATCGTTGCGATCCCTGAAATGCCAGTAGAAGCTGCCCTTGGTGACGCCAAAGGTCTTCGCCAGGACTTCGACCCGCATGCCGTTGACGCCCTGCTCGGCAAGGTTGTCGATCGCCGCCTGAATCCACTCGTTGCGGCCAAGCGCAGCACGCGGTCTGATGTTCCGGTGCTTCATCGTCATCTGGTCCTTTCCTGAAACCCGCGCGTCAGGCAATATTATCAGCCTGAAGCCAAAGCTGCCGACTGCAGTCTTGACAGCCAGCCGTCCATACGGTACCGTACGCAATCCATACGATACGGTACGGCGTATCGTATGGCCAGAATTCGGGAGTGTCGGACGTCGCCTGCAGGACGACGCCTGGCATTGCTTTGCGTGTAGTGATCAAGGAGAAGAAAGTGAAGA
>ERZ761607.4954-NODE-4954-length-11327-cov-12.519784_pt1 | contig 11327 bp, 9 predicted proteins | sample MGYA00511164_ERZ761607 | MGnify/ENA primary metagenome ERZ761607 (study PRJEB28899, sample SAMN02445080) | bioreactor sludge metagenome | biome: EBPR sludge | place: Australia: Brisbane, Thorneside Wastewater Treatment Plant | collected 2011-06-22 ...
CGAGTTCAGCAGTGACGACCTTCTCGGCGAAATCTTCGGTCGCTTTTGCGTCGGAAAATAGTGAGCCTTCCGAAGCGGTCCGCAACCTACTGCTAACGATCTGATAGCCAACTCAAAAGCGAGACTTTTTGTCCTCTATGGGCTTGCATGTACCGCACGAATCCGCATAAACTTGTGCCCATGATTGTGCCCATGGTGTGAATTCGGACGTGACCATGGGCACAGTCTAAAAGCGGAATCAGAAGCAAAACGGCGGTTTCCGCTTCCAGGAAATCAAAAATGGGCAAAGCAAGGAGGCGTACAAGTGGCTGCAAACCAGGCAAAGAGAGGGATTCAGGCAGTTGTGCCCATGACTTCATTGCGTGCCCATGGCGGGGCTCCACCATGGGCACACTCAAGGGGCGAAACATGGCGCTGACCGATACCAAGCTGAAGAGCATCAAGCCGGCCGACAAGGCGTATCAGGAATCGGACGGCGGCGGGCTTTTCGTTGAAGTCATGCCCGGCGGGGCCAAGGTCTGGCGTATCCGCTACCGCCTTGCAGGGAAGCAGGAAAAGCTGACCCTTGGCGAGTACCCTGCCTATTCGCTGGCCGAAGCTCGCCAGTGGCGTGAATCCTGCGTGACGCTGGCGCAGCGTGGCCTATCGCCAATGGCCTTGAAGCGCGGCGACAGGATCCCCGACGACACGCTGCCGGAAGTCAAGGCGCTGGCAACCGCCTTCCTCAAGAAATGGTGTTCGCAAACGGTGGCGAAGATCAAGGCGCAAGAGATCGAAGCCAGGGAAGCCAACACGGTGGAAGCCTTCGCATGGCGATGGTTCGCCGAAGTTGCCGAACCTGCTAACAGCACCCCACGCAACATCAAACGCGTCTTGGAAAAGGACGTGCTGCCGGCGATCGGCGCGAAGCAGATCGTGGACGTGACTGTTGATGACGTGCTTCAAATTACCGACGCTATCAAGGCGCGCGGCGCCGATCAAATGGCGCTGCAAACCCGCAACGTGGTGAAGCGCTTGTTCGCCTATGCCATCGCAAGGCAGAAAGTGACCTTCAACCCAGCGGCGGCGGTGGAAGCGAAGTTCATCGCCAGTGCCAGAAGCCGAGAGGTGGCACTGTCGTCGGATGAAGTTGGCCGGCTGTTGCGCGCAATCTACCAGTCAAGCATGAAGCGCGCGCACAAGCTGGCGCTGCACCTGCTCATTCTGTGCATGGTCAGGAAGGGCGAACTGATCGAAGCGAAGTGGGAAGAACTCGACTTTGCCAAGGCAGAATGGTCAATCCCCGGCGAACGGATGAAAAAGGACAAACCCCACTTGGTGTCGTTGTCTCGCCAAGCCGTGGCGATGTTCGAGGAATTGAAGGGACTGGCGAGCGGTTCAGAGTGGGTTTTCCCGAGTCGCGGCGATCTGCATCAACCGATTGCCCACAGTACGCTGAACGTTGCCGTGCGGGCATTGGAAATCGACGTGCGGGACTTCGTGATTCATGACTTCCGCCGGACGGCTTCCACGCACCTGCATGAAGCCGGCTTCAATTCGGACTGGATAGAGAAGGCCTTGGCCCACGAAACCAAGGGCATCCGGGGCGTCTACAACCGGGCGCAGTACGCCGACCAGCGGCGCGAGATGCTGCAATGGTGGGCTGACTTCGTGGACAACCAAATTGAGGAAGGGCGAAAAGTCATCATTGGCCGCTTCGGGAAGGAATTCCGGGCGGCTTGATCAAGTCTTGCTGCGCCTAGGCTGATCACCGAAGACCGGACTCCCTTGCCCGGCTGGCGCGGCATCCTGAATCAAGGGCGAAGCGTGAAAGGGGCGCTTGATGGCGAAGGATCCAGCGTACGATATTGATCCATTTTGGGGTCTGAGCGAAGACTTTACGATTGACCAGGCTGCGGCATTGATTGTCGGAATGGACCCCGCCTACGTTGATCGTTGCGAGAGAGACACAGACTTCGAGAAATATTACCCGGGTTTGAGACCTGCGCGGGCGGCGCTTGTAAGCGCGATCAACGCCAGAAAACTGAGGGCAACACTTCGCTATGATGCGGAACCGCGCTACGTGGCAGGAATCGACAATTTGATGGAGCGTGGCTATTGGAAAGGCGAGGATGTAACCGAAGTTCATGATTCCGACGGGGAAAGCTTTGTAATCACCGCCATTCCCAATTGGCTCACGTCGACCATTGCCATTGATGATTTACGCGAATGGCTTTCGCGCAGGAATTGGAGCTCGGTTTTCTTCTTTCCCGATGCTGGCGAATCGAAGGCACCGGCGAGCGTGCCAGACTACCTTGACCCCAATAATCGGCGCTACGCTCCCAAGCTGGCAGCAGCTGTGCAAGCGTGGCAGGCTGTTACCAATCCGGCCAAGATAAGCCCGAAGGCGGCGTTGACCAGGTGGCTAGAGAGTCATAAGGATGACTTTTGCCTATCGGCAAACGGAATAGAGGAAGTGGCGAAGGTAGCGAATTGGGCCACTAGTGGCGGTTCTCCAAGGTCATAGTACAGGGAACCTGCCCCACCCTGAAAGCCGCGCCAATGCTGGTTTTTCCGTCTGGCACGGCATGTAACCTACCCCACCCACATCCCTTCTCATGGGGAAGGTTTTCGTAACCTGCCTCGCTATTCAAGCGAGAGTTGTGACTGTCTAATGCGAAGCCATGCTCCGGGCTGTTCCGGGACGCTTTACCTTTCACAGGAGAAAGCGAAACATGGCCGCACAAAGCCAATCCGCGCTAACCATTCTGCGCAGAAAACACGTTGAAGCCCGCACCGGGCTTTCCCGTTCCAGCATCTATGCTCGGCTGAGGCAAAACCCCAAGAGGCCGGGCGATTATGACCCAACATTCCCCAAGCCTATTTCTGTCGGCGCGAAAGCCGTCGGCTGGATCGAGGCAGAAATTGACGCATGGCTGACCGCCCAAGTTGCGAAAAGCCGCAAGGCTTGAAGGGGGCGAGCCATGACGAAAAAAAACAAGCGCTGCGCCCCCAAGCGGAACGCGACCCCAAGGACTACCGATAGCCGCAATCGTACCGGAAGCGATCTACTGATAGTCGGGTTGAATCTTGCCAAGCCTTCGCGCAATCGCCAGCAAAAGCGCGGATGGCAAAGGGGGCTGGAATGACACCGGCTGAACGATTCCTGTCTCGCGTCGACCACCGGCAGACCGGACCAGGCCGCTGGCTGTTTCGTGTTCCGACCCGAAAGGACCGCCACATGTCGGGAACCGTGCGCGAGACTGATGAGGGCGTGCTCCTCGTACATGACTTCGGTGGAGATTCCGTGCACGACATTCTCGGCGCCATTGGGCTTCGCGCGAGCGACTTGTTTCCCGAGCAGCGCGGTCATTCTGCGACAGCTGCACGGCGACCGTTTCCTGCGGCAGACGTGCTTCGCGCGATCGCCTTTGAAGCACTGATCGTGGCTGCAGCTGGCGTGTCGCTGCTGGCCGGACATCCCTTTTCGCCCGCAGACCGCGAGCGGCTGATCGTGGCCGTATCGAGAATTCAGGCGGCACTCACCGCTGCGGGGGTGTCTCATGGATAAGTCCGTCGAACGTGGGCAATCGTTTCTCGATGACCTGGCATCACACACCATGTCGACAGTGGGACGCGCTCTGGCTCCCTCAATGAAGCGGTCGATGAATAATGGCGCTCGTCCCGGCGAAGAACACGCGCCAGCGGGCAATTCTGACCTTGGACCGGAGCCATTTTCCGAGGACATGCCGCCGCCAACCCCGTGGCCTCGTGACTGCATGCCGGCCGGCATGGCTGAGGCAGCAGAGGCCATTGCCGATCATGTACAGGCGCCGGAGGCTCTCGGAGGCATGGCCGTGCTGGGCGCTGTCGCTCACGTCGCAATGCGACTGGTTGACGCACGACACCCGAAGAAGGGCGCGCTGCCCGCGAGTCTGTACATCCTGACAAGCCTGGTGTCGGGCGGTCGCAAGTCGGAGTGTTTCAGCGTAGCCACTGCGCCGATAGCGAAGCTGGAGCGCGCCGCGCGCGAAGCGCACAAAGCCGAACTGAAACGGCTTGCAGCCGAGGCTGCCCAAGCTAAACCAAAAGACCGCGCCGGCATCAAGCAGGAAGCCCCACCTGATCCACGCACCATCTTTGTGGACACGACGACGCAAAAGGTCGAGCACGAGTTTGTGAACGGTTCAGCACCGGCGCTGAGCCTGTCCACGGACGAGGGTGGGATGCTGTTGGGTGGGCATTCGCTGAAGTCCGAGACGAGGGCGGCGAGCTTGGGCGGGCTTACCAGATTGTTCGACGGTGCTGGCGTGCAACGGGATCGAGTTGGCGAGGGCCAATCAGGGTTCAGGTATGGCGTTCGCTTCGGGTTGTTCTTGAGTGCGCAACCGATTGTGCTGGCTGACGCGCTACGCGACCCACTGATGCGAGGTCAGGGGTTTCTGCCGCGCTTCCTGTACGCCGCACCCGCTAGCTTGGCCGGAACACGTTTGCACAGTGAGAGCACGCTGTCTCGAGTGGCTGCCGATGACCCACGGCTTGTCGCGTACTGGAAAACCCTGAAACACATGTGCTGCATCCCCATAGAAGTCGATGAGCACGGTGGCTTGCGCTTGCCAACGGTCGCGATGAGTGACGAGGCCGTCGCGGCGTGGCTGGACTTTTACAACGACACCGAGCGGAGACAAGCGAAGGGGAAGGACTTCGAGGATCTGGGAGCTTTTGCTTCCCGATCCGGCGAGTTGGCTGCGCGGGTGGCTGCAGTCTATGCCGCCTGGCACTGCGGTGAGAACGGCGTCGCCCTGAGCGACGCGATGGTTGCCGGTGACGATATGCGGCGTGCCGCGGCGTTGGTGGGTTTCTCGCTGGCAGAGTGGCGCCGCCATGCCGATGGCACGGTGCTAGGGCCTGTTGAGCGCGATGCACGCGATCTGCTGGAGTGGCTGCACCGAAAGGGTTGGGAAACGGTGACACGGGCGAAGATTGGGCAGCACTGCCCGAATCAACTGCGCAAAGACGTACGCCGCCGAAATAGCGCGATCGAAGAACTACAGCGGCGGCGCTGGTTGATTGAATCGGGTAGCGGTTTCAGGGTGGTGAAAAAACCGACTGAGCCGCCTGCTGTTGCTGTATCTGCTGTTTCTGCTGTCTGGCAAGGCACGGAAGCAGCAAGAACAGCAAAAAAAGCAACAGCAACCGCCGAGATCAGTTTCTTGCCGGAGTCTCCGAGTCGAACAGCGACGACCACGGTAGGAGTCGCCGGCGACGCGGCGGTTCTCCCGACAGACCGGATTGAATCGGGTGTGGTCGAGGTGGAGATATGACCGCGACGACCATCATCCGCGAGGCGCAAGCGGACGGCGTGAGACTGGCCCTATCTCCTACTGGCTCGATCAAGGCGACCGGCGACTGCGCGGCGGTAAATCGCTGGCTGGCCGTGCTGCGCGAGCACAAGGCGGAAATCGTTGACGTGCTGAAAATCGGCGCTGGCGACATGGCGACCGCATCCCGCTGGTGGATGCTCCACTTCTGCGACCGCGAACCGCTGACGGTGAGCTTCTCGCCGACGGCAACGCATGCCGAGCTTCTTGCCTGGTACCAGGACGCGGTAGCGGCGGAACCCGTCGACGCGCAGGGCCAGCAACCATCGGCGCCCTGGACCGGCGATGAGGAACACGCTGTTGTACGCTGGCTGGCCCATATCGGCGAGCAGGATGCGGCGACCATTGCCGAAGTGCTGACCGCTTGCCGGCGTGACATCGAGGCTCGGAGCTACTTCCTGGAACGGGCAGCGAACGAACTGCCGAAGCCTGACCCCTTCCCCGATGACCGGCGCACCTGCGCCCAATGCGCGAACCTGATAGGGCAGCGATGCCAAGCTGCGAAGCGCGGCGAGATTGCGGCGAACCGGATCTATGAGCCGGTTCCCGACACCCCGCGGCGATGCGAAGGTTTCCGTGGCGATGGTTAGAGGCATGGTGTCCGATGGGAAGGTTCAGCGAAGGTTGAAGGCGCTACTAACAAAGAAAGGAACTGACCCATGGCATGGCAACCGGGGAAACCGATCAAGTCGGCACAGCACGAGGCTGACTGGCAGGAATGGAGACGCCGGACGAAGGCGGAAGGACAACGTTATCAGCGCAGCTTGTACCGACGCTTCGAAGATGCTTGCCGCCTTCGTGGCAGACGGCGTGCTCGAACTCGTGAAGCGCGGATCTGGTTGTGTGTCAACGTTGACACTCGATCGGGCCGCGAGCGCTGCCCGGGGCTAATCCAGAAAGGAGGTGAATGATGGTTCGCAAGCCAAAGGCAGCGGAAGCCGAAAAATTTCCGAGGAAGACAATCCCCTGCGAGTCCGGACCTTCCGCCGAGGAGCAAGGGCGCGCGTACGCGAAGCTGCTGACCGCTCCCGATGTGTGCGGCTACCGCGTCATTCTTGCCAGCAACCCGAAGGGCCTGGCGGAAGAGATTGATGTTCCGACCTTTCTGGCGACCTTGCGCGATCAAGCGACGGCGGTGCAAGGTGGCGACATGTCCTATGCCGAGGCGATGCTGATCAATCAGGCATCGGCCCTGCAGAGCCTGTTCGTGCGGCTCGCCGAGAGAGGCTTGAGCCAAGAGCACATGCCGAACCTTGAAGGCTTCATGCGGCTGTCGCTGCGGGCGCAGTCGCAATGCCGGGCAACGCTGGAAACGCTGGCGGCGATCAAGAACCCGCCGGTGGTCTATGCCAAACAGGCGAACGTGACGACCGGGCCGCAACAGGTCAACAATGGCGTCGCCGCACCTTCGCGCCCGCGGGAAATCGAAGCCGAGCAAACCCAACTATCAGGAGGAACCCATGAGCTACTACCGGACGCCCGAACATCGGGCATCGAGAGCCGAGTTGATCCGGCGCTGGAAACCTTGGGAAAAGTCGACCGGGCCGACCTCCCCCGAGGGTAAGGCGCGATCCGCGATGCGAGGTCATAAGGGGGGGACGCGGGCAGTATTGCGGGAACTAGCCCATGCGTTGCGGGAGCAGGCCGAAGCGTTGAAGCGGATCGGGTAGAAGGACCGCCACCGACGCGTCACCCGGCGGTAGCTCGAAGCCCGCCTTGCCTATCGCCTACAGGAGGTCGGTCATGGCGGCCTGCCGAACGAGATCAAGGCCCGTCTTGCCGCCTGCGGCGAGCAGCATTCCAAGATCAAGATCGGACGCCGTCCCGAGCTGCACCTGATGCCCCGGCACGACGCTGATCCGCGAATGGGACGCTTGCGAATACCGCGTGACCGCCACATCGGACGGACTGAACGAACTCAACGGACAACGATACAAGAGCCTGTCGGCGGTTGCTCCCGAGCGTCCTCCCCCAAGACAATTGAATTTCGAGCGCGGCTCTAACTAATCGGCGTTGCCATTCTGTGGCAGGATCTGCAAGACTTGGCAATCAGAATTCAACGTCTGCATAGGAACGGCAATGGCAGAGCCTGATAGCGACATCCTGACCTTGGACGAGGTTGCGGCCTACCTGAAAGCGGGCAAGCGCACGATCTATCGGCTCGCAGCCAGCGGGGAGATCCCGGCGTTCAAGCTCGGCGGAACGTGGCGGTTCTCGCGCAGCGACATCGAGAGTTGGATCAAGCAGCAATCGGCAGGCAAGCCCGAACGCGCCGCGAGCAAGGCATCGAACAAGGGGGATCGGAAGTAATGCTTGGACTGACGCTACGCGAAGAATTCCGGGGCAAACGCCTCAAGGGCACGGCCATTGAGCTCTCCAACGACTCAAAAACCGGCGCGACGCAGATCGCCGCCAAGGAGTTCCTGGAGATCACCTATCCCACGCATGATCTGCTGAAAAGCATCGAGGCGGTCGGCCCCAACCAGGGCCGCCCCGTGGTCGTGATCGGCGAACGCGGCCTCGGCAAGTCGCACTTGATGGCCGCGCTTTACCACGCGGTGACCGACCCCAGCTCGACCCGCTCGTGGCTCACTGCATGGGCAACCACGCTGGCCGACGCCACCATCGGCAAGATCGCCCTGCGCGACGGGATGCACGTTATTGGCGAAAGCCTGCATCGCCAGCGTTACAAATTTCTATGGGATGTGCTGTTCGAGAACCATCCGCACGGCACCTTCATCAAGGGCAAGTGGGAAGGCCAAGCTGCGTCCAAGACCGAAATCCCGTCCGACAGGCTCATCATCGAGCTGCTCGAGAACAAGCCGACGATGCTGCTGCTGGACGAGTTCCAGACGTGGTACGACGGCCTCACCAACACCAAGCAGTACCCGTGGAAGAACTGGGCGTTCAACTTCATCCAGATTCTTTCGGAGATCGCCAAGGAGCGCCCCGACCTGCTGGTACTGGTGATCTCGGTGCGCAACGGTGGCAGCGACGCCTACCAGCAGGTGCATCGCGTCAACCCGGTCCCCATCGACTTCAAGGCGGGCGGCAGCGCCGAGCGCATCCAGCAGGATCGCCGCCGCATGCTGCTGCACCGCCTGTTCGACAACCGCTTGCAGGTCGCCAGCGGCACCATCGAATCGCTGGTTGCGCAGCACGTCGCCGAATCCTTCCGCCTGCTCGACGTGCCGTCCGCCGAGCAGGAGCGCAAGCGCCGGGAGTTCACCGAATCGTGGCCCTACGCGCCGCACCTGCTGCGCCTGCTCGAAGAACAGGTGCTCATCGCCACCGCTGCGCAGGAAACGCGCGACCTGATCCGCATCCTCGCCAACCTTTACAAGCGCCGTGGCGAGGCCGTGCCCGTCCTCACCGCTGCCGACTTTCGCTTGGATGATGACACCTCGGGTATTGGCGCGCTGCTCGAAGCCGTCGCCAACCAGCACCACCGCACCCTGCGCGAGAAGGCGCAGCAGAACATCATCTCGGTGCAGGAAGCGCGGCACGACTACGCCAGCATCGCGCCACACCTGCAGGAAATCATCGGCGCGCTGTGGCTGCGCTCGATTGCCGTCGGCAACCTCGCCGGAGCCGAACCCGCCACGCTGCAACTGGACATCACCCGTGGCAAGCCGGTGGACGACAACGCCTTCCAGGTCGAGCTGGCGACCATCGTCGAGAACAGCTTCAATATCCATCTGGTCGGCACCAAGCTGCTGTTCCGCGAGGAGGAGAACCCGCGCGCCAAGCTCATGGCCTACGCGCGCAACGACAGGCTGTTCGCCGACGGGGCGGATCAGGCGCAGCTCGCCAAGCAGGTGCGCTACGTCATCGGCGGAAGCGACGAGGTCGCCAAGACCTTCCGCGTGATCGCCCTGCCGAAATCGTGGGTCAATGATCCGTGGACGGCGCTCGATGAAGCCGAGCAGCCCGACAAGTGGGATGCTCGTCTGCCCATCCTCGTGCTGCCCGAGGAGGCCGACAAGCTCGACGCCACGCTGGGCCGCTGGCTCAAAGACCAGTTGCAGAAGCGCCGCAACACCGTGCGCTTCCTGCTGCCGCGCGCGGGCAGTACCAACTCCTTCATGGATCGCGACCTGCTCATCCTTGCTCGCGCCGAAATGAAGGCGCAGGAATGGGGCGGCCAGAACCCTGAATACAAGAAGCTGCACAAGGAATTCGAGAACACCCTGCGCGACAACCTCAAGAAGCGCTTCGACCGCTTCGCCGTGCTGCAACGGTGGAATTTCGCCGACCCCGCGCAGTGCAAATTCAGCGTCGAGCGTCTCGACAAGCAGGGTTCGCAGATTCCCGAAGCCATCGAGGAGGCGATGACCGGCGACCTGTTCGTGCCGGAGGACTTCGAGGATCTGGTGCTCGAATACGCCAGCAACAACGAATCAGTCGGCAAGCTGCTGCGCGAGCTGCAGGAGCCGCGTCCGGCCGGGCAGGACTGCATCCCTTGGCTGGGCGAACCGGCGATGAAGGAGCGCCTCCTGCGCCTGTGCGCCAAGGGCAAGGTGGCCATCAACGTGCGTGGCATGGAGTACCTGCAAACGAACCCCGGTGAGGACGAGGACACCGCGTGGCGGCGTCTGCGCCCCAAGCTCTCGCTCACGGGCCGCCACCTCGACGACGTGTTCGTGATGCTGCCCTCGGCCGTGCCCGCAACGGGTGGCTCCACCCCGCCTGCGCTGCCGCCAGGCGGTGTACCGCCAATTGGTGGCGCGGCTCCTACGCCAGGCGTGGCTGAGCCAACCCCGGGCGGTTCGCCCGCACCCACACCAACCCCCACGCCGGGCGGCATCTTCGGCGGCGACGGTGGCACCACCAAGCCGCGCACGCCTCTGTCGAACCCCGCCACTTCGCCGCTCAACCTGATCGGCAAGATCGAAGGCTGGGGGATTGGCCCGGCCACCAAGGTCGCGGAGGTGTCCATCAAGGTGTCCGCCGCCACCGGCGCGCAGCTCAAGGAACTGCTCAAGAAGCTCCCCGAAGGGATGACCTTCGAGCTGAACCTTGAGAAGGAGGACGACTGATGGCCCTGACTGCCAGCGCCTTGCAAGCCCTGACCCAAGGCTCCGACGCCGATGCTTGGCGCGTCATCGTCGATCAGGCTGTCGAGATCGCCAGAAAGCCGCTGGCCGCAGGCAATGCGCCCAGCGAGGTCGTCCGGCGCGACCGCGAAATCGGCGCACTGGATCTGTTCCTCTCCTCCAGCGGCTGGGACTTGTGGCCAGCCTTCGGCGACAGCGTGGAACGTACCTCGGAACGCTTGATGCGCTGGTGGGCCGAGCCTTTCAGTGCCAAGGCGGTGCTGATCCTCGACGGCCTTTCGCTGCGCGAGCTGCCGTGGCTGTTGCAGGGGGCAAAGGAGCGCGGCTTCACCACGCACGAGGTCGCTGCCTGCGCCTCCGAGCTGCCCGGCGAAACCGATGAGTTCGCCCGCGCGCTCGGCTTCGCCAGCCGCAGCAAGCTCCAGAACAACGGCGGTGGTCTCGCCCACAAGCTGCAAGCCGCCAGCACCGAAACCGTAGACTTGCCGTGGAAGGACTGCAAAGCCCTGATCGGCAGCGCGCCGAACCAGATCTTCTGGCACCACTGGCCCGACGCCAAGCTCCACGACGGCTCCGGCGCAGGCCAGGGGCTGGAGCCGCTGACCAAGGACGTGGCCGAGCAGTTGTCCAGCGATGACTTCTGGGCCTTCGTCGAGCGCCTCGCCACCGGGCGGCGGCTGGTCATCACCTCCGATCACGGCTACGCGGCCACTGGCTACTTCCCCGATGCCGATGGCGAGGTGGGCCAGTTCCTCAAGCAGACGTTTGGAAGCTCGCGCAGCAAGACGGGAACCGGAGACACCGGCCCCTTCGTGCCGCCCGTGGCCTTGCAGATCAACAGCCCTCATGGCGCGCACCTGTTGGCCCTGGGCCGCAGGAAATGGCGCAGCCAGGGCGGCTACCCGACGCT
>ERZ761607.4955-NODE-4955-length-11325-cov-4.997338_pt1 | contig 11325 bp, 11 predicted proteins | sample MGYA00511164_ERZ761607 | MGnify/ENA primary metagenome ERZ761607 (study PRJEB28899, sample SAMN02445080) | bioreactor sludge metagenome | biome: EBPR sludge | place: Australia: Brisbane, Thorneside Wastewater Treatment Plant | collected 2011-06-22 ...
TGGCCTTCATCAACACCGGCTTCCTGGACCGCACCGGCGACGAGATGCACACCGCGATGCACGCCGGCCCGATGCGGCGCAAGGGCGACATGAAGAGCAGCGAATGGATCCAGGCCTACGAGCGCAACAACGTGCTCGTCGGCCTGGCCTGCGGCCTGCGCGGGCGCGCGCAGATCGGCAAGGGCATGTGGGCGATGCCCGACCTGATGGCCGCGATGCTGCAGCAGAAGGTGGCGCACCCGCAGGCCGGCGCCAATACCGCCTGGGTGCCGAGCCCGACCGCGGCGACGCTGCATGCGCTGCACTACCACCAGGTCGACGTGGCCGCGGTGCAGGAGCAGATGGAACGCATCGACGCGCGTGCCGAGCGCGAAGCGCTGCTGTCCGGGCTGCTGACGGTGCCGGTGGTCGCACGGGCCGACTGGACGCCCGAGCAGCGCCAGCAGGAGCTGGACAACAACGTGCAGGGCATCCTGGGCTACGTGGTGCGCTGGGTCGACCAGGGCGTGGGCTGCTCCAAGGTGCCCGACATCCACAACGTGGGCCTGATGGAAGACCGCGCCACGCTGCGCATCAGCAGCCAGCACATCGCCAACTGGCTGCTGCACGGCGTGGTCAGCGCCGAGCAGGTGCATGCCACCTTCCGCCGCATGGCCGCGGTGGTCGACGGCCAGAATGCCGGCGACCCGCTGTACGAGCCGATGGCGGGTCGCTGGGAGACCAGCCACGCCTACCGCGCCGCGCTGGACCTGGTCTTCAAGGGCCTGGAGCAGCCGGCCGGCTACACCGAGCCGCTGCTGCATGCCTGGCGGCTGAAGAAGAAGGCCGCGGCCTGAAGCCGCCGCCACGGGCAATGGCGGCCGACGTCGGGCTGGTCGAGCGCGCCGGCCGCTGGCTGGACCGCGTGCCGCTGCCGCTGCTGGCCGTCGTCGCGGCCTGGATGGCGGTGGCGCCGCTCGTGCCCGAGCCGCACCTGTGGGAGAAGCTGAAGATGCTCGCCGCCGGCACACTGGTGCGGCCGATCGACATCTTCGACCTCTTCTTCCACGCCACGCCGCCGGCGCTGCTGGCCTGGCGGCTGCTGCGCCGGGCGCGACAGCGGCGCTGAGTCAGCGCGCCGGCGGCGCGAGCGCCGGCGCCAGCTTCGCCGCCAGTTCGCGCAGGCGCTCGATGCCGGGTTCCCTGCGCGGCCACACGAGGCCGACGCCGTCGTCGGGCCAGCGCGGCAGCACGTGCAGGTGCAGGTGCGGCACGGTCTGCCAGCCCGCCGGCCGGTTGGCCTGCAGCACCGTCACGCCGGCCGGTGCGAAGACCTGCTCGACGGCGATCGCGACGCGGCGCGCGGCGCGCATCAGCGCCGCGGCCTCGGCCTCGCTGGCCTGCATCAGCGTCGCGACCGGCCGCCGGGTCGCGACGATGACGTGGCCGTCGTTGACCTGGCCGGCGTCCATGAACGCGAAGACATGCTCGTCCTCGAACAGCTTCGCGCAGGGCAGTTCGCCGGCCAGCAACCGCTCGAAGACGGTGGCCATCGCGGTGTGCGTGCTCAGGTCGGCGTCGGCACGCCGGCCATGCGGTCGTACTTCAGGAAATACTGGCGCGCCAGCGCGACCAGCTGGCCTTCGGTCGGATGGTCGACCGTCTCCCAGCCGACGATGCGCGGCGCGGTGTGCGGGCGGTGCTTCTCGACGTAGTGCCGGAAGTCCGCCAGCGCCGTCTTGCCGCCGGTGACCAGCACCTCGGAGATGCCGTCCAGCGCGTCGCAGACATGGCCGAAGAATTCGTGCTCGCTGCGCACCTGGCTCTGGTGCTGGCGCGTGTGGTGGGTGTGTGCCTTGACCTTCGCGGCCTGCACATGCTCGGCGTCGAACTGCAGCACCTGGGCCTGGTGGTGGTCGATCTGGACCACGGCATGGAACATCGTCATCGGCTTGTCCTCGGGTGATGGGGAAATCGGCGGTCGGCCCGCGGCGCTTCAGGCACGCCGGGTGCTTCGTTCGTGCGCGCTCTCGCAGTCCACGCAGCGCAATGCCCAGGGCTCGGCCTTCAGGCGGTCGAAGGGGATCCCGGTGCCGCAGTCGGCGCAGCTCCCGTACCCGCCGTCGGCCAGGCGCTGCAGCGCGGCGGCGACGGCATCGAGCTCGCGCTGCTCGCGGTCGGTCAGCGCGGCCGTCATCGCCAGTTCGGGCGCACGCTGCGGCGCGTCGTCGGCATCCTGCGCCAGCCGCTCGGCGGCGCGCTCGACGCGCGTCTGCCCGCGCAGGTGCTCGGCCAGCTGCGTGGCCAGCGCACGCTGGCGCTGTTGCAGTTCGGCCTGCAGCAGCGCGCGCTGCCCGGCGGTGAGGTGCTCGCTCATCGGCATCGTCTCCTTCTTCGGTTGATGCCCATGATGCCCTGCCGCGCGCCGCACCGGCTTGCGACACGTCAAGCGCCGGCCGGCAGCGCGGCGGCGCCGGCCCGGGGCCGGCTCGCCCCGGGACCGGCGGCGGGCGCTGCCTACAATCCGCGCCTTTGCACGCCGCCGCGCCCGCGCCCCCGCGAGGGCAGGCCCCCGATGGACGACACCGACGCCACGACCACGATCCCCGCGCTGCCCGCGCGCTGCGACGTGCTGGTCGTCGGCGCCGGCCCCGCCGGCAGCGCCTGCGCGCAGCGCCTGGCCGCCGCGGGCGCCGACGTGCTGCTGGTCGACCAGCACGACTTCCCGCGCGACAAGGTCTGCGGCGACGGCCTGATCCCCGACGCGCATGCCGCGCTGCGCCGCCTGGGCGTGGCCGACGAGGTTGCGGCACTGGCGCAGCCGGTGCGCCACGTGCGCTGCACCGGTCCGCGCGGTGGCCATGTCGACGTGCCGGGCACGCTGTCGGTGCTGCCACGGCGGCAGCTCGACCATGTGCTGGTGCGCGCCGCGCAGCGCGCCGGCGCGCGGCTGGCGACACCGGTACGCTTCGTCGCGCCGCTGGAGGACGGCGGCCGCGTCGTCGGTGCCACGCTGAAGGCCGGCGGCGCCGAGCACGCGGTCGCCGCACGCTGGGTCGTGATGGCCACCGGCGCGGTGCCGGCCGCGCTGATCGCCGCCGGCATGTGCGAGCGCCGCACGCCCAGCGGCGTCGCGCTGCGCGGCTACGTGAAGCACGAGGGCCTGGTCGGCCGCATCACGCAGCTGCAACTGGTCTGGCACCCGCGGCTGAAGGGCGGCTACGGGTGGATCTTCCCGGCGCCGGGCGGCGTCTTCAACATCGGCGCCGGCCTCACCGGCAGCCATGTCACGCAGGACGACGGCCGCGGCCGCATGCAGGACGTCAACCTGCGGCGCATGTTCGACGACTTCTGCGCCGTCTACGCGCCGGCGCGCGAGCTGATGGAAGGCGGCACGCTGCAGGGCCGCCTGGAGGGCGCGCCGCTGCGCTGCTCGCTGCTGGGCGCGCGCTGGTCGCGCCCCGGTCTGCTCGTCACCGGCGAGGCCGCCGGCAGCACCTACGCCTTCAGCGGCGAAGGCATCGGCAAGGCCATGGAGACCGGGCTGCTGGCCGGCGAGGCCCTGCTCGCCGGCGGCCGTTGGATCGCCCGGGCGGCGGCCGACGACGACGCGGCGATCACCGCGCGTTACGAAACGTCGCTCCGGGAACTGAAGCCCAAGTTCGACCTCTACGAGACCGCCAGCCACATCAACCACCGTCCCTGGCTGACCGACCTGGTCATCTGGCGCGCACGCAAGAGCCCGCGCATCCTGAACCGGCTGTCGCTGGTGCTGGAGGAGAAGCAGAACCCCGGCCGCCTGTTCAGCTGGCGCGGCATCGCCAAGCTGATGTTCGAGTGAGAGAGCGAGCGGCCACCGCCCCGCGCCTGCGGGGCCGGGCCGCTCACCGTCCGATCCCTGGAGACACGATGCAAGCTCAAGCCACCCCCGCGACACCGGTCGGCCCGAAGGCGACCCTGACCCTGCTCTTCGGCGTGCTCGCCCTCTCGGCCTGCGGCGGCGGCGGTGGCGGCGCCGGCTCGCCGCCGGCGCCGCCGCCCCCGCCGACGCCCACCTGCGTGGCGTCGCCGCCGCCGCCGGCGCCGGCCCCGGGCGCTGACCCGCCGCAGGTGACGATGACGCTGAACAACGGCGCCGGCGTCACCGGCGACATCGTCATCACGCTGAACCCGACCGCGGCCCCGGTCACGGTGGCGAACTTCCTCGCCTACGTGAATGCGGGCTTCTACAACTGCACCATCTTCCACCGCCATGCGCGCGACTTCGTGCTGCAGGGTGGCGGCTACGCCGCGCCGGTGAACGTGTCGGCCACGCTGCCAGTGCTGAAGCCCACGAATGCGCCGATCGCGCTCGAGGACCGCAACGGCCTGTCCAACCTGCGCTGGACGGTGGCGATGGCGCGCACCAACCAGCCGAATTCGGCGACCAGCCAGTTCTTCATCAACCTGCGCGACAACCTGTTCCTCGACGGCACGGCCACCCAGTTCGGCTATGCGGTCTTCGGCACCGTCACCGCGGGCACGAACGTGGTCGCGGCCGCGCAGACCGCGCCTTGCAGCGTGTGGCCGAACTTCTTCGGCGGCGGCACCGACTGCCTGCCGGTGCCCAACGTCGTCGTGATGAGCGCGCGCCAGACGCGCTGAGCGGCCGGGCCGGCGCCGTTCGCGCCGGTGCCCGTGCAGCTCGAGCGTCCCGCCCGGCACTTCGTGCGGGCGCGGACGGTGCCGCGGCCGCCGGCGCCTAGACTGCCGCATGGCCTCGCTCCCCGCCCCCGATGCCGCGCCGTTGCGCTGGTTCGACTGGCGCGCCGTCGACTGGCGCGTCGTCTTCATGCTGTTTCCGCGCCGGCGCTTCACCGCCGAAGAGCTGCAGCGCGCGGTGCCGCGCACGCCGAACCCGACGCTGGTCGCCACGGTCGCGCTGAACCTGGCCATCGTCGGCGGCCTCGCGCTGCTGTTCGGGCGCGGCGCCGGCGTGCCCTGGTGGTATCCGCTGGTCATGTTCGGCTGCATGGCCGCGCTGCTGTTGGCCGGCTGGCAGGCCTGGGAGGACCCCAGCAGCCGCACCGCGCGCCTGCTGTACTACCTGGTGCCCCTGGCCGCCGGCCTGGGGCTGGGCCTGAACCTCGGCATGCCCACGCGGCTGGACCGCCAGGCCGCGATGGCGCTGATGCTGCTGCTGCTGATGGGCACGCTGGGGCTGTGGTTCGTCATCGTGCACCGCCACCACTACATCGAGATGCGGCTGCGCGAGCTCGACGAACGCGCGAAATCGGTCGAGATGGCGCAGCGCCTGGCCAGCGCGCAGCTCGAGCCGCACTTCCTGTTCAACACGCTGGCCTCGGTGCAGCACTGGGTGCAGACGCAGGACCCGCGTGCGGCCTCGCTGCTGGAGGCGCTGACCGGTTACCTGCGCGCCACGCTGCCGATGTTCCAGCGCGCGCTGCACCCGCTGGCCGACGAGCTGGAGGCCACCACGCGCTACCTGCAGGTCATGCAGGCGCGGCTGGGCACGCGGCTGGCCTTCGAGGTCGACGTGCCGCCCGCGCTGCGGGCCACGCCGCTGCCCCCGGGGCTGCTGCTGACGCTGGCCGAGAATGCGGTCGAGCACGGCATCGAGCCGCGCCTGGCCGGTGGCCGCGTGTGCATCGCGGCCCGGCGCGACGCCGCCGGCGTGTGCGTCGAGGTCGCCGACGACGGCCCCGGCCCCGCGCCGGACGACACCGAGGGCATCGGCCTGGCCAATGCGCGCGAGCGCCTCGCGCTGACGCTGGGTGCTGCCGCCTCGCTGCAGCTCGGCCGCGGACCGCAGGGCGGCTGCGTGGCGACGCTGCACCTTCCGGAGACTGCGCGATGACCCTGCCACCCGCCACCGCCCTGATCGCCGACGACGAGGAGGCCCCGCGCGAACAGCTGCGCGCCGCGCTGCAGGCGGCCTGGCCCGAGCTGCGCATCGTCGCCGCGGCGGCCAACGGCGTCGACGCCTGGGACGCCTTCCTGGAGCACGAGCCGGCCTTCGCCTTCCTCGACATCCGCATGCCGGGGCTGAGCGGCATCGAGGTCGCACAGCGCATCGGCACGCGGGCGCAGGTCGTCTTCGTCAGCGCCTTCGGCGACCATGCGCTGGCGGCCTTCGACGCCGGCGCGGTGGACTATCTGCTCAAGCCGGTGGACCGCGAGCGGCTGGCGCAGGCCGTGCAGCGCCTGCGCACGCGCAGCGCCGCGGCGCCCGACCACGCGCCGCAGGACACGGCCCGGGACGACGCGGTGCAGGCCCTGCTGGCGCGCCTGGCCGCCGAGGCGGCGGCGGCCTCGCGACGCGAGACGCCGGCGGTGCTGCAGGCCGCGGTGGGGCGCGAGGTGCGGCTGATCCGCGTCGAGGACGTCGTCTACTTCGAGGCCGACGCGCGCTACACGCGCGTCGTGCACGCCGAGGGCGAGGCGCTGATCCGCACGCCGCTCAAGGAACTGCTGGCGCAGCTGGACCCCAAGGCGTTCTGGCAGGTGCACCGCAGCGTGATCGTCAACCACCGCCACATCGCCAGCGCCGTGCGTGTCGACGAGGGCCAGATGCACCTGACGCTGCGCGGCCGCGCCGAGCGGCTGCCGGTGTCGCGCCACTTCCAGGGCCTGTTCAAGGGGCAGTGAACCAGGTCGCGCCGCGGATCGTTGCGGCCCGGGCGCGGGCCGCCGCGCGGGTAGCATCGACGGTTCCGACCCGCCCGGGCCCCTGCGCCGCCGCCCATGTCCGCGATCCCCGTTCCGCGCTTCGACCAGTTCTACCGCCACCCCGAACTGACCCGGCTGCTGCACGACTACGCCACCGCCGCGCCGCGGCTGGTGCAGGTGCAGTCCATCGGCAAGAGCTGGGAGGGGCGCGACATCTGGCTGGTCACGCTGACCAACCAGGACACCGGGCCGGACAGCGACAAGCCGGCGTTCTGGATCGACGGCAACATCCACGCCGCCGAGCTGACCGCCTGCACCGCCTGCCTGTACTGGCTGCACAAGCTGGTGGCCGACTACCAGGCCGGCGACGCGCAGGCGCGCCAGCTGCTGGACACGCGCGCGGTCTACATCGTGCCGCGCCTGAACCCCGACGGCGCCGAACTCGCGCTCGCGGACCGGCCGCGCCACATCCGCAGCTCGACCCGCCCCTACCCCTGGGACGAGGAGCCGGTCGACGGCCTCACGGTGGAGGACGTGGACGGCGACGGCCGCGTGCTCAGCATGCGCATCCCCGACCCGCACGGCCCGTACAAGAAGTGCGCGGCCGACCCGCGGCTGATGGTGGCGCGCGAGCCGGGCGAGTTCGGCGGCGAGTACTACCGCGTCGTGCCCGAGGGCACGCTCATGAACTTCGACGGCATCAGGATCACCGCCAACCCGGACAAGGAAGGGCTGGACCTCAACCGCAACTTCCCGGCCTACTGGCGCCAGGAGTTCGAGCAGACCGGCGCCGGCCCCTACCCGACCAGCGAGCCCGAGGTGCGCGCGATGGTCGACTTCGTCGTGCGCCACCCCAACATCGGCGCCGCGGTCAGCTTCCACACCCACAGCGGCGTCATCCTGCGGCCCATGGGCACGCAGTCCGACGACGACATGACGCCCGAGGACCTGTGGATGTACAAGCGGCTGTCGGACCTCGGCGCGAAGCTGACCGGCTACCCGGCGATCAGCATCTACCACGAGTTCAAGTACCACCCCAAGCAGGTCATCACCGGCACCCAGGACTGGATCTACGAGCACCTGGGCGCGCTGTTCTGGACGGTCGAGATCTGGGCCCCCAACAAGGAGGCCGGCATCACCGACTACCAGTGGATCGAGTGGTACCGCGACCACCCGGTCGAGGACGACCTGAAGCTGCTGAAGTGGAGCGACGAGCAGTGCGGTGGCCAGGCGCATGTCGACTGGTACCCGTACCGCCACCCGCAGCTGGGCATGGTCGAGCTCGGTGGCTGGGACCGCATGAACTACTGGCGCAACCCGCCGCCGGCGCTGCGCGAGCGCGAGGCGGCGCGCTTCCCGGGCTGGCTGATGCAGCTGGCGCTGAGCCTGCCGAAGCTGGAGCCGCTGCGCGCCGAGGTGCGCGCTTTAGGCGACGACACCTGGCGCGTGCGCTTCGCGGTCGCCAATGCCGGCTACCTGCCCAGCTACGTGAGCAAGCGCGCGCTGGAGCGCAAGACGGCGCGCGGCACCGTCTTCCAGATCCACCTGCCGCCGGGCGTGCAGCTGGTCACCGGCAAGGAACGCGTGGTCGGCGCGCACCTCGAGGGCCATGCGCCCAAGAGCTCGCTGCAGGCCTTCCTGCCCAGCCGCGAGATCACCGGCGACCGCGCCGTCGTCGAATGGGTCGTGCGCGGCGCACGCGGCAGCGCGATCGCGCTGACCGCCACGGCCGACCGGGCCGGCACCGTGCGCACCGAAGTGACGCTGGACTGACCGGCGAGCGGCCCGCGCAGGCGAAAGCCATGGCCCCCCGCGACGATCGCACCGACGACTTCTCGCGACTGTTCGAGCGGCTGCCGATCGGCGCCTACCGTTCCCACCCCGACGGCCGGCAGCTGCGCGTCAACCTCGCGCTGGCGCGCCTGAACGGCTACGACAGCCCGGCCGAGCAGATCGCGCGCGTGCACGACATCGCGCGCGAGTGGTACGTGCAGCCCGGGCGCCGCGCCGAATTCATGGCCCTGCTGGACCGCGACGGCGAGGTGCGCGGCTTCGTCTCCGAGGTCTGGCGCCACCGCACGCGCGAGCGCATCTGGGTCAGCGAGAACGCCTACGTCGTGCGCGGCGACGACGGCCGCGCGCTGTGCTACGAGGGCACGGTCGAGGAGGTCACCGAGCAGGTGCAGGCGCGCGAGGCGCTGCGCGCCAGCGAGCAGAACCTGCGCCAGATCGCCGCCCACGTGCCCGGCGTGCTGTACCGCATCCGGCTGCACGACGACGGCAAGCACCGGATCGACTTCGTCAGCGACGGCGTGCGCGCGCTGCTGGGCATCGAGCCGGCCGACGCGATGCGCGAGTTCGGCCTCATCGGCAGTTTCCGCCACCCCGAGGACCGCGACCGCGTGCGCGCCGAGGTCGCCAAGGCGAACGACGCCGGGCTGCCGCTGCTGACCGAGTACCGCGTCGTGCTCGCCGACGGGCGCGAGCAGTGGATCCAGCAGACCTCGTCGCCGGCCGCCGGCGCCGGCGGCGCGCGCGTGCGCGTGGGCGTGATGCTGGACATCACGGCGCGCAAGCAGGCCGAGCAGCTGCTGCGCGCCAGCGAGCAGCGCTGGCGGCTGGCGCTGGAGAGCACCGGCGACGGCATCTGGGAGGTGGACCTCGTCAGCGGCGCCGAGACCTTCTCGCCGCGCACGCTGCAGATGTACGGCCTCACGCCCGAGGACCTGCAGCGGCTCGGCCAGCGGCTGGACGACCGCACCCATCCCGACGACGTGCCGGCCATGCGCCAGGCGCGCGCCGACCACCTGGCCGGGCGCGCGCCGAGCTACGTCAACGAGCACCGCGTGCAGTGCCTGGACGGCTCGTGGAAGTGGGTGCTGTCGCGCGGCATGGTCATCGAGCGCGATGTCGGCGGCCGCCCGCTGCGCATGATCGGCACCCACACCGACATCACCGAGCGCCGCGAGGCCGAGGCGCTGCGCCTGGCGCGCGACCGCGCCGAGAGCGCCAGCCGCGCCACGACCGCCTTCCTCTCGCGCGTCAGCCACGAGCTGCGCACGCCGCTGAACGCCATCCTGGGCTTCACGCAGCTGCTGCAGATGGACCCCGGCGACACCCAGGGCGGGCGCGACGGTGCCGGCGAGACGCGCGGCCTGAGCGAGCGCCAGCGCGGCTACGTGCGCCAGGTGCTGGCCAGCGGCGAGCACCTGCTGGCGCTGGTCGACGACATCCTGGACCTGTCCAGCGTGCAGACCGGCCAGCTGCCGCTGCTGGCCGAGGCGCTGCCGCTGCGACCGGTCGTCGACGAGGTCCGCGCGATGCTGGACCATGGCGCGCGCGACGCCGGCGTGGCCATCGTCGACGAGCTGCCCGCCGGCGAGGCGCTCGCGGTCGTCGGCGACCGCCGCCGGATCAAGCAGGTGATCGCCAACCTGCTGTCCAACGCGATCAAGTACAACCGCCGCGGCGGCTGGGTGCGCCTGAGCGCGCGCGCCGTCGGCGGGCAGGTCGAACTCGCGCTGGCCGACAGCGGCGTCGGCATGGACGAACAGCAGCTGGCGCGCCTGTTCCAGCCCTTCGAGCGCCTGGGTGCGCAGCGCGGCCCGGTGGCCGGCACCGGGCTCGGGCTGGCGCTGGCGCGCCAGCTCGCCGAGGCGATGCACGGCGGCATCACGGTGCACAGCGTGCCGGGCGAGGGCTCGGTCTTCACGCTGCGCCTGCCGGCGGCCCAATGAAAAGGGCCGGCAAAGCCGGAGATCCAACGAAAAGGGCCGGCAAAGCCGGCCCGTGCAGCACCTGCCGGGCGCCAGGCGCCCGGCCGCGACCTCACTTGAGGTGGGCGCTGATCATCTTGGTCATCTCGAACATCGAGGCCTGCGCCTTGCCGAAGATCTCCTTGAGCTTGGCGTCGGCGTTGATCATCGTCTTCTTGGCCTGGTCCTGCAGCTTGTTCTTCTTGATGTAGTCCCAGACCTTCTTCGTCACCTCGGTGCGCGGCAGCGGCTTGTCGCCGATGATCGCGGCCAGCGCCGCGCTCGGCGTCATCGCCTTCATGAACGCGGCGCTGGGCGTGCGCTTCTTCGCCGGGGCCTTCTTCGCGGCGGCCTTCTTCGCCGGCGCGGCCTTCTTGGCCGGGGCCGCCTTCTTCGCGGCGGTCTTCGCCGGGGCCTTCTTGGCCGGCGCGGCCTTCTTGGCCGGGGCCGCCTTCTTCGCCGGCGCCTTCTTCGCTGCCGCCTTCTTGGCGGGAGCCTTCTTCGCAGTTGCCATGTGGATGTTCTCCATCAGTTGATGAGGGAAGCCGATCGTCGCGCGGCCGTTCGTCGACGGCCAGTCTGCCCACTCGATCGGGCAGTGCCGATGGTAATCAAAGCGTCATGCGCCGAGAAGCGTTTTCATAGGTGGAGCGAGGTGGAAGACGCGTTCTCGCCACGGTATGCTGCCCGCCATGAAGACCCTCGTCCGCTGGCTGCTGCTCTCGGCGGCCCTGTTGCTGGTCGCCCACCTGTACGGCGGGGTGCGCGTGGACAGCTTCGGCTACGCGATGCTGGCCGCCTTCCTGATCGGGCTGCTGAACACGCTGGTGCGGCCGCTGCTGGTGCTGCTGACGCTGCCGGTGACGGTGCTGACGCTGGGCCTGTTCCTGTTCGTCATCAACGCGCTGATGTTCTGGGCCGC
>ERZ761607.4956-NODE-4956-length-11321-cov-18.965205_pt1 | contig 11321 bp, 8 predicted proteins | sample MGYA00511164_ERZ761607 | MGnify/ENA primary metagenome ERZ761607 (study PRJEB28899, sample SAMN02445080) | bioreactor sludge metagenome | biome: EBPR sludge | place: Australia: Brisbane, Thorneside Wastewater Treatment Plant | collected 2011-06-22 ...
CGAAGATCGGCAGCATTCTCGCGAAGCTCGACAAGCTGCCGTACGAGGCCATCGGTACCGATACCCGGAAGGTGCTCGAAACCTTCAACCAGACGCTGAAGGATACCGACAAGGCGATCAAGCGCCTGGACTCGGAGGTTACCCCGGAGCTCAAGAAGGCGCTGGAAGAGTTCCGCCGGGCGACTGTTTCGGCCGACCGGGCGATCAAGAACACCGACGCCGCGTTGCTTGCCCCGGACGCGGCCGGCCAGCAGGAGCTACGCGATGCGATGCGCGAGGTCGCCCGCGCGGCGCGCTCGCTGCGGGTCCTGACCGACTATCTCGAACGCCATCCCGAAGCGCTGCTGCGCGGCAAGAACTGAGACCGAGGAGGAATCCCGATGCGTCACCCGGCTGTCATCGCCTGCCTGCTGCTGGCCATCGCCAGCGGTTGCGCTTCGCCGCCGTCGCGCTTCTACACCCTGAGTGCCGCCGCCGCCCCCGCCGCGACGGTATCGACGGTGTCGGTCGCTGTCGGCCCGGTGTCGCTGCCGGCGGTCGTCGACCGACCGCAGATCGTGGTCAGCACTGGCGCCAACGAGGTGCGGCTGGACGAGTTCAACCGCTGGGCGTCGCCACTTGCCGACAACATCGTGCGTGTCCTCGCCGACAACCTGGCGCGGGAACTCGGCACGGCGCGCGTCTGGCCCTACGGCCAGGCCACCCGGTCGAGCCCCGACCACCAGGTGCTGATCGACTTCCAGCGTCTTGACTCGACGCTCGGCGAGGGGGTGCTGATCGAAGCGCTGTGGACGGTCCGCCCAGCGGCCGGCGGCGCAGCGAAGAGCGGCCGCTCGCAAGTGCGCGAGCCGACCGCCGGCGCTGGCTTTGAAGCACTGGTCGCCGCCCACAGTCGCGCGCTGGCCCGCGTCAGCGGCGATATCGCGGCGGCGATTAGGGCGCCGTGAACGGCTTGCTGGCAGTGCTGGATCGCTGGCTGGTGCGCCGATCCGTGGCCGGGGTCGGTCGCTGGGCGTGCGCCGTGCTGGTCTGGTTTTGTCTCGCCGTACTGCCGGCGCGGGCGACCGATGGCCTGCCGGCAAGTCTGGCGAGCGATATTACGGCCGAAAACATCAGGCTGGCCGTCCAGATCGCTGACGCGACGACGGCGCTCGAACTGGCGCGCATCGACCTCGCGCGCTTGCGCGGTAGCCAGCGCGACCTGGCGGAGAGCATGGAGCGCATCGAAAGGCACGCGCAGGTGCATGCGCTGGGCCGGGAGTTCGCGCAGACGGTGATCGGGCAATTGCGCGTCCTGCCCAAGCCCGAGCGTTTCGACGCCGAGCGCCGGCAGCGTGAAGGACTGCTGGCGTCGACCAGCGACGCCAATCTGCGCGCCGAGCGTGCGCTCGACGAACTCGGCGACCTGCAGGCGGTGGTCGCGACGCGCTTCGCCGAGGCCGAGCCACCGCTTGCCGAAGCGCTGTGGCCGGACTTTCAGGCGGCGGCGTGGGCCCGACTCGGCGAGCAGCGCGTCTTGCTGGCCCGGCTCGACGAGGTCCAGCGCCAATTGCTGCGCGCGCTGCTGGACAGTGACGAGGCCGATCTCGACCTCGCGCGAAGGACGCAGGCGGCCCGTTCGGAACTGACCCGCCTGCTGTTCTGGGTACCGGCACGTCCCGGGGCGCAGACGATCAGCGAGATTCCTGCGGCGATGGCGTGGATGCTCTCGGGCGCCAACTGGCGCGCTGCCGGCCAGGTGCTGGTTGACCAGGTGCCGCCGCGGCCGTTCTGGCCGGCGCTGGCCCTGCTGGTCGCGAGCGCCCTGTATCTCGGCCGCAGACGCCTGCAAGCCCGGCTGGTCGTCCTCGCGCCGGCAACGGCGAACTATGACCGCTACTGGATCGGACACACCGTAGCCGCGCTGGCGATCACCATGGCCCTCGCGTTGCCCGTGCCGCTGGTGCTGTGGACGACGGGGAATGTCCTTGCCGCGGCGCCGGAAACGCAGTCCTTCGCCCTCGCGCTGAGCGACGCCCTGACGGCGATCGCCAAGCTGCTGCTGGCGCTGTCGGCCTTTGCCTGGCTGCTCGACCGCCGCGGCGTGGCTGGCGGCCATTTCGGCTGGGACGAGTCCCTGACGGGTTACAGCGCGCAAGCCTTGCGGCGTTTTTCCGTGTTCTTCGTGCCGCTGCTCTTTTTCGTCGCGCTGAACGGCCTGGACCACGCCCCTTACGCCAACCGTGAGAGTGTCGGGCGGATGTCCTTCAGTGTGGCGATGATCGTTCTCTCCGTCTTCCTGATGCGCTTGCTGCGGCGCAAGAGCCCATTGATGCAGCGGCTCTACGCGAGCGCACCGCGCAGTTGGGCGGCACGCCTGCACGCGCTCTGGTTCGGTGCCCTGCTGGCCGGGCCGCTGGCGATCGCCGCGCTCTCGGCGGCTGGCTACTTCGTCGCTGCCGGCTATTTCTTCACGCGCACGGTGTACTCGGTGTTCCTGACTTTCGCCGCCGTGGCGCTGTATGGCCTGATCGCGCTATGGGTGCAGGTCGAGCGCTGGCGGCTTGACCGTCACCAGTCCGAGGAGGCCAGGCGTCTGGCTCTGGCGGACGCGGACACCGAGGAGAGCGGCGAAGTGGCCGAGGCGCGCCCGCCGCAGCTCGATATTGCGGCGATCGGCGAGCAGACGCGATCGCTCCTCGACGTGTTGATCACGCTGCTGCTGCTCGGTGGCATCTGGCTGGTGTGGCGGGGCGGCATACCGGCGCTGTCGGTGATCGGCGACTACGCCCTGTGGACCTACAATGCGAAGGTCGATGGCCAGGCGACGACGCTGCCGCTGACCGTCGGCAATCTGTTCCTGGCGTTGCTCGTCGGCGCGGTCACCGCCGTGGTCGTGCGCAACATCGGCGCGCTGCTCGACATCGTGCTGCTGCAGCGCTTCGAGGTGCAGGCCGACGCGACCTATGCGATCAAGGTCATTACGCGCTACGCCCTAGCTGCCGTCGGTATCGTCAGCGCCTTCAGCATCCTCGGCATCGGCTGGGCCGACGTGCACTGGCTGATCGCGGCGATGGGCGTCGGCCTCGGTTTTGGCCTGCAGGAAATCGTCGCCAACTTCGTGTCGGGCCTGATCGTCCTCGCCGAGCGGCCGATCCGCATCGGCGACATCGTCACGGTCGGCAGTGTCACCGGCACGGTCGGGCGCATTCGCGCGCGCGCGACCGCCGTGGTCGACTTCGACGGCAAGGAAGTGATCATCCCGAACAAGGCGTTCATCACCGACACGGTGGTCAACTGGACGCTCTCGAACCAGACCACCCGGCTGCTGCTCAAGGTCGGCGTCGCCTACGGCAGCGACATCGCGCTGGTGCAGCGGCTGCTGATCGCGGCCGTACGGGCCAACGACGACGTCCTCGAAGATCCCGCGTCATCGGTCTACTTCGTCGGTTTTGGCGACAGCTCGCTGGATTTCGAGATCCGTGCCTTTGTCGATTCCTTCGACAAGCGCTTGCGCGTCCAGCACGAACTCAACCTTGCGGTCGAGCGGGCGCTGCGTGTTCAGGGGATCGAGATCCCGTTCCCGCAGCGCGATCTGCATGTCCGTTCGGCCGCCGGGCTGAGTGGCTTGCCGGCGTTCGCCGCGGCCGCTGACGCCGGTCGCCGTACCGGTTCCGCCGGGCCGCTTGCGTCCGACCCGATGCGGCCCTGCCCATGACGCCGCGCTCGGGCGCGCAACATCCGCCGCATCGCAACACCACTTACGGGAGAAGACGGATGAAGACAGGAAGGATCGTGGGCGTCCTGGTCGGCTGGACCGTCGGCGCCATGCTGGCCGTCGCGCCAGCAACGGCGCACCGACGTCTGGCTGATCATGACGGACGATTCGGGCTCCGCTGTCCCTGGTACCTTCGCCGGCGTCATCCCGGCGCCGGCGCTCGATGGGATTGCCGCCAGCGGCTGTGGCACCGCGTGGTTCGGCAGGAACCACCACACGCCATCGTTCCAGGCCAGCGCCATCGTGGCATCGGGCGCAGTGCTACCGGCGTGCTCAAGGCCGCCGGCAAGGTCGTTGCGGAGCGGAAGATGGAGCGGACGATTCCGTTCATCCTGCAGCGGGACGAGAATCCGGACGTCGGATCCGGCACCGGCTCGCCGGTCAACGACCGTGGCAGCCAGGGTGCCGTTCCAGCGCGTAGGATCTCGGGGTTTCGGGGTTCGGGGCTCGCCCGCGAACCTTTGTGTAACCGCGGCGCGGACCGGTCGGTGGCGACCGGCCGCCGCCGCAAGCAATGAAAGGAGCAGCAAATGCGTAACAGAGTACTGATCGCAGCACTTGCGACGGCGGCCCTGACGGCCGGATGTGTTTCCGAGCAGACCTATCAGGGCGAGGTCAAGCAGGCCGAGATGTACCAGCAGAAGTCGGCCTTGTACGAGTCGCTGAACGCCAAGTTGCAGACGGAGATCAACGCCGATCAGGCCAGGATCGAGCAACTGCAGAACCAGGTCAAGCTGACCCTGGTCGACCAGATCCTCTTCCCCGAGGGCGGTTGGGAGATCCACCGCCAGGGCGAGCAGACGCTGGCCAAGATTGCCCCAACGCTGAGCACGCTGCAAGGCAAGCGGATCGTCGTCGAGGGCTTTACCGACAACGTGCCGATCGGCCCGGCGCTGAAGAAGCGCTTCCCGTCGAACTGGGAGCTGTCCACCGCGCGGGCCACCGACGTCGTCAGATTCCTCGTCGCCAAAGGCGTGCCGCCCGGCATTCTGGCCGCGGAGGGCTTCGGCGATTCGCGTCCGGTAGCGTCGAACGACACGCCGCAGGGGCGGGCCAAGAACCGTCGCGTCGAAATCGTCATCAGCGGCGTGAACCAGTAGGTCCCCGCAAGCGCCCGTAACCCGGGCCGCGGTGGCGCTCGGTGCGTCACCGCGGTCTGCCCGCCGGCTCGCGCGCCGGGCGGCCGACCTCCTGACGAGGCAGCGCTGGCCCGCTGCCTCGTCTTTCGCCACTTCAATGGATCCATGGCTCGGCGGTCCGCCGCCGCGCTCGAAAGACCCCCCGGAACATGCACTTCGCGTACCAGAAGGACCGGCCGGCCGTCCGGGGCGTGAGCGCCAGAGACCGTTTCACGCGGCTGCCTGGCCTCTTTCCCGCCGACGTTCAGGTGCTCCGCCAGTGCCCGTGATGCCGATCAACAAGTGGCTGTCGCTGCAAGCGCTCAGAGGTGTCGCGACGCTTGCCGTAGTGGCCTTTCACGCACTGGCCATCGAAAGGAAGTACGCGGGCGGCGACCTGCTGCTGCCAGATTTCCTTGTCCTTGGGCAATCCGGCGTCGATCTGTTCTTCGTGATCAGCGGCTTCGTCATGGTCTCGGTGACGACCGGGCGTTTTGGCCGCAGCAGAGAAATGATGCGCTTTCTCTGGGGCCGCCTGACCCGGATCTATCCGACCTACTGGTTCTACCTGTTGCTGACCCTTGCCGTGTTTCTGATCAGGCCAGGGTGGGTCAATTCGTCGCAAGGCGAGCAGGCCGGATTGTTGTCCTCCTTGCTGTTGCTGCCCGGCAATCCGCTCCTGGTAGCGGTCGCCTGGTCGCTCACACACGAACTGTGGTTCTACCTCGTCTTCGCCGTGCTCCTGAGATTCAACGAAAAGTGTCTGCTGCCGTCGCTGCTGGTGTGGGCAGCAATCGTCATCGCGGCCAACGCCTCGTTGACGCTCGCCGACCTTCCGGCCGGCCTGGTGATCGCCCTGCACCCCTTTACGCTCGAGTTCATCGTCGGCGCACTGGTGGCGCTCTTCATTTCAAGCGCGTACGCGCCCCGATTCTCTGGCGGGATGTCGATCGGGGCCGCGGCGCTGATCGTCGCGGCCGGCTTCCCCTTGCTCTACGCGTTCGAGGTGCTAAACGGCGTCGGCCTGATTCGCGCGGGTGTCGTTGGCACGCTGTACGGATTCCTGGTGTTCGCGCTGGCGACCCTGGAGAAGGAGGAGCGAATCGTCATCCCGCGGTTCTTGCTGCTGATGGGCGATGCCTCGTACACCGTCTATCTCTCGCATGTGCTGGTCCTGTCGGTCATTGGTCGCCTGTGGGCCCTGGCGGGTCCCGCGCCGGACAGCCTGTTCGACAACCTGCTGGCCTGCCTGCTGATGTTCGCCGCCGTCGCGGTCTACGGTCGGCTGGGCTACCGTTTCCTTGAGGAGCCGGTCCTGCGCTTCTCCCACGCGCTGCGGAAGCGCTGGTTTGACGCCTAGCGCTGCGCATCCGTGCTCCTGAACCAGGTGCTTTGACGATCACCAGCGGCAAGGCGATCGTCGGCCTGGCCGTCGCCGGTCACGGTACGAACCGGGTGTGCGGCGTGTCTCGACGCCGGTCGCGGCAGCCAGTCCGCCCGCCGGTTCTGCCCGTTCCGCTCCCTCCTATTCGTGCTCCCAGTAGAAGAACAGCTCGCTGCGGCGACCGGCGGCAAGCCTGACGGACTGGCTGAGCTGCTGGCCCTTGAATTCGGCGTCGACCCGGTACTGCCCCCGCGGCAGACTGACGAAGAAGAGCGGTCCGGGCGACGTGGTCGCGAGCACCCTTTCCCCCGCCGCATTTCGAATGCCGACCTTTACGTCGGCCAGGTAGGCGCCGCTGCCCTTGAGCGCGAAAACCAGCTGCAGGTTGTAGTCGTGCCGCATCGCTTCGAGCGCGATCGGGTCGTCGTCGCCGATTCCCGCGCTCGCATGGGCGACTTCCGCCTCGGCCAGGGCCAGCGGCGGCCTCACCAGGCCGAAGATACCCAGGCCCAGGACCAGCACGGTCAAGACCAGCAGCGTGCGCGCGCCCGGCAAGGGCCGGCTTGACCATAGGCAATAGCCGCGTTTCATTTCCGTTCTCCTCCCTGTGCATGATCGAACCGCAGACCTTCGTCAGCAATGTCCGGAGCGATGCGTCGAAGCGGACGACGATCACTCCACCACCGCGCACCCGCCGCCGCTGCCATCGTGAGCCTGCACTCAGCGATCCGGCGGCTCGCCGGGCAAGGCCCCCGCGGCCTTCGGCAGCGCTCGTTCCGGCATCGCATTGCGCACGGCGTCGTCCACGTTCTCCAGAAAAACGAACGCGAGTCGCTCCTTCGCCTGCGTTGGCACTTCTTCGAGGTCCCGCCGGTTTCTGGCCGGCAACAGCACCCGCGCGATGCCGGCGCGCATCGCTGCGAGCACCTTGTCCTTGATGCCGCCGACCGGCAGCACCAGTCCCCGCAGGCTGATCTCGCCAGTCATCGCCGTGTCGTTGCGTACCGGCAGGTCGGTGAACAACGAGGCCATGGCGACGAACATCGCGACGCCGGCGCTCGGCCCATCCTTGGGGATCGCCCCTGCCGGCACATGCACGTGGACGTTGGTCTTCGCGAAGCAGGCGACCTCAATCCCGAGGCTCGCCGCCCGCGTCTTGACCAGCGTCAGAGCGGCCTGCGCCGACTCCTTCATCACCTCGCCCAACTGGCCGGTAAGGATCAGCCGGCCGTCGCCGGCGGTGCGGCTCGCTTCGATGAACAGGATGTCGCCACCGGCCGGCGTCCACGCCAGCCCGGTCGCGACGCCAGCCAGTCCGGTCCGCAGGGCGACTTCATTGTCGTAGCGAACCGGCCCGAGGATCCCGGCCAGCGCGCCCTCTTCGACGTGCATCGCCTGAATCGTTCCTTCGGCGATGTTCACCGCCGCGCGGCGACAGACGGCGCCGATCTGCCTCTCCAGCGAACGGACACCGGCTTCGCGGGTGTAATCGCGGATGATCGCCAGCAGCGCCGCATCGGCGAAGTCGATCTGTCCGTCCTTGAGGCCATTCTGGTCGATCTGGCGTGCGACGAGATAACGCCGGGCGATCTCCAGTTTCTCCTCTTGCGTGTAGCCGGGAAGTTCGATGATCTCCATGCGGTCGCGCAGCGGTCCGGGAATGCTGTCGAGGACGTTCGCGGTGGTGATGAACAGCATTCGCGACAGGTCGTAGGGCAGCGCCAGGTAGTTGTCGCGAAAACTGTTGTTCTGCTCGGGATCGAGCACCTCCAGGAGCGCGGCCGACGGGTCGCCCTGGAGGCCACTGCCGAGCTTGTCGATCTCGTCGAGCATCATCACACAGCCCCTCGAACCGGCCTTGCGGATGGCCTGGATGATGTTGCCGGGAAGGGCGCCGATGTAGGTGCGCCGATGGCCGCGGATTTCGGCCTCGTCGTGCACACCACCGAGCGAGGCGCGAACGAACTTTCGCCCGAGCGCCCTGGCGATCGACTGGCCGAGGGACGTCTTGCCGACTCCCGGCGGGCCGACGAAACACAGGATTGGCCCGTGCCCGCCCGGCTTCAGCTTGCGCACCGCGAGAAACTCGACGATGCGCCTCTTGACCTGATCGAGTCCGAAGTGGTCGTCGTCGAGGATCTTCCTTGCCGCGGCGATTTCGATGCGGTCCGCTTCGGGTTCCTTCCACGGCAGTTCGACCAGCCAGTCGAGATACGTGCGCAGCATCGAATACTCGGCCGAACCGTCCGACAGGTGCTCCAGGCGCTGCAACTCCTTGTGCGCCTGGGTGGCAACCTCGTCGGGCATTTGTGCCTCGGCGATTGCCTTGCGCAGCGATTCGATTTCGCGGGCGTTGCCGGCGTCTCCCTCGCCAAGCTCCTTCTGAATCGAGCGCAACTGCTCGCGCAGCAGGTACTCGCGCTGACGCTGGTCGATGTTCGCCTTGGTACGCTCGTCGATCTCGCGCGACAGGCGCAGCACTTCCAGGCGCTGAAGCAGGCAATCGAGCACGATGTCCAGGCGCGGCGCCAGGTTCACCGCCTCAAGGACGCGCTGCTGGTCGGCCGCCTTGATCTCGGTGACGCTGGCGACCAGATCGGCCAGGGCCCCCGCCTGGCTGATGCTGCGGACCGCGGTCAGCAGCTCCGGCGAAACCTGCGGCTGGTACTGCAGCACTTCGACGGCACGTTCCCTGAGGCGGAGCAATCGTGCTTCGATCTCGCTGTCCGTTTCTTCGGGCTCTTCGATGCGGACCATGGTGGCCACCGGGAAGGGGTAGCCTGGCAGGTACCCGGCGACGCGAAATCGCTGCTCGCCCTGGCAGACGATGACGTGCGCGCCGTCAGGCAGAGTGACGTAGCGGAGGATGCTGGCAAGCGTCCCGAGCTGGCACAGATCATCAGGCCCCGGGATCTCGATCTCGGCGTTGCGCTGCAGCAGGATTCCCACCGGTCGTCCCGTTTTCACCGCGTGCTGCGCCGCCAGTACGGACGGCTCGCGACTGATGGTCAGCGGCAGGATCATGCGCGGGAACAGCACCACGTTGCGGATCGGCACGATCACCAATCCATCCGCAGGGACCACCAGGACAGCGCTGCTTGCTGCGGGTCGATCGCGCTGAGGCGTGGTCGTGTCAGCGGACATTTTGCGCGTGCTCAGGCCAGCTGCCGCAGAACCAGCACCAGGCAGCCATTCTCCAGAAACTGCTGGTGCAGGCTGAAGTGGCCTGGCGGCAGGGTAATCCGACGCTCGAACCGCCCGTAGGGGATCTCGAGGCGGTGGATCGCCGCCCTGTGACAGGGCGAAGGCATTGGCCGCTCGCCACCGACCAGCACGCCTGTGGCGTCGAGTTCCACTTCAATCAGCCGCGAATCGACTCCCGGCAAGGCGACCAGCAGGGTCACTTCGTCTCCGTCCTGAAAGAGGTCGACAGCCGGTTGCCAGCACGGCGGTGAATGCGACGTTTCGATGGCAAAAATCCGCCGCTGCAGCCGCTCCGAACCCTGCAGAAGGTCCAGTGCCTCGGCCCACACCCAGATGTTTCGCTCACCCGATCTCATCGACTGAATCCCTTGCTCGGCAAAGCGTGGCGTTCACTGCCCGACCCCGGAAGTATAGCGCCGCTGAACCCGTTTTCCAGGCCGGGCACGGCCTTCCGACTTTTCCAGGCCGGGCAAGGCCTTCCGATTTTTCCAGGCCGGGGATGGCCTTCCGTTCTATCGCATGGCAGCGCCCGGGACGAGGCCCGCCACCGTGCGCAGGGCGGCGACGATCACGACGACGCCCGCCTGGCGGTCGGCGGCGAGACCATGCAAAATGCCCGAGACACCGATGGGCAGCAAACGCAGGTCATCCAGCAGCGGAACGTCACCGCCAATCCCCCGCTGACGCCGCGCAAGCCCGCAAGGCGTCTGGTCAGGCGCCCGGCCCGCTGCCACTGTCAATCAGGAAACGGTGCTATCCTGCGCAACACCCCGCCATGAATCGAGATCCCATGGTCCGTTCGCACCTCGTCGAACTGATGCGCCGCCAGCAGCTGAAAACGACCGAGCTGGCACGGCTGGCGCACGTCAATCGCAGCACAGTGGCTGCATTGACGCGCGATCGCGCGACCCGCGTCGATCTCACCGCGCTGGAGCGAATCTGCACGGTCCTCGGCTGCGGGCTCGGTGATCTGCTGGAAATCGTCCCGGACGAGCGGCAGAACGAGCACCCGCCGGCTGCCGGAGCGAGCTGAATGCCGATGAGCCTCAGCCGCTGGCAGGCCGTCTCACAGTCGCAGTTCGCCTGGGAGCGCGAGGCCCTGGACTGGCTGCGCAACCAGCTTCCCGATCGCGAGCCCTGGCACGCCTGGACCAACTTCGAATTCGTCGACGACGAGGGCAAGGTCAACGAGGTTGACGCGCTGATCCTGACGCCGGCGGGTCTCTTCCTGATCGAGATCAAGAGCCGGCCCGGCGTCGTCACCGGCGACACCCACACCTGGCTGTGGGTCACCGATGGTCGCGAACGCGCCTACGACAACCCGCTGATCCTCGCCAACCGCAAGTCGAAGCGGCTGGCCAGCCTGCTGCGGCGGCAGCCGTCGGTATTCAGGGCGAAAGTGCGCTTGCCCTTCGTCGAGCCGCTGATCTTCCTGTCGGCCACCAGCCTTGACTGCCGGCTCAGTGGCACGGCCCGGGCAGGCACTTACCTGCGCGGTCAGCCGAACAGCGAGTCCGATACCGGCATCATCGGCGCGCTGCAGAACGGCACCGCCAGTGCCCGCGCGATCCAGCTCGGCCGCGTCGACCATCAACACGCCCGGGTGCTTGCCCGGGCCATCGCCGAGGCCGGCGTCAGGCCCTCGAACAAGCATCGCAAGGTGGCCGATTACCAGCTCGGCGCGCTGTTGGCGGAAGGCGGCTCGTACCAGGACTGGGAGGGCACGCACACCGCGATGGCGGCTGTACGCCGGCGTATTCGCATCTACACCGTCGCCGCCGCCACCACGCCCGATGCGCGCAGGTCGCTGGTTCGCCAGGCGCAGCGAGAGTTCCAGATCCTCGAAGGCATCGACCAC
>ERZ761607.4959-NODE-4959-length-11319-cov-10.252575_pt1 | contig 11319 bp, 8 predicted proteins | sample MGYA00511164_ERZ761607 | MGnify/ENA primary metagenome ERZ761607 (study PRJEB28899, sample SAMN02445080) | bioreactor sludge metagenome | biome: EBPR sludge | place: Australia: Brisbane, Thorneside Wastewater Treatment Plant | collected 2011-06-22 ...
CGACAACTCGCCCACCGAGCGCGAGTTTCAGAACCTCGCCAAGCTCCGCCTCAACATGCTCTTCGCCGGCAGCACCGAGGGCGCGCACCGCGCGTGCGTCCTGCTCGGCATCGTCGCCACGTGCCGCGCCGTCGGCGTTCCGATCCAGGCCTACCTGACCTGGGTCTTCGAGCGCCTGGGCACCCATCGCGACGTGTTCGCGGTGCCCGTCGACCAGCTCACTCCGGCGGCGTTCAAGCGCGCGCGACGCTGAGCGCCGCCGCCGGGCAGCATGGCGGGCGGCACGACCGGCCGCTGGCGTCATCCCGGCATCGCTGATCGGTCACGCCTCAACATGCTCTTCGCCGGCAGCACCGAGGGCGCGCACCGCGCGTGCGTCCTGCTCGGCATCGTCGCCACGTGCCGCGCCGTCGGCGTTCCGATCCAGGCCTACCTGACCTGGGTCTTCGAGCGCCTGGGCACCCATCGCGACGTGTTCGCGGTGCCCGTCGACCAGCTCACTCCGGCGGCGTTCAAGCGCGCGCGACGCTGAGCGCCGCCGCCGGGCAGCATGGCGGGCGGCACGACCGGCCGCTGGCGTCATCCCGGCGTCGCTGATCGGTCACGTTGCAACGCGGTCCCTCGTAGGCTCGACGCGAGCCACCACACTAACCGCACGTCAGGGGCGGGAATCGGGAAGTTGATCGAGTCGCGCTTCGAGAGCGGATCGAGGCGGATCGACATGAGGGTCGCCGCGTGATCTGCGTCTGGAGGGACGCACGTCCACTGCGCGGGCCGACTATGCATGCGCATGCGCGGGCACCGAAGCCGCCGCGATCGGCTACAGCCGGCGGCGAGACGGTGGGGCGTACGGGCGAAGGAGTCCGCCACCATCAACCTCGCAGCTGAGCGATGGGATGGCGACTGGAACTACGCATCAAGCCGCGCGCGAACTCGTAGCCAGTGGACTTCCGATACTTGGCGCTTTGCCACTTCTCACGCGCCGGTAACCTCGACACGAAAGCCGTTGATCGTGCAGCTACCTGGCGACGCCTCACACAGCGAACACCATACGCCGATGTAGACAAGGTTGGAGGTACTAGAGAACGGATTGCTCCAGGAGAGATAACCCGTTCCAGGGTTGTCAGTGCTGTTGCCGCTTGTGCAGCCGCCGGCCGTATTGCACGTGTAGAGCGTCGAGCCCGTGTAGTTCGTGCCGTTCTGGGTTCTCATTCGAGCCTGACAGCGGAAGAAATCATCAAGGATGTCTGAACCCGTGTTGGTCTCTAGATAGTCCAGTCTAACGGACTCCACATCTTGAGTTCCCGACTCAAATTGCGTCAGCGGACAATCCACACTCATGGACGCTGTGGCACTAGAGTTCGTGTACCTTCCCAGGCCGGAATAGACTGGGGTTCCCCCTCCCTCCCACACACAAGAAGATCCGGAACTGAAGTACGTCGTATTGGCAGTCGCCGGGAGGGCGAGAAACGCGACGAAAGCGGCCGCGGCGAGCGACGAAAACAAGTTCTTCTTTGAAGTTCCATTCTTCATGATTGCGTTGCCTCCATGTGATTCATCTGATCGCTGGATTCACCAAGACCAATGCAGTAACCGTCTCCCCATTTCGGTCGACATATGGCGCCACCTGCAGCAAGCCACCCTCCCAACCGTCCGGAGGCACCAATGGCGCGAGGCCTTCACTGTGGACGAGGTCCTTATCAAAGGTGCGCACATGGGCGATGCATCCGTCGCGATGACATTCGACGTCACCGAGGTGAGCGCGCTCAGACCATCTTCTTTGCCAAGCGAAGATGCGTTCCTTGGCTCTTTGAGCCCAGGGCTCATTGGTTAAACCACTCCTGCGCACTCCCGCGACTATCCCATCGAGTTCCTCGCGTGCCGACGCGTACGGTCCGCTCAGCGCGACTCGAAGCTCGGTGCCTACTTCAACGGGCACGGCTTCAGCCGGCATGCCTGCGGAATCCGCGGCGGCGGCATTGACCACTTGTCGTTCCAAAGGAGCTCGGAACTCAGACGATTTGTGCACCGTCACTGGAGGCTCTTGCCCCCGAACAGGGGACGACGCGGGCTTTCCTAGAGTTCGCACTTCGAGAAACAGCGAGTAGGCTCCCGCAGCCACTACGGCTATGAGCGCGACTAGCGCGAATCGTGACATTGTCATCGCCCTACGAGATTGGAGCAGATCGATCAATTTCGCACAATCACCCGAATTAGGTGATGAGTTGTGCAGCCAGGAACATGGGTTCGGAAATCGACCAGCCCGGATACCAGGGTAGTTGTCGCCTCTCGGTGGAACCGAACCCCGGGGGCGGGAATTCGATGACGATGTGACGAAGCCGTACTTGGAAGCCTTCAAGCAAGGACGCGGTCAGCACGCACGAACTCGCCCTGGAGACTGGAGTGGCAGCAGAACCTGTCGCGATGGCTGGCGGAGGCGCGTAGCGTCCCCGCTGGTGATGTCTGAACGGCAGCAGCCGAGGACACGAACCGTCGGTGAGAAGGCGCATCGTTGCCGATGCTGCGAACATCGATGGCGAGCGGCTCGCCTCGTTTCCGCAGCGGGAGGGCGCAGCTCGCCGACCTCGAGCGCGAGCGCATGGCACGCGATGTCGAGGTACGTTCGCAGCCGTGAACTGGCGCGCAAGCGTAAGCATTCGCCGTGGCCGAGGCGCTGCTCGTTCTTGAAGAACTCTCGGCAGCGCGGCGGCCACTCAACCGGTTGGCCAGAAACTCCTGGTGGACTCGTACCAGGTCAACGACGCGCGACTCTAAAGGCGGCGCACGAAGGCCGCCTCGAACGTGACGAGGGTGCTGGAGTACTCCCCCGGCGCCGCGTTTGCGAGCTCGGGGAAGGCACCGACCTCGGCGCTGTTGTCGGGTACCGTGCGCCCGGCGCCGCCGAGGAAGTCGGCGCCGAAGTCGAAGCGCCACGTCCCGCTGCCGAGGCCGACGCCGAGCGACCCGCCCAGCTTGTCCCGGTCGACGTACTGGCGCTCGATGTTCTGGTCGGGGATGGCGTTGGTGTCGAAGTAGAGACCGCCGCGGAGCGCGAAGCCCGGGCGGGCCTGCCACTGGACGCCCGAGCGCACCGTGTAGTTGTCGACCCAGTCGAGCGGAAAGCTCTGGTTGACCTGCTCGGTCCCCGGGAAGGTCACGTCGAGCGTCTCGAAGCGCGACCACTGCGTCCACCCCAGCTCGAGGGACCAGAGGAGGCGTGGCGAGACCACCACTGCGGATCCGACCGAGGCCGATTGCGGCCAGGTCTGGGTGTGCACGACCTCGACCGGTAGGGGGCCGGCGGGGAGCATGAGCGCTCCGTCGCCCGTCGTGCGGATGTTCAGGCCGCTGCGCCAGCTCGCGCCGAGCGTGACCTTGTCCGAGGCGCGCCACATCGCGCCCAGGCTGGCGCCGACCCCGACGCCGGTGGCCGAGAGGTCGCTGTCGACGGGCTTCTGCGTCGTCTGCACCTTGAAGAGCCCGACGCCCATGCGCACGGCGCCACCGACGGCGACGCGCTCGTTGACCTGGTAGCCGACGCCGCCGACGACCTCGAACACGGCGTTCTGGCTGGCGTCGATCACCCCGCGGAGCCCCTGGTCGGGGTACGTGAGCTGGCCGCCGTACGTGTTCCAGGCGCCGGCGCCGAGCGTGACCCGCTCGCCGACCTTGGCGACCACGCCGAGCGCCGGCAGGGGCGCGATGATCGTCTCCGGCGATTGCTCGGGCAGCGCCGGGTCGAGCGGCTTGTACGAGCGCGGCGCGATCACGAGCTCGGCGCCCAGGTGCACGTTGGCACCCGCGAACACGGTGCCCGCGGGGTTGAAGTGCCACGCGGTCGCGTCGTCGGCGACGGCGACGAACGCGCCGCCGAGGGAGAGCCCGCGCGCCGAGATGATGTTGGGGCGCGCGATGCCACCGGCCTCGGCCGCGTGCGGGACGAGCACGAGCGCGGCCAGGGCCGCCATCAGCCGCCTCATGGCGACTCCTCCGTGACCGACGAGACGCCGGCGTCCTCCGGGACGCAGCCGAACGCCGGGTTGTCGCAGTAGCACCGGCGCGCGTCCTGGTTGCAGCGCTCGCCCTGCGCCCGGAAGCAGTCGTTGTCGGTGCGGCACGAACGATCGGGCGCATCGCCGTCGAACGCGGCGCACGCGCCGAACGAGCCGAAGAGCGCGAGCGAGAGCACGAACCCCGCGAAGATCGCCTTCATGGCAGCACCCCCGTCACCGCCATACCCCAGGCGCCGTCCCGCTCGGCCGGCACGACCGGCACGATCGAGGTCCGCGCCGCCTGCTCCTCGGGCGCCCTGGCGTACATGTACATGCTGAACCCGAGCGACACGGCGGCGACGCCATAGCTGATGTAGCTCACCGTCGCCCAGCGCTCGCTGCGCGCGACCAGCGACTCGACCTCGTCGCGCTTGTAGAGGCGTTGCACCCGCGTGCTCTCCGAGAGCGGCACCGCCGCGTTCTCGGGCCGGGTCGTCTCGATCGTCCAGGCGTCGCGCGCTTCGTCGAGCGCCCGGCTCGACAGGATCGCGGTCATCGCGCCGACCGCGCCGAAGCCGACCGCCGCGCCGAGCCCGATCCGCCCCGCCTGCTGGCGTCGGGCGCGCGTCGCGCGCGACTCGAGGTCGACGGCGATCACCGTCTCCTGGCCCTGCGCCACGCGCACGTTGCGCCGCTCGGTCACGCGGCCGGGCGCGCTGATCTCGACGTCGTGATTCCCGGGCGGCAGCGCGAACCGGCCGCGGTCGTCGACCGCCCACGGCTTGCCGTTCACGTGCACGGTCGCGCCCGCCACGGTCTCGACCTTGAGCCAGCCGAGGTTCGCCGGCGGCCGGTCGCCGTTCCCGCCGACGTCGCTCGAGGCGTCCTCCTCGAGCGTGAGCTCGAGATCGCTCACGACGCCGGGCAGGATCTTGGTCTTGCCCGTCGCCGTCTTCCAGCCGGTCTTCGACGCCGTCACCGTCACCTCGCCGAGCGCGAAGGCGCGCGGCGCGAGCGGCGTGGCGCCGTACTTCAAGCCCTCGACGGTCACGGTCGCGCCGGCGACGTTCGCGGTCACCGACAGGGCGCCCCCGGTCCCGTACTCGCCGCCGAAGGACGGGCGGCCGTCGGACTCGCGACAGCCGTCGTGCAGCTTGCGCGTGGCCTCGATCTCGCTCGAGGTCGGGTTGAGATCGATCGCCGTGCGCGCCGATGCGATGCAGTCGGCCCAGCGGCTCTGCGCCTGCGCGACGGCCGCGAGGAAGCGGTGCGGACCAGGCAAGGTCGGCGCGAGCTTCGCCGCGGCCTGGAGGTGCTTCTGCGCCTCGTCGTACTGGCCCAGGCGGAACGCGTCGACGCCCGCCTGGAACTCCTTGGTGAACGCAGGCGGTGGCTTGGGCTGTGCCCACACCGGGGCAGCCGCCATCGCGAGCAGGATCAAAGCTACCGAGACGGTTCTCGTCATCCGTGCCAGGACTCCTGGAGGGACTGCGACCGGGCGCGCCGACTCGAGCTACTGCGTCGGGTCCTCGCGACCGCCGCCCTTACCTCCGCCGTAACGATCCCATACGTTGACGTTGCCCGTCCCGCCGCGGCCGCCGGAATCGCCGCCTCCACGCCCACCGCTACCCCCGCCGGTCGGGATGACGGCCGGCTTGTCGCTCTTGATCTGGCTCGAGAACACGCGCGGGTCGCCGTCACCCGCCTGGACCTCGATCGAGAGCGTGCCGCCCTGGCCCTTGAGCCGCGTCATCTCGTCGCTCGCGAGCTGCGCGAACGCCGTGGCGTCGCGGATGTCGCGGCCGCCGACCTCGAGCACGACGTACGAGGGCGCGAGGCCGAGGTCGCGGAGCTCGCCCTTGTCGACCGACACGAGCACGGCCCCGCGCTGGAGATCGGGGTACCGCCACGCGAGCTGCGGGAACACGGTCAGCGCCTTGGCGCCGAGCGCCTCGGACGGCGTCTTGTACGTGTCGACGAGGCGCTTCACCTCGGCGGGCTGGAGCGTGTACGTCGCGAAGCCGATGAACTGCTTGGAGCCGGTGCCGTTGTCGTACTCCTCCCAGTAGCGCTCCGACGGCGCGGCCGGTACGGCGCCACCGCTCGTCGTGCGCAGCACCTTGGCGACCGCGCGGCGCGCGTCGCGCACCTCGCGGCGCGCCGAGACGCTGTTGGGATCCTTGTCGGCGGCGGCGAGCTTGGCGTGCCGCGCCTGCGCGTACAGGTTGCCGACCCGCGTGCGCCAGTTGGGATCCTCGATGCGGCTCGCGACCGCGCCGGCGATCGCGTCGAGCGCGGCGTCGCCGGCCTCGTCGATGCCGTCGTCGGAGGTCGGCGACAGCCCCGACACGCCGACGCACTGGAGCCCGCCGCCTTCCTGATCGGTGCAGTAGCCGGCCAGCGAGGTATCGTTCGTGATCCACGCCGGCCGCTGCTCCACGCTCGCCGCGGTGAGCTTGCCGCGACCGGGACCGCGCTGCGGCTGCTTGGCGATGAACGACTGGTAGATGAAGAACGCGCCGCCGGCGAGGACGACCGTCGCCGCCGCCGCGGTGAACGCGAGCCAGATGCCGCCGCCCTGCTGCTGCGCGGCGGCCTCGGCGACCGTGGTCGCCACCTTCTTCACCTGGATCTTGCGCGTGCGCAGCTCGGCGACGAGCTTCTTGAAGTCCGAGGTGAGCGGCGTGCCGTTGAGCGACGGCCGCGGCAGCGTGGGCAGGTGCGTGAGCAGCCCCTCGGGCGCGGCGCACACGAGCGCCGACTTGCAGTCCGGACACTTGAGGTCCGGCGGCGTCGCGAACTTGAGGAGATCGAAGTGCTCCTCGACGTCGATGAGCTGACCGGCCGTCGTGCTGCACGTCGCGCACGTGTACGGCAGCGTGAACGACAGGACCTGGGCCTTGGGCCCCAGATCCTCGGGGCGCGTCAGCTTGTCGAGGAACGTGGGCGGGACGGCGGTGAGGTAGAGCGCCTCGACGCCCGGCGTCACCATCTGCAGGAAGCCGCGCCACTCGGCGGCGCCGGCCGGCTCGATCTTGCCGATGCCGGCGATGTCGACGATGACGACACCTTCCATGCCTTCCGCGAGCTTCTCGCGGGGGAACGACTTCTCGAGATCGCCGCCGAGGCGGACGAAGGTCGTGCGGCCCTCGATGATCTTGTCGATGCGCAGCTTGCGCGCGCTGTCGCTGACGGCGTACGAGAGCTTGGCGGAGAGGAAGGCGGCGACGTCCGGATCGAGCTCGAACTTCTCGGCACCGGCCAGGTACGAGAAGAAGGTGATGGGATCTTCGTTGAAGTACTGCATCTCGCCGCACTGCGTGCATGGACGCTGCGGCGGCTTCATCGACTTGATGACCTCGAAGTCGCGGTCGATCTGGTAGAGGACGCGATCGTCCTTGTCGCAGTAGTCGCAGTGGTACGGCGCGTAGAAGCTGTACACGCGGCCGTTGCCGGCGAAGTTCGCGACCATGTTCAGCTGGTCGACGATCTTGGGCGCGCACTCGACGAGCACGATGCGCTCGCAGTGCTTGCCGACGCCATTGATGAAGTCGACCCACTCGCGAATACCGAACGACGACACCTTGCGGATGTCGCCGAGATCCAGCACCAGCGTCTGCGACTTGATGGTCTCCGCGAGCTTCTTGCCCTCGAAGGACTCGTCGATCGTCCCGGACAGCCGGAGGCAGACGATGCCGCCGTCGGCGAACTTGTCGATCTGCAGCTTGGGCGCGGCGGGCACGCCTTGGATGCCGATGACCGTGGGCTGTTGGTGCGGTGCTGGGTCCATTTTTCCTACTACTGCGGCCCTGCGACCGCGTCGAAGAGGTGCAGCGAGCGGGCCAGGGTCCGCACCTCGCGCAGGTTGAGATCGAGCTCGACCATCGCGGTCACTTCGGTGTGCCTCCCACGGGCGACGTCGAAGAACATGGCCAGAGCATTATGGTGACACACTGCCATCCCGAGGCCCGCCCCTCCGTGTGATTGGTCCATCTCGCCGCCGGCCAGCCCGCGGGCCAGGCCGTCGACGACGTGCTTGCGCTGGAGGCCGCCGAAGCGGTCGCGCACCTGGAGCACGACGCGGGTGCCGTCGGTGGCGAGGCGCAGGCGCGCGTGCTCGTCCTGGGGCAGCGTGATCTCCGCCTTGCGATCGATCGCGTACTTGTGCTGCCCGTTCACGTCGACCGGCGCGTCGTACATGGCGTTCATGAGCAGCTCGTGCGCCAGCTCCGACATCATCTCACCCAGGCGCTTGGGCACCTGGAGCGCGAGGATGAAGTCCTGGACGCGCTGCACCACCTGGTCGCGCTGCTGCGTCGACCCGACCATCTCCTCGAACCCCGTGTAACCCCAGTCGAGATACGCGGAGAGCGACGGGGGCCCGGCCGCGGGATCGAGCGCGCGCCGGAGCACCATCATCATCTCCCATGGCCTCGGGGCGCTCTCGAAGTCCTTGCGCCCGAGGACGTGGTTGATGGCGTTGCACTCGGCGAGGTGACGCAGCGAGCGGCGCAGCGGCTCGGCGGTCCAGAGGAGCCCGCGCATGCCGGGACGCGCGCGACACGCAGCGCGCACCGCGTCGCCGTCGAAGCCGTCGGCGCAGACGAGGGCGACCGCGGGATCCGCGATCGCGGCCGGGATCTGCGCAGGATCTTCGACCACGACCGCCTCGACTCCGGCGCTCAGGAAGTAGCGGACCAGGCGCCGCCCAACCAGCTTGTTACGTTCGAGGACGATGGCTCGCATGGGCCCCAATGGAGCGCGATAATCGTAGCGGATGTGAATACCGGCCACAATGAATCCGTCGTGATACGGTAACCATGATGAGCTTGGCGCGTAGGCTGCGGACCGCGATGTGCGTCGCGGTCGCCACGTGTGTGGTGACAGTCGGGTCCCCGGTCGGATCGGTCGACGCCGCGAGCGCGGATCTCGTCGACTCGGTGAAGACCTCGAAGTCGCGTGCGGAGATCTCGGCATTTCTGGCCAGCAAGGCGGAGGCGGCGGCGAAGAAGGGCGAGCGCGAGCGCGCGATCGTGCTGTATCAGGCGCTCGTCACCGCCCGCGGACCTGCGAGCGCTGAGGCGAAGGAGCTGGCGAAAGCATGGACCCTCGCGGGTCAGAGCGAGGATGCCGCCCGGGTATGGGACGAGTACGCCTCGGCTAGCGAGGACCCCAAGGCCAAGGCGGACGCTACGAAAGAGGCCGATCGCCTCCGCAAGACCCCCGATCCATTCGGCAAGCCCATCGAGCTCCCGACCCTCGTGGCCGAGGCCCGGGACGCTTTCAAGCGGGGCCGCGCCGCCTTCAAGAAGAAGCAGTACGGCGACGCGCTGGTGTACTTCCACATGGGCTACGCGCTCGCGCCCGATCTGCCCGGCTTCTTGCGCGAGCTCGGCGCGACGTACGACAAGCTGCAGGCGAAGGACAAGAAGAACGACTTCTACCGCGCGTACCTCCTGCGCCGTCCGTTCGGCAAGAACGCGGACGAGGTGCGCAAGGAGCTCGCCGGTCAGCGCGGCACGCTGGCCACCCTGACGATCGAGACCAGCCTGCCGTGCGAGCAGGTGTGGGTGAACGGTCAGCTCGTGCCCGGCAAGCTGCCGCAGAAGAAGCTGCTGGTCGCGCCCGGTCGCTACAAGGCGTTGTGCCTTTCGAACAAGTACGAGCTGGCGAACTTCGAACGGACCACCATCGCCGCGGGCGGTGAGGCGACGATCAAGTTCAACTGGGCGATCGTGGCCAACAAGCTGGAGAACCCGCTCGGCCGCATCGCGATCGAGAAGTGGGACGAGCCGGGGACGATGATGGATCTCGGCGTGTCGTCTCCCGAGATCGGCGTGCCGGTGGCGTCCGACGGCCGCGCCCTCAGGATGATCGTCAAGGACGACCCGGGTACGAGGGTCGAGGAACGCAGCGTACGAATCCGTCCCGGGGAGACCTTCGTGGTCAAGTGGTGAAGTGGTAGAGTGGGGCCGGTGACCGAGCGGCCCTCGACGGACGGCAAACTGCTGGGTGGCGCTCCGAATGATCCGGTGCCGTTCGGGAAGTATTTCCTCCTCGGGCTGATCGCCCGCGGTGGCATGGCCGAGGTCTATCGCGCGCGCCTGCGCGAGGACACGTCGCGCCAGCCGCGCCTGCTCGCGATCAAGGTGATGCGCCCTCAGCTGGCGCGCGAGGCCCGCTTCGTCGACATGTTCCACCGCGAGGGCCAGCTCGCGCTGCTCCTGCGCAACCGCTGCATCGTCGAGACGATCGAGATCGGCAAGATCGAGGGCCGGCACTACATCGCGATGGAGTACATCGGCGGCCGCGATCTGACCCAGGTGCTGCGCCGGTGCCAGGAGTCGAACCAGCGCATCCCGGTGCCGCACGCGGTCTACATCGCGGCGCGGATCGCGGAAGGGCTGCACTTCGCGCACAACCTGACCGACGGCGACGGCCGCATCCTCAACATCGTCAACCGCGACGTGTCGCCGTCCAACGTGCGCATGTCGTACGACGGCGACGTCAAGCTGCTCGACTTCGGCATCGCGCAGGCGCTGATGAAGTTCACGAGCGAGATCGGCGTGCTCAAGGGCAAGTTCAGCTACATGTCCCCGGAGCAGATCCGCGGCATGCCGCTCGACGCGCGCACCGACGTGTTCTCGACCGGGATCATCCTCCACGAGATGCTCACGACGGAGAAGCTGTTCCGCGGCGACACCGAGTTCGCGCTCATGGAGAAGGTGCGCAAGGCCGAGGTGCCGCCGCCGTCGAACTTCAACCGCCGGGTCACGCCCGAGCTCGACCAGATCGTCTACAAGGCGCTCGCGCGCGACGTCGCCGATCGTTACCAGACGGCGGCCGCCGTCGCCGCCGACCTCGACTCGCTCATCGCCGGCTACCGCTTCGACCCCAAGGAGCTGCGCCAGTTCATGCGCCAGCTCTTCCGCAAGGAGTACGCGAAGGAGCTCGAGGACACGACGGCGGCGCAGGGACCGACGAGCGAGGCGCCGCGCCCGCGCCACGACACGCCGACCGAGGTGACGGGGCAGACGCGCCAGGGCGCGAACACGGCGGGCTCGGCGGCGTCGACCGGCGGCTCCACGGCGCCCACGAGTCGGGCCCCATCGGTCGCGCAGCCGCCGCGTCCGGCGACGGTGCCGCCCCCGAGCACGGGGCCGAACGATGCGCCTCGCGCCAGGAAGCCGACGACACAACCGCCGCCGGTGGCGCCCAACGGGGGTGGCGCGGGGAGCGCCGCGGCCGGCGCGAGCGTGGGCGCGGCCGAGGACGGCGACAAGCCCAAGGGCTTCTGGGGCTCGCTGTTCAAGCGCAAGCAGAAGTA
>ERZ761607.4960-NODE-4960-length-11318-cov-3.920181_pt1 | contig 11318 bp, 9 predicted proteins | sample MGYA00511164_ERZ761607 | MGnify/ENA primary metagenome ERZ761607 (study PRJEB28899, sample SAMN02445080) | bioreactor sludge metagenome | biome: EBPR sludge | place: Australia: Brisbane, Thorneside Wastewater Treatment Plant | collected 2011-06-22 ...
CTCCTGGAACGTGTGGTACTTCAGGTCCGCCGTCACCAGGGCGTCGGCGCCGCGGCCCACTTCCAGCAGATCGGCCGTCTCGCCGCAATCGCCGACGTGCACCAGGCGCGTCCCCGCCACTACCGGGCCAAGCACGTCTTCCGGCGCCACGCTCCGCCCATCCGGCAGGGTCACCGGGCGCCCGGCCACCAACTCGCGCCGGATCGGGCCGGCCGGCACCCCCAGCGCCTCGGCCCGCTCGGCCAGGAACGGCCGGCGCGGCTTCTCGGCAAACACGAACCCGAACGAGTCCGCGCCGCGGTGCTGGACCGGGAAGGCCGTGACCGAGAACGACTTGTCCTCGAACAGCCGGCCAGGCTTGATCTCATGGAACTGCAGGTCGAAGGGCGGGCGCGCGCCCTTGAGCACGATCTCGAACAGCAGCGTGCGGATGCGCTCCAGAGCCCAGCGGCCGGCCCAGATCTCCAGGCTCTCGGCGGTCTCCCAGCGCGTAAAGGTGGAGACCAGCCCGGCCAGGCCCAGGATGTGGTCCAGGTGGCCGTGGGTGATCAGGATACGGTCCAGGCGCTTGAAGCCGATGCCGGAGTGCAGGATCTGGCGCTGCGTGCCCTCGCCGCAGTCGATCAGGAAGCGGTACTCATTGTGCATCACCACCTGCGCCGAGAGCCCGCGGTGGATCGACGGGGCGGAGGCGGAGGTGCCGAGAAAGACGATTTCGAACATGCGTGGCGTTGCTCTCAAGATGGCTGACGAGGCGCGATTGTACCAGCTTCGCGCCCGGCCGCGGGCTGCCGCTCAGGCCGCCACGAAGACGCCGTTGCGCAGCGTCAGCCGCTCGATGATCCGGTCGTCGGCGGCGCTGTCCGGGCGCGTGATGGCCGTGACCGTGATCCACTTCGCCAGCGGGCCGCGCACCACTTTGCGCGTCAGGGTGTCGTCGATCTGGAAGATGCCGGCCGAGTTGTTCATCACCACCGTGATCTCCACCGGATGCTGCTCGCCGCGGCTGATGGACACTTCGTCGATGGCCAGCGCCGAGACTGAGTGGATGTCCACCTTGCCCAGATCGAAGGCCTTGCGCCCGCGCCCCTTGGTCACGTCGGTGCCGTCAGCCACCGCCACCACGCCCGCCTCGAACGTCAGCGGCGGCGGGTCGAAGTCGTGCGAGAGGATGGCGTGCAGGATGAAGGCGCGCAGCTGCACGCGGTTCTGCACATCGGGGTAGATGGCCGGCATCAGCCGATCCAGGATCGGCAGCGCCAGGCCGATGCCCAGCATCTCGTGATGCTTGCGGTGCACCTGGTTGCCGATGTCGTGCAGCAGCGTGGCCGCCGCCACCACCAGGCAGGCGTCGTCCACGTCGCCGGCGCCGGACGAGACCACATCCGGCTGGACGCCGGCCTGGACCAGCAGGTCGAATATCCGCACGGCGTTGGCCGCCGCGATGAGGGCGTGCGTCATGCCGTGGTCGTTATAGTTGAGCTTGTTGGTCGTCAGGTAGTCGGCCATGTCCCAATTGGCGATGGCCTCCGGGTCGGCGCTGAGCAGGTCCCACAGCTGGTGCGCCTTGGGGTATTGGGCCCACAGCGGCTCGACCGCGGCCAAGCTCTGATGCCGCAACTCTTCATACATCGGGGCCAGGGTGATGACGACGCCGCGGTTGCGGTAGATGCGGGTGGGGTGTTGGGCGATGGGCATGGTTGCTCTTGGGAGTGGAAGGAGGCCGGCCCAATCAGGGCCGTACCTCCACAGTCGCCAGGGTCACTGTGGGGCCAAGTTGGGCCAGGCGTGGGTCCAGGATCGGCAGGTCCTGCTGAGTGAAGCCATCATACCAGCCCAGCACCACCTGGACCGGCCCGGCCGGCGCCTCGGCCGGGAGGGTCAGCTCATAGCGGTCATGGATCACGCTGCCCGTGACCCACTTGAGCGTGGGCAGCGCGCCGCCCACCGGCACGGCGTCCGCCTGGACGCGCCAGCCCGCCCCTACCAGATCGACCTTCACCACCAGGTCGCGCGTGATTGGGCGCGCGGCCAGATAAGTGACTTCGACGATCACGCGCCCCCGGTCACGCGTCACGGCCGCCTGCGCCAGCACCAGGTCCCGGCCGAAGGGCACGTAGCGCGCGTCCGGCCGCGCTGGCGCCAGGGCGGACGCCAGCCCGGTCAGCACCTGCTCCGGCGGCAGGTCGAGGGCCGTGGACAGGTAGCCGGGGCCGGCCGGCAGCGCGAAGGTCGTCCCTTGCCAGATCACGTCGGCGGGCTGGACCGCCAGCTGCCAGTGCAGCCACAGGCGCTGGCTGTCCGGCAAGGTGCGGTCCACGTCCCAGCCCACCAAGGTGGCGGCGCCGAAGGCGCGGCGCAACGGGTGGGCCGTCGGCGGCGGTGTGGCGCGCGGCGTCAGGGTCACCGGGCCCAACTGCGCCTCAGCCAGGCGCGTGCCGTCCGGTTGGTAAGCCCCGGCCACCAGGACATACTCGCCCGGCCCGGCCTCCGGCAGCGGCGCCAGCGTGAACCGGTCGAGCAGCACCTCGCCTTCCACGTAGCGGCCGGCCGAGTAACTCACGTCCTGCTGGCCGTACAGGCGGCCATCCGGCCCGATCAGGTGCACGAAGAAGCTTAGGTCGCGCGGCGGGCCAGCCACGCGCCAGGCGACGCGCCCGGCGATTTCACCGTCGGCCGGCTGGCTGGACGCCGTCTCAAACTGAAAGCCGAGCAGCGCCACGGCATCGAAGCTCTGGCCGCCGCTCAGTCCGTCCGGCGCGGTCAAGCGCGGCGCAGCCTGTGCCTCCCAGGCCAAACCCAGCGGCGAAAAGCGATAACCGGCCGCCGCATATTCCGGCTTGAAGAAGCTGGTCACGATCACGGGGCGCTCCGGCAGGGCGGCCGCGATCTCGGCGACCCAGTTCTGGGCGTAAGAGGCGCCGCGCGGCACCACATAGCGCACCTCGACATCGGGGCGCTGGCCCTCGACTTCGCGCAGATACCAGAGCGGCGTGATCCAATGCCAGTTGGCCAAGACGAGCGCATTCGGCGGCGCGTCCCGCAGGAGCGACTCGGCGTAGGTGCGCGTCGACTCATCCTGCGCCAGCGCGCGATAAGCCGGCCACAGCGCCGACAATTGCGCGGCCGCGGCCGCCAACGCCGTCACCACCACCGCAAAGCCCAGGCCGTAACGCCAGGCGCGGCCGGGCCGCAGCCGCGGCGGCTGGTCCGCCGGCAGCCCCGGCGCCAGATCGCTGGCCTCCGGCAGCCGGAACAGCACCACACCCCCGCAACCCGCCCACACCGCCATCACCACGTAGGCCGGCAGCAAATACTCGCTGGTCTGCGGCGCGCGATAGGTGATGGCGATGAACACCTGCAGGCCGCCGGCCGTCAGCAGAGCCGCGCCGAGGCCGCGCTCCCGGCGGACCAGGAGCACAGCCCCCAGCGCGATCAGGCCCAGCAGCACCCAAGACCACTGGAACGCCAACAGCACGCCCAGGACGCGCAGGCGTTCCGGCAGCGCCTCCGGCGTGGCGAAGGCCAGCATGTCACCGCTCCAGCCGCGCGCCAGGATCTGGTCCAGGAAGCCCGCCCAGGTCCGCGCATTGGCCGGCGAACCAAAAGCGCCGGCGCGCAGCGGGAAGTACAGCCAGGCCAAAAATGGGAGCAGGCCGGCCAGCAGCGGCCACGGCCGGCGCAGGACACGCGGGTCCAGGATCAGCGCGTACACGCCCAGCGCGGCCGCCAGGAAGACCGTGGAGCCGTGGTGGGAGACGGCCAGGCCCAGCGCCAGCGCCGTCAGCGCCAGCGGTCCGGCGGCCGGTGTTTTCTGGCGCAACGCCCGCTGATACTCGGCCAGCGCGGCCAGGGCCAGCGCCACCGCCAGGGCCGTGAACATGCGGATGTTGGCCGTCGTCGCCTGCGCCCAAAAGGTGGTGGCGGCCGCCAGCACCAGCGCCGCGAGCAGCCCCGCCCCAGGCGCGCCGGTCCAGACGCGCACCGCGCGGCTCACCAGCATCAACGTCGCCGCCGCCATCACCGCCGACAGCGCGTTGATGGCCAGGGCCGGGGCCAGGCCGGGCCAGCGGGTTATGAGCCAACTGAGGAGGGTGTACAGCGCAAAGCCGGGCGGATGCGCCACCCCCAGCAGCGCGCCCACCACCTGGTACTCGCCGGCGTCCGCCGGCAGCAGGCCCGGCGCCAGGGTCGCGCCATAGGCCAGCAGCGCGCCCAGCCCCACGGCCAGTTCGCCCAGCCCGGCCGCGCCGCCGGGCCGCGCCTCAGTGGCTGACGACCGACTCATAGGCCGCCGCCGTCTCCCGCGCGGTGCGCTCCCAGCTGAACAGGCGTGCGCGTTCCAGGCCGCGCGCCTTAAGGTGGTCCGCGACGCTCGGCTCGATCACGCACGTGATCAGGCCGGCCCCAAACTTGCGCGTATCCTCGGGGTCGATCAGGAAGGCCGCCTCGCCCACCACTTCACCAATCGAGCCGGCCGCGGTGGTGAGGACTGGCACGCCGCAGGCCATGGCCTCCAGCGGCGGCAGGCCGAAGCCCTCGTAGCGCGAGGGATAGACGAAGGCGGCCGCGCCCCGGTACACGGCCGGCTTGTCGGCCTCGGCCACCGCCCCGATGAAGCGCACACTGTCGGCGACGCCGAACTGTGCGGCCAGCGCCGGATAGTCCTCGAACAACCGGCCGTCCGGCTGCGGCAGCGCGCCGGCGATGACGAGCGGGTACGCCTCGCCGATGGAGCCGGCCGCCCAGGTCCAGGCGCTCAGCAAGGCGCGCACGTTCTTGCGCACGTCGAAGCCGCCCAGGTAGAGGACGTAGGCCTCCGGCAGGCCGTAGCGGGCGCGGACCGCCTCATCCGCGCGCCAATCGTTCTGCGGCGTGTATTGCGGGCCGGCCGCCAGGTATACGCGCCGCACGCGCGCCTCCGGCAGGCCAAGCCGCTGTACCAGGTCGGCCCGGGACGCCTCCGAGTCGGTCAGCACCAGGGTAGCGCCAGGCGTGCCCGCCGCCGCCAGGGCCGTGTACGCGCGCACCAGCGGGCCGCCGCGATATTCCGGCAGGAGCAGCGGGATGAGGTCATGCACGGTGACGACGAGCGGGACCGGCGCGGCCAGCGGCGGCGCCCAGTAAGGCACGTGCGCCAGGTCGGCCTTTAGGTCCCGGCACGCCTGCGGAAACAGGCGCTGCTCGAACCAAACCTTGGCCAGGTGGCCGGCCCCGCAGGGCACGGCCTGGACGCGCACGCCGGGCGGCACGGACACAGCCGGACCCGGCACGACCACGGTCAGCGTGTGCTGCGGCGCCACCCGCGGCAACTGCTCCAGCAGGGCGCGCAGATACTGGCCGGTGCCCGTGTGCGCGTTGCGCTCCGTGGCCAGGAACCAGCCGTTGAGGACGACGTGCATCAGGATTTCCAGAGAGAGAGGACGATGAAGGCCAGGAGCAGCGTCACCACGAGCGGGCCGGCCAAGGCCAGACCGAACGCCACCACCCCGGCGGCCACGCGCCCCAGCGCCAGCGCCGTGGCCGGCGCGGCCAGCGCCAGCAGGCCAAACAGCACGCAGGCGGCCAGCGTCGCCAGCCCGGTCACGGTCTGGCGCAGGCGGTAGGCGCGGCGCCGCGCGCGCACTTGCTCTTCCCAGCCGGTTGGCGGCCGGGCCTGGCTCTGGGCGCGCGCGCTGGCCGCCTCCGCGTAACGCAGGCGGGCCGCCAGCGCCGCCAGGCGCGCGCGCCGGACCGGATCCATCAAGACATCGCGCGCCTGGTTGAGGCGCGTCATCTCCTCCAGCGCCCAGGCCTTCAGCGCCGGCGGCTGCCGATCCGGGTGGACCAGGGCCGCGCGCCGGCGGTAGGCGGCGCGGATCTCGTCGTCCGTGGCGCCCGGCGGCAGGCCGAGCACCTCGTAGGGGTTGAAGTTTTGCATGACCGTTGACGCCAGGAATTATAGCGCGTCGGCCTGGCCCGCCGCCCGGAACGCGTCCCAGTCAAGCTCGTGGAACGGGCCGTCAGGCGTGACCCACCCACCCCGGAACAGGTCGGTCAGGTGATACTCGTCGCCGCGCTGAGGATCCCGGCGGTGATAGACGATGCGCGCGACAGGGGCCGGCGCCGCGCTCAGCCCTGGAGGAGCTGCAGGTTGGCGGCGCTGGCCAGCAGCCGCTTGATCCCGACCGCTTCGAAGGCCACCGTCACTTCCTCGTCATCGCCGCGGCCGCGGCTCTCGATGACGATGCCCTCGCCGAACGAGGCGTGCTTGACGCGCTGGCCGGTGCGGTAGCGCGCCTCCCCGCCCGACGGTCGGGCCGACGGTTTGGGCGTGGCCGCGCCGCCGCTCAGGTTCACCGACCGGCCGCGCGCCGGTGTGTCCCAGGACGTCTGGCGTTGATAGGCCTCGGACGCGCGTATTTGCTTGTGCGGCTTCTGGCCGGCCAGAAGGCGGTCGGGGATATCGAACAGGAAACGCGAGGCCTCGCTGACGGAGGCATCGCCGTACAACGAGCGGCGGAAGGCGCGCAGCAGGTACAGTTGATCCTTGGCGCGCGTCATGCCCACGTACATCAGCCGGCGCTCCTCGTGCATGGCCTCCGGGTCCTCGAACGAGCGCTGGTGCGGCAGCACGCCCTCGTCCAGGCCCACGATGAAGACCACCGGGAATTCCAGGCCCTTGGCGGCGTGCAGGGTCAGCAGGATCGGGGCCTTGCCCTCCTCGGAGACGGTATCCTGATCTGAGACCAGGGCCACCTCCTGGAGAAAATCGCTCAGCCCGGCCTCGCCGAACTCCTGAGCCACGCCGCGCAGTTCCAGCACGTTGGCCCAGCGCTCGTCGCCCTCCTCGGTGCCGTCGGTCAGGAAATCGCGGTAGCCGATGCGCTCGAGGATGGTGTCCATCAGCTGGACCACTGAGAGCTCGGCGCGCGCGCTTGTCCAGTGCTGCAACATCAGGCCGAAGTTGGCCAGCGCCGCCGCGGCCTTGGCCCCGAAGCGCGGCGCATACACGGACTTCGGGCCGGCCTCGCCCAGGTCACGCACCACGTCGGCCGCGGTCAGCCCGGCGCCGCGGGCCGTCTCCTGCAGCAGTTCCAGCGTCTTGGCGCCGATGCCGCGCGCCGGGGTGTTGATCACGCGCAGCAAGCTGACCGAGTCGGCCGGGTTGTGGACCAGGCGCAGGTAGGCCAGCAAGTCCTTGATCTCCTTGCGGCCGTAGAAGCGCTGGGCGCCCACCAGCTTGTACGGCAGACGCGCCCGGACGAAGGCCTCTTCCACCGCCCGGGATTGGGCGTTGGTCCGGTACATCACGGCGAAATCGCCGAGCTGGTAGCGGCCCTCGGCGTTCAACTGCGTGATGGCGTCCACCACGTAGCGCGCCTCCTCGTCCTCGTTGTAGGCCTCCAGGACGTAGATGGCGGCGCCGCCGCGGCGCTGGGTGAAGAGCTGCTTGCGCGTGCGGCCGGGGTGCTTGTCGATCACGGCCATGGCCGCGTCCAGGATCAACTGTGTCGAGCGGTAGTTCTGTTCGAGCAGGATCGTGGTCAGATCGCGGAAGTCTTCTTTAAGCTTGTGGACGTTGCGGTAGTCGGCGCCGCGCCAGCGGTACACGCTCTGGTCCGGATCGCCGACGGCGTACAGGTTGCGCCGGACGGCCGTCAGCTCGCGCAGCAGCGCGTACTGGACCGTGTTGGTGTCCTGGAACTCGTCCACCAGCACATGGTCGAAGGCGCGCTGGTACTTGGCCAGCAGGTCCGGGTGTTCGCGGAACAGGCGCACCACGTAGATCAGCAGGTCGTCAAAGTCCAGGGCGTTGTTGGCCACCAGCAGTTCCTGGTAGCGCTGGTAGACGCGCTTATGGATCTCAGCCGCGTAGGTGGGCGCCGGATACTCGTCCGGGCCGATCAGCTCGTTCTTGGCGTGGCTGATCTTGGCCAGCAGCGCCGACGGCCGGAACTTCTTGTCGTCCAGGTTGAGCTCCTGGATGACCTGCTTGACCAGGGCTTCCTGGTCGCTGGTGTCGAAGATGACGAAGTCGCGGGTCACCGCCAGGTACTGGGCCTCGCGCCTCAGCCAACGCGCGCCAATCGAGTGGAAGGTGCCGATCGTCAGACCGCGCAGGTCCGCGCCCAGCAGGTTCTGGAGGCGCTGCTTCATCTCGTTGGCGGCCTTATTGGTGAAGGTGACGGCCAGGATCCGGTACGGCGCCACGCCGAGATGGTTGATCAGATAGGCGATGCGCTGGGTGAGCACGCGCGTCTTGCCCGAGCCCGGCCCGGCCAGCACCAAGGTCGGCCCCGGCTCGGCGGTGACGGCTTGCGTTTGTTGGGGGTTGAGGCCGGCGAGCAGGTCCATGGTCGGACGATTCTAGCACACGGCGCCGGCGGTCGGCGCTCACTTCAAGATCAATCCCTTCGCCGGCGCCGCTCACCGCCGCAACCTTGTCAGCGCGTCAAACCCGGCTATACTCTCCCGAACTCGGACAAACCTCCCCGGAAGCGACATGTATATCGCCATCGAAGGCGTCATCGGTGTCGGCAAGACGTCGCTGGCGCGGCTGCTGCAATCCACCTTCAACGCCGGCTTGCTGCTGGAGGTCTTTGAGGAGAACCCGTTTCTCTCAGACTTCTATGGCGATCGGGCGCGCTATGCGCTGCAGACGCAGCTCTTCTTCCTGCTCTCGCGCTACCAGCAGCAGCGCGAGGTGCCGGCGCAGCTGGCCGCCCACGGCGCCGTGATCGCGGACTACACCTTCGCCAAAGACGCGCTCTTCGCGCGCATCAACATCCAGGGCGACGAGCTGGAGCTCTACCGCCGGCTGCACAACGCCCTGGCCGAGAAGATCGTGCGGCCGGACCTCCTGGTCTACCTGCGCGCGCCCACCGATGAACTGATGCGCCGCATCGCCAAGCGCGGCCGCCCCTACGAGCAGAACATGGAGCGCGCCTACATCCACGAGCTCGGCCTGGCCTACGACGAGTTCTTCTTCGGCTACACGGCCGCGCCCGTGCTGACCATCGAGGCCGCGCCGCTCGATTTCGTCGCCGACCCGCAGGACCTGCGCCGCGTCACCGAGCGCATCCACGCGGCCCTCGGCCTGGAGTATCAGCCGTTGTTGCCACTCGAGGAGCAGCCATGAGCCCCGGCGCCACCGCCCTGATCGAGCGCGCCACGCTGATCAAGATCGCGCGCGACACGGCCGCCCAGCGCATGGCCGCCCGCCCCAGCCTGGTGTCCGCCTACCTGACCGGCTCGGTGGCCGCCAACGAGCCGCTGCTGGGCGACGCCACCGACATCGACCTGGTGCTCATCGACGGCACGCCCCCGCTCGGCCGCGAGGTGGTGCGCCTGACCGACCAGGTGGTGGTGGACATCGTCTACCGCAGCCGGGCTGAGTACGCCAACCCCAAGCTCCTGCGCGTCCACCCCTGGCTGGGTCCCGAGCTGTGCGAGCCGCTCTTCCTGCACGACCCCACCCACTTCTTTGAGCTGGCCCAATCCAGCGCGCGCGGCCAGTTCCACCGGCCGGACTTCGTCGCCACCCGCGCCCGCGCCTTCCTGGCGCTGGCCCGCGAGGCCCTGCACATCGGCGTGCTGCCCGGCCAGGAGCCCACGGCGCCGGTGACGCTGGCCGACTTCTGCCGGGCGCTGCTGTGCACGGCCAACGGCGCCATCACGCTGACCGGCTTCCCGGGCGCCGGCCGGCGCCTGCTGCTGAAGCTGGACGGCGCCGCCCGCAAGCTCAAGCGCCCGGACTTGTACGAGGCCTTCCAGGCCGTCTTTGGCGGCCCGGAGCTGGACGCGGCCCAGGCCCAGGTGCTCCTCACCGATTGGTCGGCCGCCTACCGGGCCGGTGCTTCCGCCGACGACGAGTTGATCCATCCGGCCCGCCGCACAGTCTACGAACGCGGCTTCCAGGCCCTGATCCAGGCCGACCGCGCCGCCGAGATGCTCTGGCTCATGCTTTACACCTGGCAGGCCGCCCTGCGCCACCTGCCCGGCGACAGCGTCCACGCCGAACCCTGGACCGCCTTCCTGGAGCGCCTCCAGCTGGCCTCGCCCGCCGACTTCCGCGGCCGCGTCGCCGAGGTGCAGGCTTACCTGACCACCGTCGACGAGTTGGTGGAGGCCTGGGCCGACCAAAACGGCGCCTGAGACTCTATGAAACGCTTTGTCATCGTCGCCGGCAACATCGGGGTGGGCAAGTCTAGCCTGGTCAACCTGCTCTGCCAGCGGCTGAACTGGCACCCCTTCTACGAAGCCGTGGTGGAGAACCCTTACCTGGCCGATTTCTACCGCGACATGGGCCACTGGGGCTTCCACTCCCAAGTCTTCTTCCTGGCCAACCGCCTGCACACCCACCAGCAGATCGCGGCCCACCCCGCCTCGGTCATCCAGGACCGCTCGGTCTACGAGGACGCCGAGATCTTCGCCCACAACCTGTACGAGCAGGGCCGGATGGCCGAGCGCGACTACGCGACCTACCGGCGCCTGTACGAGGGCATCATCGACTGCCTGCCGCCGCCGGACCTGGTGCTGTACCTGCGCGCCTCGGTGGAGACTCTCAGCCGGCGCATCGCGCGCCGCGGACGGGACTACGAGGCCCGCATCGTGCCCGAGTACCTGGAGCAGCTCAACGGCCTGTATCAGCGCTGGATCGACGGCTTCCGGTTGTGCCCCGTGCTCAGCATCCCGGCCGATGCCCTGGATTTCGTGGCCCACGACACCCACCTGGACCTGATCGCGCGCAAGATGCTCGAGAAGCTGGAGGGCCGCGAGGAAGTGGTCTTCAGCGACGCCGATGTCCGGCAAGCCAATGGGCATTGACGAGGCCGTTCCGGCGCCCGGCCGGTAAGTTGGCCGGCTGGCCCGCCCGCGGCCAACTGCCGCAGATGGCTATGCTATACTCCGCGCATGCCCGACATCCTGGTGGTGGAGGACAACCCCGATAACGCCGAGTTGGCCCGCCGCGTGCTCACGGCCCGCGGTTTTTCGGTCCGCCACGCCCCGGATGCCGAGAGCGGCCTGCAGATGGCCCTGGACCAGACGCCGGACCTGATCCTGCTGGACCTGGGCCTGCCGGACGCCGACGGCCAGACGCTCGTGAACTGGATGCGCCGCCTCCCGACGCTGGCGCACACCCCGATCGTGGCCTGCACCGCCTGGCCCGAGGAGACGGCCCAGCGCATGGTCGCCGCCTACGGCTGCAACGGCTACATCCCCAAACCCATCAACGTCGCCCGCTTCGCCGACCAGATCGCGGGCTATCTGCGCGAGGGCCAGCCTCTGTCTCTTATACACATCTGACGCTGCTGACGAATAGAGAGGTGTAGATC
>ERZ761607.4967-NODE-4967-length-11305-cov-4.359467_pt1 | contig 11305 bp, 5 predicted proteins | sample MGYA00511164_ERZ761607 | MGnify/ENA primary metagenome ERZ761607 (study PRJEB28899, sample SAMN02445080) | bioreactor sludge metagenome | biome: EBPR sludge | place: Australia: Brisbane, Thorneside Wastewater Treatment Plant | collected 2011-06-22 ...
GCAGCTTCAATATAAGTGGAAGTGGGAGTGCAGCCGGTGGGTTCGACAGCACTTTTGGCGGTTATCGTTCAAGAGGCATTAGAGTGCTAGACGCCAGTTCTGTTGATGTTTTTCTTGGCAATAATACTCTTCCAAACGGTTTTCAAAACGCCTTCGGAGCCACAATGCTTGGAGCAGAGACCAGCTTCACAAGCGGCGGTGGAATTGGTCGGTTTAACGCGACTGCAGTCGGCTTTCGCGCCTTTGTAGCCGCAGACAACTCGGTCGTTCTCGGTAGCATAAACGGGGTCAATGGTGCGACGTCGGATACGAACGTTGGTATCGGCACGACCGTGCCGTCCCAGCGACTGCATGTGGTTGGGAATAGTCTGTTCAATGGCAATGCCACGGTATCCGGAAATACTACGCTTAGCGGCAATGCCTCAGTATCCGGGAACGCCACGTTCAGCAGCAATGTCGGTATTGGTACGAGTACGCCGGCAAGCCCTTTGCATGTGAACGGTGCGATCCTCGTTACCGGTCCGCGGACCTCGACGCCCTCGGGGAATGCGATGACCTTGAGTAGCGATGCGACCGCCGATACGATCCAGTCGTTTGGCAATCGGCCGCTGTCGTTCAACCCTGCAGGAAATAACGTCGGAATCGGTACAAATGACCCGACGGCAAGGCTCGACGTCAACGGAATAGTCCGAGTCAGAACACTCGGCTCGGCGGGTTCGGACAGCCTTTGCCGCAATGCAAACGGCCAGATATCGAGCTGTAGTTCCAGCCTTCGTTACAAAGAGAACATCTTTAGGTTCGGACGTGGATTGGACCTGATCCGTCGGCTCGACCCGATCACATTCAATTGGAAGGGAAACGGAGCCCTTGACCTCGGCCTTGGCGCCGAAGATGTGGCCGCAGTCGATCCGCTGCTGGTCAACTATAACGAAAAAGGCGAGGTCGAAGGTGTCAAATACGACCGCATCGGCGTCGTCCTGGTCAACGCCGTAAAGGAACAACAAGAGCAGATAGCCTCGCAAACCGCCGAGATCGATCAACTAAAGCAAAGGCTTGAGCTTCAGCGGCGGGAGATCGCCGAGCTGCGGGCCTTGGTCTGTTCCGTAACGCCAGGAGCCGGCATCTGTTCCTCACCGAAATAGACGTAAAGGGAAAGTTAGCCAAGAGGGGAAATCGAATGAAGTTATTCCATATTGTGATCATCGCTGCTTCGGTTGCGTTTCTCGCGTCCTCGGCCCTTGGCCAGGTCGCGTCCGGCGGGCAGTTTGAGCTAAAGCAGGTCGTCGTAGGAGGCGGCGGGGCAACCTTGAGCGGCGGTTCTTTCTCAATGCAAACGTCCACCGGCGAGCCGGCCGCCGGTACTAATTCGACCGGGCTTTTGCTTCGTGTGCGGGCCGGCTTCCTGCAGGATGAGCAGATCGGACCGACCTCGGCCGGCGCCTCGGTTTCCGGGCGGCTGCTCACTGCCGACGGGTTTGGAGTCGGTAATACGCCGGTGTTCCTTACGGATATGTCCGGCGTGAGGCTCCGGACCATCTCGACGTCGCTCGGCTATTACCGGTTCGACGACATCGCCGCGGGACAGACCTATCTGATCGAGGTTCCGGCAAAGCAGCTTGGGTTCACACCGCGGCTGATCAATCTGTTTGACGACAACCTTAGTTTCGACATTGTAGCGGAGCCTTCGGGCAATTGAACATCGCAGATCAATCGTTGACAGGTGTTCGCGCGTGTCCTTAACAAAACCCTTGACAGGTATTAATGAAATGACAAGTTTTCTCTCTCGATTGTTTCAGCGTAGCGGTGAGATGGTTCTCGCCCTCGGTCTTTTCCTAATGTGTACCGTAGCAGGTCTTGCGGCGCCTAATACAGCGAACTATTCATTCGAAACAGCGACAAACGGGTCTCTGACGAACATGGCAAACACGACCCAGCTGATCCGACGGAACGACACAACAGGGGTTTCGGTCGTTCAACCGATCGGTTTCGATTTCATTTTTATGGGGGAATTCGGTGGGAACGCGGTGCCAATGCGATATACCCATTTTTCGGTAACAACGAAGGGCTATCTCGCTCTTGGAACAGAACGGGTTCCGGGAAATTTCCCGCAGGCTCTCGGCGTTAATCTTGGAATGTCGGTGATCGCTCCGTTCGCCGCCAACTTGAGAGTTTCGTCAACCGGAAGTATTCGCCACAGAGTTCTCGGCAATGCTCCAAACCGCGTGCTGGTCGTGCAATGGGCCAATATGGGCTCGACTACTTCAAGTTCGACCGCCGATATGACGTTTGAGGCCCGGCTCTACGAAACGACGGGCGTGATCGAATTTGTATATGGTTCGATGAGTCAAACGGTTCTCAACGGGAGTGCGCAGATCGGATTTGCTTCGTGTCTGGGTTCGGGACAGATCGGACGAATTGTCGCACCGCAATCCGGAACTCCGGCACCGACCTACGATGCCATTTCAACAGGAACCGCAGCGAATGCGTACAGCATTGGCCCGATCCCCGCGTTAAGTTCAGCCTCGGGCGGTTCGCGGCGTGTTTTCCGGTTCACTCCTAATGTTGCATCGGTCCCTTCGAACGTCGGTTTCAGCGGGGTTTCTGCAACTTCGGTGACTGTGAATTGGGCAGATAATTCGAGTAACGAAACCGGCTTTGCGGTCTATATTGCCGAAGATCTTCCACTCACACGAAAGAGAAGCTACGCGCCAGTTGAATTAGAGCCGGAACTTGAAGACCTGAAAGAAACGCATTCCGAAAGGTCGTTGCCGGATGATTCCGGCGCAGCACTGGCCGGAGGATTTCAAACTCTCCCCGAGTTCGAACAGGAACCAAAGGTGGAAAAAAGGTTCAAAGAACCTGAACTGGCCGGCACAGCAGACCTTGAAGGTTTCCAATTCGCGGCGGCTGTCGGCGAAGGCGTGACCTCGGTTCCGATCACAGGACTTAAACCGAATACCACTTATTCATTTCGCGTCGTTGCGTTGACCGAAGGAGCCGTTAGCCAGGCAGCGGCCGGAGATCAATCTACACTGGCTGCGGGAAGTGTTGTTGCTGCCGTTGCGGGCGGGAACTGGAGCGATCCCGCGACATGGCAGAGCAATGTCGTGCCGACCATAAATGACAACGTCGAGATTCCGCTGGGAACGACAGTCGTGATCGATCAAACGGGATTGCTCGCAAACGATATCGTCATCGCAGGTGTGCTTGAATTTACATCGGATCAGAACGCATCGCTCGCGGTAAGTTCGCTGCTTGTTCAGAGCGGAGCGATCCTTCGGGCCTCGGTGACTGGCACGAACGTCTATACCCTGAACGTAAGCGGCGACCTTACGAACAACGGAACGCTGGATCTTTCAAACGCCTCCAACACTGCCGGTGTGAATCTTTTCTTTAGCGGGAAGGAAGACGCCTCGTTCAGTGGCATTGGCACAGTGACTAACGTCTTTCGGATTACGATGGATTCGAAAGGATTTGATGGCCTTCCGCGAACGGTGACGATGGATCCGCAGAATTTCGCTGTAAAAGGCCAGACGGCAGAATCGGCTACCGGCTTTCTTGGATTGATCAACGGGATATTGAGGATATCGGGCAATTTCACAGGGACGCATCGGGTCTTCTCGAACGAACTGTTTGGGAATCTGCTGCCGGTAAACACGGGCATCTGGATCGACAATTCGAATTTTACCTTCGCCGCTCCTACTCCACAGATCAGAGATGCGGGCCTTTTACGAGTTTCTGCCGGCACGGTCGTTCTTCAGAGTTTGGTGAGCATCGGCGATCTCGATATCCAAGGCGGACAGTTATCATCGACGTCCGTGATTGAGACACAAACTTTTCAGCAGTCGGACGGATCGATAACAGTCGGTACTTCGCTTCGAGTTATTGGAAGCTTTCAGGCGACAGGTGGAACCATAGTTTTGGCGCCCATTAACCCTTTCGGCTCGACTTTAATAACATTTGATGGTTTTGGTGCGGCAGTCAACGTGACGGGCGGCACAGTACAGACTGGAACTGCATTCGGTGCGGCCCAGAATTTCCTTGTTACAGGAACTGTGTTTAATCTGATAACAAATGGCGAAAGTGCTAACCACTTGACAAACGGCACTGATCTGAACGTTCTCGGAAATACGTTAATCGGAGCAAATACACGCCTCACCGCGTTAAGGTTTACACAGTTCGGACCACTATTTACAAATAACGGAACGCTGAATAGTACGTCGGACGCTACCGTATCTTCATTCAATTTTAGCGGCATCGTGCCTCAGACCTATACCGGCACTGGCACGGGCGGAACGTTAGCTGTTCCACTCCAGACCATCGGTATATTCAACGAGGAAAATCTAACGATAGATCCGGCATCGCCGCAGATATTCACATCGCGGATAAATCTGTTCACCGGCACGGTAATTAACAGTGATCGGGTGGTAATAGGCGGCGGGGCCGCGACCGGCCTTAGACTGATCCAAAGGGGCAATGCAGCGACGCAAACCGCGCCGCCCGGCGAATTCGATGTAGCGCCAACGTTCGACTTGGGCACGGCGGGACTACAGGTGCTTTACGCAAACGCCGGAAGCAACATACCGACCGGATTCGAGATTCCCACCAGTCGCGTTATTCGCCGTCTTTTCTTTAGCTGCCCGAACGGATTGCTCTTAACGGGCGGCGACCTGACCGTTCAGAACGCTTCGCCGGTTGGCAGTCTTGAGATCTCAAACGGGATACTATCGACTGGCTCCAATAAGCTGATAATCGGCGCTTCGACGACTGTTACGAGAACAAACGGCCATATAAACGGCGATATCGAGATGCTCTATACGGCGACCGGAACGAAGACGTTCCACGTCGGAACGGCAAACGGATATTCGCCGGTAACGGCGAATGTAACGTCGCTGGGAGTCAATCCGTCAAGCCTGACCATTCGTTCGACCCAGGGTTCACACCCGAACGCTCCAAATGCCGCTTCGGCACTCCGGCGGTTCTGGAGCCTCACGGAGACAGGTGACCTTGCCGCGACGCTGAGCTTCGTTTACCAACAGGCCGACGTGCCGTCCGGTATTCCCGAATCCTCGCTCGGCCTCAAGCGATATACCGGTGCGGGAAGCGTTTTCGATACGATCCCGGCCACACTCGACACCGCTACGAACACAATAACAACGAGCAGCCCGATCAGTGATTTTTCCGACTGGACGCTTTTCTCGTCGCTCTCGCCGACGTCCGCAAACGTTTCAGTTGCGGGCCGGGTTATGTCGAACGGCCGCGGTGTTGCGTTTGCTACGGTCGCCGCGACCGATCCTGACGGGACGACCAGGACGGCCGTTTCAAATCACCTCGGGTATTTTCGGATCGAGGATGTTCCGGCCGGAGAAAATTATGTGATCTTTGTCCGGCACAAGCGGCTCCAGTTCGCAAGTCGTGTTATCTTTGCCACGGAGGATATCTTCGACCTGCAATTCGACGCCGAAAGCAACGATAAATAACGGCTGAAGACGTCCGGGAACAGCTCCTTCCCCGATCGTCACACGCCAAGGAGGAAAACGATGGCGTTTCTGTATATTGATTCGTTCGTGCCCGGGGCTTCGGAGCTTCCCGGGATAGTTGACGACAAAAATGCCCTGCTAAAGCGGATGAAGCTGGTTATGCTTCGCATTTCGGGTGAACCGGTGATCACGTCCTACGGCTACCTTTACCCGAAGCCGCCGAAAGGGCTCAGCCGAAGCCGCGACCAGCTCAAGTCGAATTACAAGAAGATCTGGGAGGACGTGATCATCGCCTTTGATTGGGACACCTACGGGGCGACGGCAAATACCCGCACGTACGAGGTCAATATCGGTGAATTCTTTCTCAAGAAGGAGATTCCCGAACTCGACCTGCAGAAAGTGGTCATGCACGAGATCCTGCATATCTTCCTTGATATGCCGCGGTCTATGCATCACCCGCAGATCAATAAGATCATCAAACATAGCCTCGGCTTGAAGGGCGACCCGAACCCCTTCGGAACGGATTAAAGGTCGGCGGATTAGCATTCCTTCATGTTTCGGCTTTAGCCCGGTCGGCGGCTTTGGTAGTCTGTTCTGGTATGAAGAGCTTTCTTGTTGCGTTGATCTTCGCAGTTGCCATGATCATTCAAGCCGCCGGACAGGCGAACCCTGACCACTACACGATCTTTACATCGGACGGGAAGCCGGCCACGCTCGACGACATAATGCGTGCCGCGGCGGCATCTGACGCCGTTTTTCTCGGCGAGTATCACGACGACACGGTCGCCCACGCTCTTCAGTTCGAGATCTTCAAACGTGCCGTCGAGCAGTTCGGCCCGAACCGAAAGGTCCAACTCTCGCTTGAGATGTTCGAACGCGACGTTCAGGTCGTGCTTGACGAATACCTCGCCGGCAGGATCACCGAGGATCACTTCCTCCGCAGTTCGCGGCCCTGGAACAACTACAAGACCGACTACCGGCCGCTGGTCGAGCTCGCGAAAGAGAAGCGGCTGCCCGTGATCGCGGCAAATGCTCCGCGGCGATACGTGAACATGGTCGCCCGGCTCGGCAAAGATTCAGTTCTTTCGCTTTCGCCCGAAGCGAAAAAATGGCTTGCTCCGCTCCCGTTTGGCGAGCCTTCGGAAGCCTATTCTAAAAAGTTCAACGCATTGATGGGCAAGATCCACGACTCCTCGCAGCCCGTCAGCCCCATGCTCTATTCGCAAACGCTCTGGGATGCGACGATGGCATATTGGGTCGCCGAGGCACTAAAGGAGCACAAGGGATCGCTCGTCGTCCACCTCAACGGCGGATTCCATACCGAGTCGCGGCTCGGCACCATCGAAAAGCTCGCCAAATATAGATCAAAGGCGAAGTCCCTGGTCGTAACGATGCGGTACGAAGAGAATTTTCGCACCTTCGACCCGGCCAAACACACCGGCCTCGGAGACTTCGTGATCCTGACCGACAGCAAACAGCCCCGCAGCCAAAGATAAATCTGTTGGTAATGTCATTAGGCTTTGCCTGAGCGTCGCCGGACGTTGGCGGTGTGGGTTGCGCCTTCCCGCTTGGCTCACCGATTCATTTCAAACATCAGCAACACTAATTTGGGCATGGTAGCAGTGTAATTAATGCTAATGAATTGTTTCATGCTTTGATTCCGTAGACTACGAACGAGGGAAATCATTCCTATCTTCATTATAAGGGGTTCTTTATGGACATCATCCTCTCAATTCGTGGTCGCATTTTTTCTTTTTTCGCCGGCATACTTCTTCTTGCCGGTTTGGTCGTCGTTCCGGTCCAGGGACAGGAGACTGGCCGGATAAGTATTGCCGTCAAAGATTCGGCCGGAGCGGTCGTCTCCGGTGCCACCGTTAAGATAACCACGCGGTCCGGGGCGACCCGTACGGCCGTTACCGGAGAGACCGGCGTGGCCGAGTTCGAGCTTGCCCTTGATGGTGAGCTTCGCGTGGTCGTTTCAGCCGCCGGCTTCCCGGATAAACTCGTTTCGCTTGCCGGCGATGGAGCGGCGATCGATTCCGAGATCGTTCTCGACCTGGGAACGATAAATGAATCCGTTACCGTCACCGCGGCCCGGACGCAGATCTCCTCAGAGGAAACCCCGGTTCCGGTCAGTGTCCTTGGCAGCGAAGAGATCGCCCGACAGGGCATCAACACGCTCGGCGATGTCTTCCGGACGCTTCCGGGAACTTCGACCGTCAACGAAGGCGCATTTCAGGTGCGTCCGCGAATTCGCGGGCTCGACAGCAACCGTGTCTTGATCTTAGTGGACGGTGAGAGGCTCAACAATTCCCGAACCTCGACCAGCCAATCGGGGGTCGAGGGCGGACTTGTCGAGACATCGCAGATCGAATCCATCGAGGTAGTCCGCGGAAGCGGCTCGGTACTTTATGGCACAGATGCCCTCGCCGGTACCATCAACATCATCACCAAGGACACGCCGACACGCCGTGATAGCGGCTTCCGATTCGGTGCCGCTCTCGATACGTTCTACAGCTCGAATGAGTCCGGCCGACGCGGCAATCTCGCCGTGACCGGTGCCGGGAAGTTATTTGCGTTTCGGGTCGCTCAGTCGCTCGAGCGATATGGCAATTATTCGACCGGCGATCCGGCCGGCCGAATGATCGACGGCGTGACCGAAGACGGCGAAGTGCTCAACTCGCAGTCGCATGGAGGCAATACGCAGGCGACCGGGCGTTTCTTTATCAACGAGACGAACACGCTCAAGCTCAATTACGAGCGGCGTCGGGCGTCGAATATCGGTTCGCCGACGCTTGTCGGAGTGTTCAACGGGTTCTTCCCGTTCTCGAACCGCGATAAGTTCAGCGGCCGCTACGATGTTGCTGCCATCACCAAGAATCTGCAGCGTGTTTCCGTTATGGGCCACTACCAGACCCAGGACCGGAACTTCACAAACATCCTGACCGTCCCGCCGGTCCTGCCGTTCTTTCCCGGCCAGTACCAGTTCAGCGAGACCGTTACCGATACGGACAGCACAGGGTTTGATGTTCAAACCGACTGGATCTTCGGCACTCGGGTGAACCTGATCGCCGGAGCGAGCTATTTCAACGATTTCAATTCGGATCGCCGGCTTTTCATAACGGCAACGACGCCGGCCTCACCGAACCGCAGCGTCTCGACGACGCGGAGCGTCCCGGATGCATCGCTCTCGAACATCGCAGCTTTCGCCCAAGGCGAGATACGCATCACAAAGCGGCTGAAGGCGGTCGCGGGCATTCGCTTTGACCGGTTCAGGACTTCGGCCGAGCCGACGGCGGAGTTCTCGCTGCCCGGGTCGCTGACGCCGAGCCAGATCGAAGACCTCGGGCTCGACGGCCTGACCTCAGGCCTCTCGGTCGATAATTCAGCGGTGACGGGCGATGTGGGGCTTGTCTTTGTCGTCAACCCGAACCTCAATCTCTCGGCAAGGGTCGGCCGGTCATTCCGGACGCCTAACATCTTCGAGCGGTTCTTTACGGACTTTGGCTCGGTCGGCGGCTTTTTGGTCGGTAATCCGAACCTCGACCCCGAGACAGGCATCAATTTCGACGCGACGGTTCGGTTCAAGACGTCGCGTTTTTCCGGTTCGGTGACTTATTTCAACAACCGGTACGAGAATTTCCTCGCGACCCAAACGGCTCTTGACCGCAACGGAATGCCGATCGTGCTCCCGCGGCCGGCACCGCAGCAGCCGATACCGGTCTTCCAGACCCAGAACGTCCGCAGTGCCCGGATCCAGGGACTTGAGGCGGAGATCGAAGCACCGATCAAGATCAGCCTCGGGTATCTGACGCCTTATGGGAATTTCAGCTATCTTCGCGGCGACGACCTTGATGAGGACGTACCGCTCGACATTATCAGCCCGCTTCGGACCAATGCCGGGTTCCGTTGGCAGAACTTCCTGAAGAATTACTATATGGACTACAACGCTCGTATCGTCGTGACTCAGGACAGACTCTCGCCGGCGTTTCTCTTGCCGATATTCCAGGGCGGCAACGGCGGCCCGGAACCGGGATTCGTGACGCACAACGTAAGCGGCGGGTACATCTTCCGAAAAGAACGGTTCAACTTTTCCGTCAATCTCGGGGTCTCGAACATCTTCGACCGCTTTTACAGTGAGCAGTTCGTTTTTGCCCCGGCACGCGGACGTTCGTTCACGATCGGAACGACCTGGCAGATCAGGTAAGTCTGTTCACCCAGAATGAAAAGAGCCCGGCGACTTACGCGTCCCGGGCTCTTTACTTTTTGCGGCGAGGCTATTTCGGCCGGGCCGCGGTGAAGCGAAGGGTTCCGAAACCGGGGACGTTGAGCGTGCCCTTCATCTTGTCACCCTCAAGCGTTCCGGACATTTCGATCGTGGTCGGGCTACCCTGCACATCCGCTTGGATCGTTCCGGTCACCTTATTCCCATCGACCTTGCCCTTTTCGATCTTGCCGCCGCCGACCGGCGATGCCATCGTTCCGGTAAAGTCGTTATCGGCCTGCGTGATCTCAAGATTCAGGTCGATAAGTTGCCCGCCGGCATCGACCGTCATCGTCCATTTGCCGCTGAGGCTCCCTGAGCCCGTAGAACCGCCCGAAGTCGCCGGATCGGCAACCGTCACTTTGGAAACATCGACCGTGATCTCACCAAGCCGTTTCGCGACCTCGGGAGTCATCGTCGTCTGATAACGTCCGCCAAGGTGCTTGGCAAGGAACTTCTCTGCGGCGGCGACCATCGCCATATTGTTGACCGGACGTGCGAATCCGTGGCCTTCGTCCGGAGCGAGGATGTACTCGACCGGATATTTTCGGTCGCGGAGAGCGATGACGATCTGGTCCGATTCGCGTTGCTTGACCCGCGGGTCATTGGCACCCTGGACGATCATCAGCGGCGTTTTGATCTTATCGGCGTGCAGGTGCGGCGATTGCCGCTTCATTTGGGCAAGGCCTTCCGGAGTACGCGGATCGCCCATTCGCTTGTAGAAAGTCTCGCGAATTGCTTCCCAATAGGGCGGGATCGAATCGAGCAGCGTCTGCAGGTTTGAAGGCGGCACTATCGCCACCGCGGCCGCATAAACATCCGGCGTAAAGGTCACACCGGCAAGTGCCGCATAGCCGCCGTAGCTTCCGCCCATTATACCGACGCGTTTGGCATCGACCGTTCCCTGATCGACCAGGTACTTTATGCCCCAGGTGATGTCGTCCTGCATCTTCTCGCCCCATTCGTTGTTGCCGGCGTTCAGAAACTTCTTTCCAAATCCGGTCGAGGCACGGAAGTTCGGCTGCAGAACAGCATAGCCGCGGTTTGCGAGAAACTGGGCATAGCTGTCGTACCCCCAGGTATCGCGGCCCCAGGGTCCGCCATGCGGAAAGACGACGAGCGGCAGGTTCTTTGCCGCAAGGCCTTTCGGCAGCGTCAGATACGCTTGTATCTCGAGGCCGTCCGAAGACTTGTACCGAACCGAGGTCATCGGCGAAAGTGCCTTTCGGTCGAGCTTTTCGCGGACCTGATAAAGCGTCGAAAGGTTTCGGCTGCCGGTGTCGTAAACCCAGACCGTGCCGGGGTCAACGTCGCTCGAGCTGACGACGATGAACTTCTTTTCATCGCTGGTCGCCGACTGGAAATTGATCTCGCGGTCACCGAGCCGCTTCTTTATGTCGTTGTAATACTTCTCGTATTTCTTGTCCTTGAAATAGATACGCGGCTTGTCGTCGTAGTAAACGGTCGCGACGATGTCCTTCGTTACGCTCGAAAAATTGACGCCGTCAAGATCGACCTTGCCGAGCGGATCGCCCTCGACCTTTTCGACCTTGCCGGTCGC
>ERZ761607.4969-NODE-4969-length-11301-cov-5.148764_pt1 | contig 11301 bp, 8 predicted proteins | sample MGYA00511164_ERZ761607 | MGnify/ENA primary metagenome ERZ761607 (study PRJEB28899, sample SAMN02445080) | bioreactor sludge metagenome | biome: EBPR sludge | place: Australia: Brisbane, Thorneside Wastewater Treatment Plant | collected 2011-06-22 ...
AGGCATTCAACAGCAGAACAGCGGCCCGAGCGCCGACACGGTGGACCGATGAAGAGCTTCAACCGAATCTCGTTCTGTCTTGCGGTGCTCGGCGTGCTGAGCACGTACGTGCCGAGCTCCGTCGAGGCACAGGCGTGTCCGATCGGGCGCTCGTGCTTCTACGTACCGCCCGCGCTCGGCACCCCGCAGGGGTACACCGTCGACTGGGACATGGTGATCAGCAGCCCGCGCGGCACGATCACCGGAACCTGGCGCGCTGGCACCGGAGCGGCGACACCGTTCTCGGTCAGTCCGGGGACGCCTCTCGTGGTGCCGCTCAGCACCACGGAGGGTGCGGCAGGAGCCTACGAGACCGCCGAGACGCGGGGCATCTTCATCGAAGCGAGCTCGGCGGAGCTCATCGTCAATCATCGTTTGATCGTGGGCCCGTGGCAGTCGTCTTCGACCATCAAGAACGCCACGTACGCGCTCGGTCAGCGGTTTCGACTCGGCTCGTACAATCTCAACAACAACACCGGTAGCCCAGGCACCGGATTCGATTACACGGCGGTGTACGCGCCCTTCGGTGGAACGGTCACCTTCACCGCACCCCCGGGCGCGACGCTGCCGTTCTGGCAGGCCTCGCCCAACGCGAGCTTTTCCGTGGTGTTGGCGCCGGGACAGACCTACGTCTCGCGCACCATTCCGGCGGGCATCTGCACGCGTGAGCAGGTCGGCGGGCTCGTCACGTCGACGGATCCGATCGCGGTCAGCGTCGGTGGGCGCGGCTGGTCCGGTCTGTGCGCGGTCGGCGGGGGCTGCGGTGACGATGGTGCGGACAACATCCTGCCCGTGACCGGCGTGGGCACCCAGTACGTGGTCCACGACTTCCCCACCGCCACCGATCGGGGCGAGGACGTGACGGTCGTGGCGGACGTCGATGGGACCGAGGTGCGCGTGAACGGGACGCTCGTCGCGACGTTGAACGCCGGAGGGGTTCACCGCCGCACGGTGACCGCTCTGACCTACATCGAGACCAGTCAGCCTGCGACCGTCTATCAGAATTCGGGTCTCTCTTCGTGCGAGATCGACATCGCGATCATTCCTCCGATCGTGCTGGCGCCGGTCGGGCAGTGGATCACGGACTTCAACGTCTCGGGGAACGGGCGCGTCGGTGTGGTGATCGCGACCACGAACCTCGCTTCGCTTCGACTCGATGGTGCGGTGGTGATCCCGCTCTCGACCGCGGTCGTGCCGGGGCGCCCGGATCTGACGGCGATTCAGTTCTCCGTCGCGAGCGGCAACCACAGCGTCCGCGCGGCGGCCGATTTCCAGCTCGGCCTCGTCACGGAGAACGGCGGCACGGGTTTGTTCGGCTACTTCACGCCCTTCCGGATCCCCGGCTGCGGCGACGGAGTGCAGAGCGCGTCCGAAGGCTGCGACGACGGCAACGTCGACGACGGCGACGGTTGCAGCAGCAGTTGCCGCCTCGAGATCGGCCAGATGGGCTGCATGGACTCGGGGGACTGCGTGCCGAGCGGGCGCTGCGACGCCGGCACCTGCGTGGCGCGCTGCAACAGCGACGCGGCGTGCGACGACTCCGATCCCTGCACGAACGACCTCTGCAACGTGTCGGGCGCTTGTGAGAACACCGCGCTCGCCGCCGGCAGCGCGGGCGAGTGTACGGGCGGGCAGGTCTGCTCCGGCGGTGCGACCAACGTCTGCGTCGCGTGTGTGGCGGACGCGCAGTGCTCGGGCGCGACCCCGCGCTGCCTCGCCGCGACGAACACCTGCGTGCAATGCCTCTTGCCTGCGCACTGCCCGGACGATGGCAACGAGTGCACCGCGCGGACCTGCACCGCGAACACGTGCGGCTCCACGAACGTCGCGGTCGGCACGACGTGCTCGCTCGGCATCTGCGACGCGAACGTCACGTGCTCGGTGGTCGCGGTCGACGTGCTCGCGCCCGAGGACGACTCCACGACGCGCGACGCGACGCCGACGATCTCCGGCACCGCGACGCCCGGCATCGTCGTCGTCGTCACGATCGACGGCACTCCCGCGGGCATGGTCACGGCCAGCGCCGCGGGCACGTGGTCGTTCACGCCCAGCTCGAACCTCGACGACGGCCCGCACACCGTGATCGCGGTGGTGATGGGCGGCGCGACGACGGCGATGGACGGAGCCGACTTCACGGTCGACACCGTGACCACCGTCGCGATCACGGAGCCGGCGACAGGGACGCGCTCGACCGACACCACGCCGACGATCAGCGGCACCGGCGAGGTCGGCGCGATGGTCACGGTGACGGTGGACGGGATGCCGCTCGACATCGTCACGGTCGCGGCGGACGGGACGTGGTCGGTCGAGGTCGATCCCGCGCTCGCCGAAGGTGATCACGCGTTCGTCGCGGCCACGATGGACGCGGCGGGCAACACCGCGATGGACGCGGTCGTGTACACGGTCGATCTCTCGACCACCGTGGTGATCACGTCGCCCGCGGACGCGTCGCGCGTGATGACGGCGACGCCGACGATCTCGGGCACGGGCGAGGTCGGCGCGATGGTCGTGGTGAGCGTCGACGGAACCGAGCTCGGCACGGTCACCGTCGCGGCGGACGGCACGTGGTCGATCGACGTGAGCACCGCGCTCGCGGAGGGCGATCACACCGTGAGCGCTTCGGCGACCGACACGCTCGGCAACACCGCGAGCACCGAGAGCGACTTCGAGGTCGACCTCGGCAACACCGTCGCGTGGCTGCAGCCCACGGTCACCGGCGACACCACGCCGGAGCTCTCGGGCACCGGTGAGCCGGGCGCCACGGTGGTCGTCACGATCGACGAGGTCGTGGTCGGAACGGTCGTGGTCGACGCGGAGGGCAACTGGACCCTGCAGGTCACGACGCCGCTCGACACCGGCAACCGCGACGTCGTGGTCACGTCCACCGACGCGGCCGGCAACGTCGCGACGGATGACGGCGTGATGGACGTCGAGCTGCCGGGGCCGGCGATCGAGATCCGCAGCCCCGCAGACCAATCCACCACGCGCGATCGCACGCCCACCATCACGGGCGACGCGACGCCGGGCGCGGTGGTGCTGGTGATCGTCGACGGCGTGATCCTCGGGCACGTGCGCGCGGACGGTCGCGGCGCGTGGTCGATCGACATCACGACGGAGCTCGCAGACGGCGAGCACGTGGTGGTCGCGACGACGACCGATCGCGACGCGTACACGACCGTGGACACGCACACGTTCACGGTGGACGCGGACGCGCCGAGCGTGGTGATCACGTCGCCCACGGGAGGCGCGACCACCAACGACGCCACGCCGACGATCTCCGGCACCGCCGACGCGAACGCGACGGTGCAGGTCTTCGTCGACGGCGCGCTGATCGGGACGGTCGCCGCCGACGAGGACGGTGACTGGTCGATCGAGGTGAGCGCGACGCTCGCGGACGGCACCCACACCGTGCGTGCGGTCGCGACGGATTTCGACGGAGACTCCGCGACGGACGCGGGCTCGTTCGGGGTCGACACCGAGACCGAGGTCGCGATCGACGCGCCGGCGGACGGCGCGACGGTTCCGGGCCCGCGACCGACGATCGTCGGCACCGCGGAGCCGGGGGCGAGCGTGGTGGTCTCGATCGGCGGCACCGAGATCGGCACCGTCACCACGGACGCGGCAGGTCGATGGAGCGTGCGCGCGACGAGCGACCTCGCGGAGGGCGATCACACCGCGACCGCGGTGGCGACCGACGAGGCGGGCAACGAGGCGACGGCGACGTCGACCTTCACCGTGAGCGACGTCGACGACACCGACGGCGACGGCTTCCCGGACACCGAGGAGTGCCCGAGCGAGCCGTGTCGCGACACCGACGAAGACGGAACGCCGGACTTCGAGGATCCGGACGACGACGGCGACGGGATCCCGACCGCGGTCGAGTGCCCCGGCGCGACCTCGTGCCCCGACACCGACGCGGACACGCGTCCGAACCAGCTCGACGCGGACGACGACGGCGACGGAGTCTCCACGCTCGACGAGGGATCCGGCGCGATCGACACCGACTTCGACGGCTTCCCGGATCACCTCGACGTCGACGACGACGGCGACGGTCTCGAGACGCGCGACGAGTGCCCGAGCGGCACCTGCCGAGACACCGACGACGACGGCATCGAGGATCACCTCGACGCGGACGACGACGGAGACTCGATCCCGACCACGCGCGAGATCGCGGACAGCCGCACCGCGGGCGAGGACGTGGACGGCGACGACGCGGACAACTGGCTCGACGACAACGCGGACGGCGACACGCGCGGCGACCGCGAGGAGGGCATCGGCGACTCCGACGGCGACGGCATCCCGGACTACCTCGATCCGGAAGACGTCGTGATGCCGGACGCGGGCATGCCGGACGGCGGCATGACCGAGGACGGCGGTGTGACCGAGGACGGCGGCGTCGCGACCGACGCGGGCGTCGATTCGGGCGCGGAGGTCGACGCGGGCACCGAGCCGACGCTCGGCGGGTTCGCGGGCGGCGCGGGCTGCGCGGCGGGCGGTTCGAGCTCGAGCGGTGCGCTCGGTCTGATCTTCGTCGCGCTCGCGCTGGTGCGGCGTCGTCGGCGCTGATCGTCGCGCGCGGGTCGACACGAGAAGAACGTACGGAGGCCGCTCGGGAGACCGGGCGGCCTTCGTCGTGATGTTGGCGATCAGAGCGCGACGACGTCGAGCGCGCGGCGGGCGATGCGGTCGAGCTCCGTCGACGCGACGCCCGCGCGCGCCATCACGTGGATGCCGAGCACCGTGCTCACGAGCAGCGCGGCGTCGTCGCGCGCGCTCGTTCGTTCGTGGAGGCACGCGGTGAAGAAGTCCTGCATCGCGCGGAGCTGCCGCTCCACGAACGCGCGGCTCTCCGGCGTGAGGGCAGGGTGCTCGCCCGCGCTCGCGACGAGGAGGCACCCGCGCGGCTGTCGCGACGGATCGACGATCGCGAGGAGCCACGTGCGGATCGCGTCCGGGCTCGGCTTGGTCGGCAGGCCCTGCGTCGCGACGTAGCGCGCGAGCGCGCGCCGAAAGCAGACGTCTTTGCTCTCGAAGGCCGCGTAGAAGCTGCCGAGCTGGATCCCCATCGCGTCCGCGAGCCCACGCACCGACGTCGCTTCGTACCCCTGTCGCCAGAAGAGCTCGACCGCGGCGTCGAGCGCGGCGTCGACGTCGAAGTCGCGAGGCCGGCCCATGCGGCAAGTAGAGCACCGATGGAGACACACGCACGCGGCGACCGCTCGCACACGCGCGTCGCACGGTTCGCTCGTGTTCGTCGACGCGGATCGTTCGACGCGGCGAGGCGCGACCGCCGCGTGCTCTACCGAAAGAATCGCGTGAGCCGCTCGGCGAGGCCACGCGCGTCGAGGCCGTAGGCGCGGTCGTGGTCCTCGGGGGTTCCGTAGCGGCGCAGCTCGACGCGCGGCACCCCGAGCGCGAGCAGTCGGTGGGGACGATCGACGAGCGCGGCGGACACGACGTGGCTCGAGGTGCCTTCGACCGTGGGCTCCACGAGCGCGACGTCGTGCGACGCGAACGACCGCAGGACGGTGGGCGCGGGCGGCATCGCCTCGCGGAGCGTGGCGGCGTCGAAGGGGCGCGCCGTGGTGGCGTAGAGCACCGTGAGGTCGAGTCCTTCGATCGCGGCGAGCGTGGGATCGAGCATCGGACCGACCGCGATCACGGTGCCGCGACGTCCACGCCGCACGACGTGCAAACGACCGGGCACGATCTCGCGCGGCGTCGCGTTCTGGCGGGTCGACAGGCGCAGGTACACCGACTCGCGGCGAGCGAGCGCGTCGGAGAAGAGCGGCGGCACCTCGTCGGGATGACCGGGCACCTGCACGTGCCAGCCCGGCAACGCGTCGAGCAGCGCGACGTCGGCCGGTGCGTGGTGGGTGCGTCCGCCCGCAGACCAGTCGTACGACGCACCGACGCTCGCGAGGATCGCGCCGACGCCTTGGTGACCGAGCGAAACCTTGAGCTGCTCGTACGCTCGCTCGACCAGGAACGGCGCGTACGAGTGAGCGATGGGCCGCATTCCCTCGATCGCGAGCCCACCCGCGACGCCGAGCATGAGCTGCTCGCGGATGCCGACGTTGATCACACGATCGGGATGCCGTGAACGCGCCGGCTCGAACGCGGGCACCGAGATGTCGGCCAGCACGAGCGCGACCTTCGGATCGCGATCGAGCGCGGCGTGCGTGAGCGTGACGAAACGATCTCTCATCGTGTCCATGGCGGGGCTCCTTCGGGTGGGCGGTGGTGTTGGCGGTGCGCGCGGCGAGGTGCACGCGGTGGTGCGCGAGCGGTGGTGTGCGAGCTGCGGTGTGCGAGCGGAGTGCGAGCGGAGTGCGAGCGGCGGAGCGCACGCGGCGTGTGTGCGCTGCGGAGCGCGTGCTGGTCTCGTGCGTCAGCCGTGCTTCGGCTCGACCTTCGCGATCACCGCGAGCGGTCTCCCGGGCGGCGCGACGAGCGCGCGCTCCAGCGCTCCGTGATCGCGGCCGTCGACGGTGCGCGCGAGCCAGCCTTCGCCTTCGAAACGGGTCGCGATCCCGCCCGGCCAGCCGAGGCTGGCGGAGTCGTTGTCGATCACGATCGCGGTCAACGAGTCGAGCTGGGCGCGCGCAGCGAACGCGATCGCCTCGTGGTTGCTGCCCTCGTCGAGCTCCGCGTCTCCGAGCATCACGACGACGCGGGGCGAGCGCGGCGCGACCGTGGCCTCGTGGGGTCGCGAGACGTCCAGCCGCGCGACGTCCGCGTGTTGGCGCTTCGCGCGGAGCGCGAGCGCGATCCCGACCGCGATCGGCAGGCCGTGTCCGAGCGAGCCGCTGCTCACCTCGACGCCCGGCACGTGGCTTCGGTCGGGGTGGTGGCCGAGCGGGGAGTCGAAACCACCGAAGCCGTCGAGCACCTCGGGCGGGAAGAACCCGCGCGCGGCGAGCACGGCGTAGTACGCCATCGGGCCATGGCCCTTGGAGAGCACGAAGCGGTCGCGATCGGGATCGTCGCGGCGCTCCGGAGCCACGTCCAGGACGCGGTCGTAGAGCACGTAGAGCGCGTCGAGGGTGGAGGTCGCGCTCGGGGCGTGTTTCTCCGCGCCGGTCATGCGGGTGAGCGCGTGGTGCAGGTCTCGGTACTCGATTCGTCGTCGCATGAACGGAGCCTGCGAGTTGAAGTTAACTTCAAGTCAAGGGACAATCGACCGCATGGCCTCCGATTCCTCCGATCACACCGACGACGACGGGACTGACGACGCGCACGACGGACCCCTCGGTCCCACGCTCACGATCGGCGAGCTCGCCGCGCGCAGCGGGCTCGCGACCTCGGCGCTACGCTTCTACGAGAAGGAGGGGCTGCTCGTGTCGAAGCGCACGCGCGGTGGTCAGCGACGCTACGCGCGCAGCTCGTTGCGACGCGTCGCGTTCGTGCGTGCGGCGCAGGAGCTCGGGCTCACGCTCGGCGAGATCCGCGAGGCGCTCGCGTCGCTCCCGGACGGTCGCACGCCGACCAAACACGACTGGCAGCGACTCTCACGAGGCTTTCGCGCCACCCTCGACGCGCGCATCGAGGGGCTCGTGCGCCTGCGCGATCGCCTCGACGGCTGCATCGGCTGCGGCTGCCTCTCGATGAAGAGCTGTGCGCTCTACAACGCGGGCGATCGCGCGGCGAAGCGAGGGTCGGGGGCGCGCTACCTGATCGGCGATCCCGAGCCCTGACGTCGTGTCGGCGTCTGCCCTGACGTCGTGCGGGGCGGCAACGTCCTCGTCGTGTCGACGAGGCACCGCACTCCGCGCGAGCAAGCCGGCGGCCGGTCCGCGCGTTCACCCGAACTCGCGCTGGGCGCGCTCGAGGTCCTCGGGGAAGTCGACGTCCATGCAGGCGTTCGAGTCGAGGTAGAGCGCGCCCACCGGACCGCCGCGCGCCGCGATGCGCGAGACGGCGGTGATGTACCAGGCCTTCGCGGGATCGGAGTCGCGCGCCATCGCCTCGAGCTCGTCGGAGAGGAGCGCGCGGCCCTCGCCGCGGAAGGCGCGCACACCGATCGACTCTCCCGCCGCTTCGTGGAGCGGGATGGTCTTGGCGATCTCGACGATCTTTCCGTCCACCACGCGGACCTTCATGTCCTCCGCGTCGTAGGCCTCGTGGATCGCGACCGGCACCAGGATCGCGTGCGCGTCGTCGGTCACGATCGTGCGCAGCGCGTCGTTCGAGAAGACGTTGTCCGCGTTCACCACGAGGAAGTCCGCGTCCATCTCGTGCCGCGCGAGCAGGAGCGAGAACATGTTGTTCGTGGTCGCGAAGAATGGGTTGTAGACGGTGCGCACGTTCGCGTCGCCGCCGGCCGAGATCCAACGCGCGACCTCGCGCTCGATCTTCTCGTGCTCGTAGCCCGTCACGAGGACCAGCTCGTCGATGCCCACCGACACGCACGCGTCCATCTGACGGCTGAGCAGCGTGCCCGCGCCGAGCGGCAGCAGGCACTTCGGGAGATCGTCGGTGTAGGGCGCGAGGCGCGCGCCACGGCCCGCGGCGAGGAGGATGGCGCGTCGGATCATCGTTCGGCTTCCGGGGAGATGAGCATAGCCGGGTATCGCGAGCCGCCCTACGTGCGACGGGGTTCGGCGTCAGACCCTCAAGGTTCCTGAGTGAGCCAGGAGACGATCGGTTTGCCCATCGACTTCGCGATCGACGCCTGCAGCACTTGCAGGAGATGCACGGCGAAGCTCGCTGCGGTCCACGCCCCGACGAAGAGCATGCCCTCGAGCGGGCGGCCGATCGCGACCGCGATCGTGAGCGCGAGCAGGTTCGGGTTGCGACGCGCGGTCACGAGCCGGAAGGCGCTGTCGAAGGGCCGCCAGATGTGCATCTCGAGCTTGAACATCACGATGAAGAAGGCCTCGAGGAGCCGCTGCGCGACGTAGAGGATCATGATCGTCCAGAAGACGAGGTCCGCGTACGGATGTTCGGCGAACGCGGGCCCGAGGCCGACCATGAAGGCCCACCACCAGAAGGGCGGGTGGATGAGATCGATCGCGTGGTCGAAGACGTCGCCGAGCTTCGACGAGGGGATCGTGCAGCGCGCGAGCTTGCCGTCGACGGGGTCGAGCAGGCACATGCCCCAGGCCGCGATCACGCCCGTCACGAAGCGCCCTTCCCAGAAGAGCCAGGTCGCGAGCAGCGTGAGCCCGAGGCTCATCGTGGTGACGTGGTTGGGGCGCAGGCGCAGCGCGGCCGCGAGGTGGGTGAGCTGTCGGACCGGCCAGGGGAAGAGGTACTTCGTCGCGAGGTCGGTGACGCCCTTGTACGAGCCCGCGAAGATGCGTTTCTCGATCGCGCGCTTCGTGTCTTCGGTGACCGGCAGCACGAAGGGCGTGGCGCGCTTTCGGAGCTGCTTGTTGTACGCGAGGTCCTTGGGCTCGACGCGCTTGGTGGCGGCGCGGAGCGCGTCGCTCATCGTGCCCGACGCGAGCGCCTCGAAGGCCGCGGGTGCGAGCGAAGCGGGCACGTGGAAGGCGACCGGGCGGCCCTCTTCGGTGCAGAGCACGGTGTTCGGATCGCCGATCAGGTTCACGATCAGCGTCGGCTCGTAGACGTGATCGCCGAGCACGCCGATCACGTCGGTCGCGCCTTCCAGCTCCGCCTCGGTCGCCGCCACCGGGATGCGATGCGACGCAAAGAGCCGCGCGAGCCGTTCGACCGGGCTCAGCGTCCAGACCTTCGTGGTCGACGACCCGACGATGTGTGCCTTCTTCGTGGCCGTCGGGGCGGCGGTCTGCTCGGTCATGCCTGGTTTCCTGGAGGACGATCCATCGAACGCGTCACGCTCGGCGACGTCGGCCGAGAGCCCCGGCTCGCTCACGCATCGTCGTCGCACGCGTGGGATCGAAACGGGAAAGCTCGAGAGCGCGCGAGTATAGGCGGGGGCTTCGGGCTGTCAAAACGCGAGTGTTTACGAACGCTTCCGGTGTCTCGGAGGGCAGCGTGCGTGGGTCCGTGACGCCTGCTAACTTCGCGCGCCATGACGTCCGGGCCCATCGACAAGGTCACGATGAAGCTGGTCGCGCTGGCGCCGCAGGGGTTCCGCTCCGCGGTCCATCCGGTGACCTCGCGCTTCGTGGAGCGGTGGTCGCCGTACCGCTACTACCTCAACCGCCGCGCGGAAGTCTTCATGCTCTGGTTCCCCAAGTGTGGCGGCACCTGGGCCAAGCTCCAGCTCCACACCGCGCTGACCAAACACTACGGCGTGGTCGGCGCGCCGCCGCTGGAGCTCGAGCACCTCAAGGACTTCGAGCCGCGCATCCCGCGCATCCGTCCTTTCCACGACGACGCGCCGCATTGGAAGACGCCCGAGCAGCTCCGCGAGCACAAGCGCCGCTACGCCGGTCGCAAGGTCATGCTGCTGGTGCGCGATCCGCGCGACGCGATCGTGTCGCTCCACCTGCAGGTGACCAAGCGGTGGAAGGTCGATCCGAACATGTCGCTCGACGAGTTCATCTGGAACCCGCGCGGCTCGTTCCACACGATGATCCGCTATTACAACATCTGGGCGAAGAACCGCGACGTTCCGTCCGAGCTGATGTTGTTGCGCTACGAGGACATGCGCGCCGATCCTCACGCGGCGGTCCGCAAGATGATCGACTTCGTCGGCGTGCCCGACGTGACCGACGAGCTCATCCGCGAGGCGGTCGAGTACAACCAGATCGAGAAGCTCCGCGAGCGCGAGGCGGCCGGTCAGTACGACACGCGGCGCCTGCAGCCCGGCGACCCGAACGATCCGGACTCGTTCAAGGCGCGCAAGGGCAAGGTCGGTGGGTTCCGTGAGGTGCTCCGGCCGGAGGACGTCGAGAAGATGACGCAGATCCTCCGGGACGAGATGGACCCCTGGTACGGATACCCGATTTGAGTCGCGAGGACGAAGGGCCGGATTCGGTGGCTTCCGCGGAAGAGACCTCGCCCGGCTCATCGGGTGAATCGTCGGGCGACTCGGGCGATTCTCCCGGTGAGTCCGCCGATTCGACCGGAAGCCCTGCCGCTTCGTCGCCGCCAGGACCCGCGGAGGTCGAGGTGCTCGAGCGCCCCAAGCGCAAGCCCCCGCGCTCGTGGAAGAACATCGCGCTCAAGACGTTTCTCACGCTGCTCGGCGTGGCGCTGCTCGGCGGCTTCTTGTGGGGAGCGGGCCCGGCCGAGGTCGCGAAGAACATCCGCACGGTGGGCTGGGGCTTCTTCTGGCTCTGTCTCTTATACACATCTCCGAGCCCACGAGACCGTACTAGATCTCGT
>ERZ761607.4971-NODE-4971-length-11300-cov-5.295776_pt1 | contig 11300 bp, 13 predicted proteins | sample MGYA00511164_ERZ761607 | MGnify/ENA primary metagenome ERZ761607 (study PRJEB28899, sample SAMN02445080) | bioreactor sludge metagenome | biome: EBPR sludge | place: Australia: Brisbane, Thorneside Wastewater Treatment Plant | collected 2011-06-22 ...
AGGTGAAGGTGCCCGCCGACAAGTACTGGGGCGCGCAAACGGAGCGCAGCCGCAACAATTTCAAGATCGGCCCGCCGGGCAGCATGCCGCGCGAGATCGTGCATGCATTCGCCTATTTGAAGAAGGCCGCCGCGCTCACCAACCTCGAGCTCGGAAAGCTCCCGAAGGAGAAGAGCGACCTCATCGGCAAGGTGTGCGACGAGATCATCGATGGCAAGCTCGACGACCAGTTCCCGCTGGTGATCTGGCAGACCGGCAGCGGCACCCAGAGCAACATGAACGTGAACGAGGTGATCGCCTACCGCGCGCACGTGCTCAACGGCGGCCAGCTCACAGACGAACAGAAGGTGCTCAACCCCAACGATGATGTGAACAAGAGCCAGAGCAGCAACGACACCTATCCCACGGCCATGCACATCGCGGCCTACAAGCTGACAGTGGAGGTGACCATCCCGGGCGTGAAGAAACTGCGCGACACGCTGGCGAAGAAGGCTGAGGCCTTCAAGGGCGTGGTGAAGACCGGCCGCACGCACTTCATGGACGCCACGCCGCTAACGCTGGGCCAGGAGTTCAGCGGCTACGTGCAACAGCTCGACAACGGCCTCCGCGCCGTGAACAACGCACTGGAGATGGTGCGTGAGCTGGCGCTCGGCGGCACCGCCGTGGGCACCGGCCTCAACGCGCCGAAGGGCTACAGCGTGCTGGTGGCGAAGAAGATCGCCGAGCTCACGGGCCTGCCCTTCGTCACCGCGCCCAACAAGTTCGAGGCGCTGGCCGCCCACGATGCCATGGTGGAACTGAGCGGCGCGCTGAAGCGTCTCGCGGTCTCGCTCATGAAGATCGGCAACGACATCCGCATGCTCAGCAGCGGTCCCCGCAGCGGCATCGGCGAGATCGTGATCCCGGACAATGAGCCCGGTTCCAGCATCATGCCCGGCAAGGTGAACCCCACGCAGCCCGAGGCGCTCACCATGGTGGCCGCACAGGTGATGGGTAATGATGTGGCCGTGAGCATCGGGGCCAGCAACGGTCATTTCGAGCTCAACGTGTTCAAGCCGCTCATCGCTGCGAACGTGCTGCAAAGCGCCCGCCTGATCGGCGATGCCTGCGTGAGCTTCAACGACAAGTGCGCCGAGGGCATCGAGCCGAACCGCCCGGTGATCAAGCGTCACCTGGAGAATTCGCTGATGCTCGTGACCAGCCTCAACCCGCACATCGGCTACTACAAGGCGGCCGAGATCGCGAAGAAGGCGCACAAGGAAGGCACCACGCTGAAGGAGGCCGCCATCGCGCTCGGCCACGTGAGCGCCGAGGATTTCGACAAGTGGGTGGACCCGGCCAAGATGACGAGCGAGGGATGAGGCGTATCGCCCCTCTAGCGGTCGCTGTTTTCCTCGGTTTCCCCGGCAGCGCCCAAGTGATCGCCACGGGGGCGCTCAAGCGCACCATGTGGGATGGCCAATGCAGCGGACTCATCGCCATGGACACGCTGGGCCTGCCTGGCGTATATGGCATGGGACCGCTTGAGCATATGCGCGGCGAGATCACCTTGGTGGATGGCCGTTGCCATGTGGCGCGCGTCGACGGTGACAGCTTGGTGGTGCAGGTGGACAGCACCGTCAAGGCGCCCTTCTTCGTGCATGCGCGGGTGGCGAGGTGGGAGGACGTGAAGCTGCCCCGTGAGGTGGCGGATGATCGGCACCTGGATGCCTATCTCGATCAGCGGAGCGGGGATGAGCCCTTCTTTTTCCGGTTGGCCGGACGGTTCGATGCGGTGGATCTGCACGTCTGGGACCTGCCCGCTGATTCATCGTTCAGAGGGCCAGCGGAAGGCGCGCGCTACAAGCGCCAATTCAGCTTCAAGGACATTGAGGGCGAAGTGCTCGCTGTGTTCTCACGCCACCATCGCACGGTGTTCACGCACCACGATTCCTTCATCCATCTGCATTTCCTCGGCACCGATGGCCGCACGATGGGCCATGTGGATGGGCTCCGGTTCATCCCGGGCCGTGCCGGGCTTCAGGTGGGCAGGCCCTGACGTCACGAGAAGAGAAGCCCGGAGCTTTCGCCCCGGGCCCCCTCCTTGGGCAATACCCGTGTGCCTACCTCACGACGGGCTTGCCATTGGCTGTCCAGGCCTGTATGCCTCCGGCCATATCCGTTACGTCCTTGAAACCGGCTTGCAGAAGCGCCTCACGCGCGGCGGCGCTCCTGCGGCCTGAGGCGCAGTACACCAGCACCGGTGCCTGCTTGTCGAGCGTGGCCATCCCGGCCTGCAGCTGGCCGTTCGTCCAATCAAGGTTCCGTGCGCCATCCAGGTGGCCCGAGGCGTATTCACTCGCGGTGCGGACATCGATGAGCTGGGCTTTCGGTGTGCCAAGGGCCTTCTCGAAGGCATCAGGACCGACGGCTGTTGCATTTCCGGCTTGGCCGGCCTGGCCGCAGGCAGTGAGCACCAGGATGCTCAGCAGGGGGATGATGGCAATGGTTCGCATGCTATGGGTGTTCTTTGGCAGGTTCAGGCGAGCTGCTTCTTCGCCAGGTAGAAATCAACCTTCTCCAGCTTGTTGTCCGCATTGCGGGCATCGAGCTCGGCCAGCGTCTTGGGCGGGGGCACGATGACCTTCTCGCCCTTCTTCCAGTTCACCGGTATCGCGCATGCATGTGCATCGGTGGTCTGCATGGCCTCCAGCACGCGCATGATCTCCTCCATGTTGCGGCCCACGTTCAGCGGGTAGTACATGATGAGGCGGATGACGCCCTTGGGGTCGATGAAGAAGACAGCGCGCACGGCGGCGGTATTGCTCGTGTTCTCGTGCAGCATGCCGTAGAGCTTCGCCACCTTCATGTCGATGTCCGCGATGATCGGGAAGTCCATGTATACACCGGTCTTCTCGCGCACGTTCTGCACCCAGGCCACGTGGCTGTGGATGCTGTCGATGCTCTCGCCCATGAGCTTCGTCTTCCGGGCGGCGAACCATTCCTTGTTGCGCGCGAACTCGGTGAGCTCGGTGGTGCACACGGGGGTGAAGTCAGCCGGGTGGCTGAAGAGGATCACCCAATGGTCCTTGGCGAAGTCGCTGAAGCGGAGCACGCCGTGGGTGGTGTTGGCCTCGAAATCGGGCGCCTTGTCGCCGATGCGGGGCATCATGACTGGTTCCATGCTGTTGGTGGTTTCGTGGTAGATGAAGGTTGGAGTCGCTCACATGAATGGTGCGATGACCTCCTGCAGCTGATCGGCGCTCATCACGCCGCTGCGCCGCCAAACGGGCTGCCCGTTCTTGAAGACGATGAGCGTGGGCACGCCTTGGATGCGGTAGGCCTGCGCCGCCGCCGGGTTGCGGTCCACATCGATCTTGAGCACGGTGGCCTTCTCGCCTACACGGCGCTTGAAGTCCTCCAGGATGGGGCCCATCACGCGGCAGGGGCCGCACCATTCGGCGGAGAAGTCGACCAGCACCGGCTTGTCGCCGGCGATGATATCCTTGAAGCTCGTGGCTTTCTCTGAGGTTGTCATTTGATCTCTTGGTAGGTGGGTTCGTCGTCTTTGCTGGCTGCCCGCGCAGGTGTCGGGGCGCAGGTGCCGGCGAAGCAGCCGGTGTTCAGGATGGCCTGCAGGCTGAAGAAGGCCCCGGCTCCGTAGGCGAAGGCATCACCGCTGGCGAAGCCTTGTCCCAGGAATGCCATGCCTGCGAGCAGGCGCAGCCAGCGGGACCAGTGCCATTGGAGCAGCGCGCTCAACGCAGCAGGGCTTGCACGTTCTGCCAAGGGCCGCCATTGTAGGCCTCATAGCCGGCGCTCTTCAGCGCATCGGCGGCCATACCGCTGCGGGCGCCGCTGCGGCAGCAGGTGATCACCGGCTTGTCCTTGCTGATCTTGCCCAGCTGCGATTGCAGGCGGTCGAGCGGGATGTTCACCGCGCCCTTGGGGTGACCGGCACGGAACTCGTCGGGTGTGCGCACATCGATGATCTGCGCGCCTTCCTTGATTTTCTGGCCGAGGTCCACTTTGGTCCCGAGGCCGAAGAGATTGCCGAACATGGGAGGGATGTTGTTTGTGCCACAAAGGTCCGGATCCGAGAGGCCGTCGTGGGTGACGCGCATCACCAAGGCGCTCAGAAGGCGTAGTTCACGATGAGGTTGATGTGGTGCATGTTCACCTTGTTGAAGGCCACCCGGTCTGTAAGGTCCTGCGCGAAGAGCGGCATCTTGTACAGGTAGAGCAGCTGCACGGCCAATCCTTTCCAACCGCCACTGAACTGGTATTGGGTGTTCAGTGCGTAATGGGCGTAAGAGGGGAACGCGTACTTGTTCAATCGGACGTCGGAGATGGCCGGTAGCCAGTATGCGCCGCCATCAAGCTCTATGCGGAGACCCTTGACCGCATCGCGCAGGATGAGGTTGACGGTGGTGGCATGCACGTCGCCGAGGCCTTCGTTCCGTTCACGCGGGAGGAAGGTGAAGAATGGGTCGCGTCCCCATTCACGGGGCATCAGATACCTGCCGCCGGCCGTGATCCGCGTATAGTTGAGCTGCCAGCGGAACTTGCCGGGCACGTGGCGGAGCCGGGCGCTGAAGGCCATGCTCTCCTCGCCTTCGGGCATGTAGGCCCGCTCGGGGTCGGCCAGGGAGCCTTGTGCTGCCGGGCTCTGTGCAAGGCCGAGCATGGAGAGGCTCCATCGGTCATCGCGCCTGCCCAGGTCGAACTGCAGCATCGCCGTGTTGAACATGTTCTCCACGTACACATCCCACATGGTGACCGACATGTGCCGGCCGATCTCCTCTTTCGCCGACAGGGCGAAGATGCCCAGACTGTTCTGGCGATCGCCGTAGGAGGAGGGTTCACCCATGATGTTGCGGCCTGCCGGGTACAAGTGGGTGCTCTCCTCCACATGGTACCACTTGCTCGTGCTTCGCGGTGCCACCCGGTACAGCCAGCCGCCCTGCACCGTGGTGCCGTGTTTCAATTTGTGGCGCGCCCAGATGCCCTCGAACAGGGTGGGGTGCATGCGCCCGTCCTGTGGGTTCAGGAAGGGGGTGTTGAGCTCCTGCTTGCCGAACACCGCTTCGGTGCGACGGTCGCGACTGACGTAGTTCAACTGGAACTCGTGCAGGTAGGCGAGGTCCTCCACGTTCTTCGGGTCGGTCACATCGAACAGGCCGATCTCGTAACGGCTGGTGCCTCCTGTCACCGGATCGATCTCCTCGAAGTCACTGGACGCGAGGTCGAACGTGAAGCCACCTGCCATCTTGAACTGAAGGCCATGCCACCGGTCCGAGGCGTAGCCCAGCACGCCGCCGAAGGCTACGGCATGGTAATCCGCCGGAGCGCCTTCATTGACCGTGACCATGTTGTACTGGCGGAAGCGTCCTTCCAAGGTGCCGCGTTGCATGATCTCGAACAGCTGGCTGTTCTGGCGCAGGCTGTCGGAATGCGGCAGGTCGTGCTCCTCGTGCTGAGCGGTGGCACCCATGGCCAGATGGGCCAGGAGTGCAACAGCGGCCATCCGGCTCCCTTGTGAAGCCCGGTGCAGTTCGTTGTGATGCATGACCTAGAAGCCTGCCTTGATGTAGCTCCAGCCTTGTTCCTGGCGTTCCACGATGTGGATGATTCCGGCCTTCACGAAGCCTGCTTCCGGAAGCACCTTCGCGCGGTCCAGGTTCCGCTCCTTGATGGTGTTCTCACAGGCCAGGAACACGATGCCCTGCGCGGCGAACTCCTTCACCTTCGCCTGCACGATGCTGCGGTCGCCCATCAGCAGGTCCATGCCCGGGCCGTGGCACACGATCTCGAGCTCCATGGTGGGCGCGGCCTCCTTCATGTTGCGCAGCTGCTTCATCAGGTTCTTGTGCACCAGGGTGTCGCCGCTGGTGAGCTGCATGATGATGCGGTGGTGGCTCGACTGGTCCTGTGCATGTGCGAAGGATGCGACAGCAAGGGTGAATAGGAGCAGGATTGTCCTCATAATCCGCGAAGGTCTATCGGTATGGGATGATGCATCGTGACGCGGGTCACATGGGCTTATTTGGTGATGTAGGCGGAGTACATCCAGACGAGCTTCTCCTGCGCGCGGATGTAGTCGCTCATCAGGGCATTGGTGCCTTCATCGCCGGCATCCGCGCTCATGGCGAGGAGTTCGCGTTGCAGCGTGATGACGGTGCGGAACGAGGCGAGGATGTCCCGGATGGCCGTAGGTCCATCGCTGGTCTCCCTGCTTTCCTTGATGGATGCCAACTTGCGGTAATCCGTATGGTTATGATTGGGCGTGCCGCCCAAGGTCAGGATGCGCTCGGCCACCTCGTCGATCTTCAGAAGCAGGTCGTTGTAGAGCTCCTCGAACTTCAAGTGCAGCTCGAAGAACTTCTCGCCCTTGATGTTCCAGTGGTATCCGCGCGTGTTCTGGTAGAAGATGGAGTAGTTGGCCAGGAGCACGTTCAATCGGTCAATGAGCTTGGCGGACTTCTTCCCGTCGAGCCCAATAGCGTTCAGTTTCTTCATGGTCATGGGTGTTTCAGACATCAACGGAATTCATAATCGTACCCCTCCAGCTGGCTCAGCAGGGTCTGCGGCGCATCGGTTGCCGTGATGCGGCCTTCCACCTTCGGTGCCACCGGGCTGAACTTGCCGAAGTACTCGCGCAGGATGGTGTGCATCGTGACGTTCGCACGGCGCGGGTTCTTCACCTTCTCCAGTCGGCACAGGGTGTCATCGGGATCGCCCTCGCGCTCGCACGCGGCGATCAGGTAGGTTTTGTTGCGGTCAATGGGCTTGCCGCCGATTTTGATCCAGTTGACGCGCTTGCCGAGGTCGTTGTGCATGGTGAAGTTGGCCGTCATGCCCTTGAAGCGCACCACCCAGCCGCCGAAGCGCTTGGCAGGATCCTTCGCGAACACGTTGTGCAGTTCCTTCTCCAGCCAGTTCCAGAGCTGTTCCCCCGTGGCCTCGCCGTACTTGGCCTCGCTGTCCACGGGGATCATGCTCCACAGGTCGTCGTTGGTGATGGGCGTAGGGTTCTTGCCGTCGGCCACGATCGGCGGGCAGAAGCGGAAGCCGTTGCTGATGGCCACATCGGGCTTCAGTTTCCACATGATGGCGTCCGTGATCAGGTTGTCCATCGGGTTCTCGATCACGTAGTAGCGCACCAGTGTGTTCTTCGTGCTGCCCACCACCGTGCTGAGCTCCTCCTGGTAGGGCGCGCTCACTTCGTCCACGAGCTGCAGCATGCCCTTGTCGGCCGGGTACTTCTCGGGGTCCGCATCGAGAAGTTCGTAGTGGCTGTCCTTCACCTGGCCGTTCTCCACCACCACGTCCAGCCGCGCCACGAAGGAGCCGAAGGCACCGGGCTCCACCACCTTGCTGTACTTCGCTTCGATGGGCTTGCGCACGCGTTCGTGCGTGTCGGCGCCCAGGATGAGGTCGGCGCCCGCCACCTCGGGCTTGTTGGCCAGATCCACCTGCTGGCCCAGTCCCATGTGGGTGACGAGGAAGACCATGGCGCAGCCCTCGTAATCGCGCAGGATGCGGATGTAGCGCGCCACGTTCTGCTCGGGCTTGGTGAATTTGATGCCGCAGCTGTACGCCGGCGACTGGCGCTTGGGCGTGAGGGGATCGTTGTAGCCGATGAAGCCGATCTTGACACCGGCCACAACCTTGGTCCAGTAAGGCTGGAAGATCATCTCGCCCGCCATGTCGGCGGTGGGGTCCACCATGTCGCCGCAGTAGTCGGCCAGGGGCTCGTGCCACATGTTGGCGCAGATCTTCGCGCCCCGGTAGCCGCCCAGGTCCTTCAGCATGTTCTCCTTGCCGTACACCACCTCCCAGTTGCCGGGCAGCAGCAGGTCGTAGCCCACCCTGTTCATCAGGGGCACGATGGCGCGCCCCTCGCTCTTGGCCGCCACACCGCCGCCCTGGAAGCAGTCCCCGCCGTCGATCACGATGGTGTTGGCCGGGTCCTCGTTGCGCAGCGTGTCGATCATGCTCTTCAGCACACCGTAGCCGCCGCGCTTCTTGTACACGGGCTTGCCGTTCTCCAGGAAGAACTCGTCATGCGTGTGCAGCTGCGAGTGGATGTCGCTGGTGAAGAGGATGGTGAACTTGCCGGCCTTGCCGCTCTGAACGGCGCGGCTGCCCACAAGCTCTTCGCGGCGTTGCGCATCGCCCATGGAGCCGAGCGCCACCGTGGGGCCGAGCGTGAGCCCCGCACCCAGCGCGCCGAGCGATCTCAGGGCCTGCCTTCGGCTCACTCCGTATGCCTTCTCATCGTGGGCGCCGCAGGTGCAGCCAGGGGGGTGGATGATCTCGCTCATGGCTTCTTGTAATGGGCGGCGATGGGGCCGTAGGGTCCGTATTTGTGCTGCTTCTCGGGGAACTTGTCGGCGTAGGGCCCGAACGGGTGGTCCACGGGTTTCTTGCTGATGTCGGGCCAATCACCGGTGAGGTCCTTGGCGGGTCGGGGCTGGGAGTTCACATAGGCGGCCACATCCCAGGCCTCTTCGTCGGTGAGCTGCGGCGCCTCCCACGTGGCGCCCTGGGGCATGTTGGCCTTCACGTAGCCGGCGAACCGGCTCATTCGGAAAAGGCCGGCGCCCTGGTTGTAGCTGCCGTCGCCCCAGAGCGGCGGGTAGATGTGCGTGACGCCATCGGCCTTCAGCATGCCCTGGCCATCCTTGCCGTGGCACGACATGCACTTGGCCTCGAACACGGCCTCCCCGCGCTTGGGGTCGGCCGGGCGGTCCAAGAAGGCCAGCTCCACGATCCCGCTGCCTTTGGGCTTCTGGTCCCGGGCGAGGCCGGTGCCCAGCCATTGCATGTAGGCGAGGATAGCCTGCATCTCGCGACCGGTGCTGTCCAGCGCGGTTCCGTTGAGGCTGCGCTCCACGCAATCGTTCACGCGCTTCACCACCGTCTCGGTGGCTCCGCTGCGCGCCCTGAACTTCGGGTAGGTGCTCCAAACCGCGCCGTAATTGTTGCCCCAGGGCCGGGTGCCGGCGTCGAGGTGGCAGTTCTGGCAATTGAGCGCGTTGGTGTTGCGCATCACCGTGCCGTTGGGGCCGATGTAGTGCGCGGTGTTCGCGATGAGCTCCCGGCCGTAGCGGATCAGCTCCTCCTCCGCATCATCCAGGAAGGCCAGTCGGCTGGTATCGGCGCCAGCCCAGAGGCTGTCTGCCGCGTAGATGGCTGTTTGCGGCAAGGGCTCGGGCGGCGGCGGCTTGGGCTCGAACGCTCCCGGGGGGATGAAGAACTGCGCGACCACCACCACGAGCAGCATCCAGGTGATGCGCTTGCTCCAGCTCAGGCCCGTCTTGCGTGGGCTCCCCATGCGCTCCTGGAGCGTGGCCACGGCATCGTCGAGCACGTGCAGCACAATGAGCACGAGCAGCGTAGCGATGAGGACGATGACCGGGATGAGCATGGCGCGGCGTTCAGTGGGGGAGCTTGTCGCGGAAGTAGCCGTACACCCAGGTGCCCGCCCAGGCGCTGAGGAAGGTGACGATGATGACCGAGTAGCCCGCGCCGATTTGTGCGAACAGCGGCCCCGGGCAGGCGCCGGTGATGGCCCAGCCCAGACCGAACAGCAGGCCACCGTAGACCTGTCCCTTGTTGAAGGTCTTGTTGGGGATCACCACGGCCTCGCCCTGCACGGTCTTGATGTTGAAGCGCTTGATCAGCTGCACGCTGATCAGTCCCACCACCACGGCGGTGCCGATCACGCCGTACATGTGGAAGCTCTCGAAGCGGAACATCTCCTGAATGCGGAACCAGCTGATGATCTCGGCCTTCACGAAGGCGATGCCGAAGAGCACACCCCAGGCGCTGTACTTGAGGTTGTGCCACCACGGGTGTTTCAGCTCGCTCTCGTTGACGCACATGGCATCGAGTTCGCGCTGGGCCAGATCGGACTGTGCCACAGGAATGGGTTGGATGATCTTTTCCATGTTCCGTTCGGTCAAAGAGTGAGCAGGTGAGGCAGGATGAACCAGGTCATGAGGATGCCGCCGACCATGAACATCACGGTGGCCACCAGGCTGGGCCATTGCAGGCTGCTGAGGCCCATGATGGCGTGGCCGCTGGTGCAGCCGCCGGCGTAGCGGGTGCCGAAGCCGACCATGAAGCCGCCGACCACGAAGAAGATCAGGCCGCGCAGCGTGAAGAGCTGTTCCCAGCTGAAGATCTCGGCGGGCAGCAGGTGACTGGTATCCGTGATGCCTTTGCTCGCGAGGTATTCCTGCGTGCCTTCAGCCAGCACGATCGGGTTGGGGTCGCTGAGGAAAGTGGCGGCCAGGAAGGCGCCCACGGCGATGCCACCCACGAAGAACAGGTTCCAGGCCTCCTTCTTCCAGTCATACTTGAAGAACTTCACATCGCCGGGGATGCAGGCGGCGCAGAGGTGGCGCAGCGAACTGCTGATGCCGAAGGTCTTGTTGCCCACGAGCAGCAGGTAGGGCACGGTGAGGCCGATGAGGGCGCCTGCCACATACCATGGCCAAGGTTGTTTGATGAGCTCGAGCATGTTGGTCGTTGGGTTAGGAGGTTCGGGTCTGAATGAGCCCGGACCGAGAAAGGTCCGGGCTTCTCTTCAACCGTGCTATTTCTTCAGCGTGCTGGGGCATACATAATCCGTCACCTTCACATCGGTCTGCTTGATGGCATTGAAGCCACCTGCGACATCGATGATGTTGTGCCAGCCGCGCGCCTTCAACAGGCTGGCGGCGACCATGCTGCGATAGCCGCCCGCGCAGTGGATGTAATTCGGCTCCTCCTTGCTGAAGGCGGCCAGGTTCTGGTTGATGTACTGCAACGAAGCATGCCAGGCACCATCCACATGCTCGGCCTCGTACTCGCCATCCTTGCGCACATCCACTACACGCAGCTTACTGGCATGGAAGCGCTTGGCGAACTCCTCGGCACTGATGCTCTCGATGGTGTCGAACTCCAGGCCAGCGTCCTTCCAGGCAGCGACGCCGCCCTTCAAGTAGCCGAAGACGTTGTCATAACCCACGCGGGCAAGGCGGGTCACCACTTCTTCCTCCATGCCTTCGTCGGTCACCAGCAGCAGCGGGTGTTTCACGTCAGGGATCATGCTGCCCACCCACGGTGCGAAATCGCCCTTGATGCCGATGTTGATGCTGCGGGGCACGAAACCGTCCTTGAAGGTCTGCGCGCCACGGGTATCGAGCACCAGCGCTCCTTCGGTCTCGGCCACCAGCTCGAATTGATCAGGGGTGAGGGCACGCATGCCTTTTTCCTTCACGGTGTCCACGCTCTCGATCACGCCCTTGTTCATGGCCACGTTCTGGGGG
>ERZ761607.4974-NODE-4974-length-11293-cov-4.631251_pt1 | contig 11293 bp, 9 predicted proteins | sample MGYA00511164_ERZ761607 | MGnify/ENA primary metagenome ERZ761607 (study PRJEB28899, sample SAMN02445080) | bioreactor sludge metagenome | biome: EBPR sludge | place: Australia: Brisbane, Thorneside Wastewater Treatment Plant | collected 2011-06-22 ...
CAGCCAGCCGATCGAGAAGATCAGCCCGTCAAAGCCGTTGGCGAACACCAGACCGGAAATACCGAGGAAGGACGCCGCCGACATGTAGTCGCCAGCGATCGCCAGACCATTCTGAAAGCCGGTAATGCCGCCGCCGGCGGTGTAGAAATCGGCCGCTGTCTTGGTCTTCATGGCGGCCCAACGGGTAATCCCCAGGGTAATCAGGACGAAGACGACGAACATGGCGATCGCCACCCAGTTGGTCGCCTGCTTGGTGGTATTGCCGAGGTCGGCCCCGGCAGCGAGAACACCACCCGCAGCGAACAGGCCCAGCCCCAGGCCGATAAGGCTTCGTGTGGATTTGGTCATTTCTTGTTGGCCTCCCGAAGAATTTCGGCATTCAGATCGTCAAATTCCGTGTTGGCACGACGAACGTAGATATTGGTCACGATGATCGTGAACACGATCACGCCAACTCCCAGCGGAATACCGACCGATGTCACCATGCCGGCACCCAGCTTGGTCCCCAGCCATTCCTTGTTGAAGGCGATCAACAGAATGTAGCCATAGTAGGCGATGATCATCAGGATGGACAGGGTAATGCCGAATGAATTGCGTTTATGCACCAGTTCGTGATACTTCGGATTGGCTTCAATCCGTGCAACGATGTCTTCGCTCACTTTTGTCTCCTCCTCTAAAACTTGCAAGTGTCGAGTCACTAATCATGACTAGGGCCGGATGCTAGCGAGCGTTGCTTACCCCATGCTTACAACATGGCAGAAAGTAGCGGCGCCCGGAGCGGCCCGGTGGCGCAGGCGGGCAGCGCCGCACGGCCGACAATGGGCCGGAACCACGCCGTACGTACCCCGTGCTTTTCGCCCCGGCCGGAACAATTTCACGGCCGGCAGACTTCTTGTAGTTAAAATTGTTGTCCTCCCCCTCGCCCGCCACACCGACGACATGACCGATGCAAGCCTGCTCCCCGACCTGATCCGCTGTTCGGCAAGCCGACAACCAGACGCCTGCGCACTCACCTACGGCAAGCAGTCGATGAGCTACGGGCGCCTGCAGCAGATGGTCGCCGGTCTGGTCAGCGGCCTGATCGGCCTGGGACTGCAACGCGGCGAACGCGTCGCGATCTATCTGGAGAAGCGACTGGAAACCGTCATCGCCAGTTTTGGGGCGACCGCCGCCGGTTGCGTATTCGTTCCGCTGAACCCGCTGCTCAAGGCCGAGCAGGTTGCCTACATCCTGCGCGACTGCAATGTACGGGCGCTGGTCACCTCGGACGAACGCCTGGCCCTGCTCAAGCCAATCCTGCCGTCCTGCCACGACCTGCGTCACGTGATTCTGGTCAACGGCCGGGCTGGCCCCGACGGCGGTCCGCTGGCCTGTCTCGGCTGGGAAGAGTTGCTCCAGACCCCGGCGCGGGCCGGGCATCGGGTAATCGACAGCGACATGGCGGCCATCCTGTACACTTCGGGCAGTACCGGCAAACCGAAAGGCGTGGTGCTGTCCCACCGCAACATGGTGGCCGGAGCGAAGAGCGTCGCCGGCTATCTCGAAAACACCGCCGACGATACCCTGCTCGCCGCCTTGCCGCTGTCGTTCGACGCCGGTTTCAGCCAGCTCACCACGGCTTTCCACGTCGGCGCGCGCGTCGTGCTGTTGAATTATCTGCTGCCGCAGGACGTGCTCAAGGCGATGGCACGCGAGAAGGTGAGCGGGCTGACAGCCGTGCCGCCGCTGTACATCCAGCTTTCGCAACTCGAGTGGCCAGGCACGATCGGCGAGCGGCTGCGCTATTTTGCCAATACCGGCGGACGCATGCCTCGCGAAACGCTCGCCACTCTGCGGGCACGTCTGCCGAAGAGCAAGCCTTTTCTGATGTATGGGCTGACCGAAGCCTTCCGCTCGACCTATCTGCCACCGCATGAGGTCGACCGCCGCCCGGATTCGATCGGCAAGGCGATTCCCAACGCCGAAATCCTCGTTATGCGCGAGGATGGTTCGCCCTGCGCCGCCAACGAACCCGGTGAACTCGTACACCGCGGTGCGCTGGTCGGCATGGGCTACTGGAATGATCGCGAGAAGACCGCCGAACGCTACAAACCGTTGCCGGCCAACGCCCCCGGGCGCGACGCGGGACTGGTCCTGCCCGAGATCGCGGTTTTTTCCGGCGACACCGTACGCATGGACGAGGACGGCTTCCTCTATTTCGTCGGGCGACGCGACGAAATGATCAAGACCTCGGGTTACCGGGTCAGTCCGACCGAGGTCGAGGAAATCATCTATGCCACACGGCTGGTCGGCGAATGCGTCGCCTTCGGGGTCGAGCACCCGACGCTTGGACAAGCGATCCAGGTGATTGCCACGCCCGCGGCCGGCAATCACCTGGAGGCGGCGGCCCTGCTCGCCGAATGCCGCAAGCAGATGCCCGCCTACATGCTCCCTGCAGCGATCCTCTTGCGCCAAGGACCACTGCCACGTAACCCGAACGGCAAGATCGACCGCAAGGCGCTGGCAACCGAGTTCGACGCGGGAGCCGGACAAGGCGCCGCCCACCGTTTGGGAGACTAGCGGGTGTCACTTGAACTGGGAAAGCCCGCAAGTGCAACCGGTTCATCGTTCCGGGCGCCCACCACTGCGCGCACGACGGAGCCAGCCGCGGCCAGTGCAAGCTCACTCGGCAGCCACCAGGGCGACTCGCGCAGCGCATCGGGCAGATGGGAAATCCGTTCGGCGAAAGACAGCTTTGACCGATTTGCGGCGGACTGGGATCGGCTGAATTCGGCGCTGTTCGCCAGCCATCCGTTTTTCGACAGTCGATTTGTCGGGCCTCTGCTTGATCACTTCGGTGATGGCCGCGAGCGGCTGTGCCTTCACTGGAGCAACAACCGGCTGACCGGCGCCCTGATCCTTCGCCCGAACGGTCTGGGACGCTGGGCTTGCTTCCGTCCGTCACAGGCACAGGCAAGCGCCGTGCTGCTCACCGATGCAAACTTGCTCACCCCGCTCTTCGCGGCACTCCCGGGTCCCGCCTGGTCGATCGAATTGCTCGCCGTCGACCCACGCTATGCGCCCGACTTCTCGCGGCTGTCCCTGCCGCGCATCGTCCGCCGCCAAGCGCGCACGGTGGGCGTTCGACTGGACAACACGTTCGCTGCCTACTGGAAACAACGCCCGAAGAAACTCGCCGCAAACGTCGCCCGCTACTTCCGGCGAGCGGAAGCCGACCTTGGCACCCTGCGCGTTGTCAAGTCGATCGATGTGGCCGACATGGATGCTGGCGTCGCCCGTTATGGCGCACTTGAAACAGCCGGCTGGAAGGGGCAGGCAGGAACAGCGGTGTCGGGCGACAATCAGCAAGGAGCGTTCTACAGAGAAGTCCTGCGTCGTTTTGCCGCAAACCGGCAGGCTGCGATCTATGATCTTTACCTCGGAGAGCAACTGGCCTCCTCGCGCCTGGTGATCGTCAACGACCACATGCTGGTCTGCCTGAAAACGGCGTACGACGAATCCCTGGCACGCTTTGCTCCGGGGAGGCTCCTGCTCTATCGCCTGATCGAGGACGAATTCGCGCGGCCCTTGCGCGAGACGATCGAGTTCTACACCAATGCGACCAACGATCAGAAGGAATGGTCGACCTTCGGCTGCACCATTGCCGACATCCAGGTCTTCAGAAACCCTCTCTGCGCTGCAGCCTTCACGACTCTCAGGGGTTTGCGGGAGAGGCTCAGGAAACCGCCGGAAACCGATGCGCAGAAGATCGGCGTCCGGGTAGTCAACAGCATCGACGCCCTCAAGACCGAGTCCTGTGACCTGCGCGCCTTCTCCGCGGAAAACAATCTGGAGGCTTCCGCCAACTGGTTCGAGCTTCTCGAGAAGAAGGTCTACCCGGCCGATCCGGGAGTGCGCTATTACTATAATATTGACTATCACTCGCCACTGGTCATCCTGCCGCTGCGCAAGACGACCAATCGACCGGTCATAAGCCTGGACTCACTCAGCAACTACTACTCCTCGCTCTATGCTCCGCTGATCAGTAACCATGCCGACATGCTGGACCTGCAGGATCTTCTCGGTGCCGCCGCAAGAGACCATCGAGACGCTCACATGATTCGTCTGGCGCCCATGGACCCGACTTCGGCAACGTACGACGCCATGCTCACCGGGCTGCGTGCCAATGACTGGATTCCTTTTCAGTTCTTCTGCTTTGGCAACTGGTATCTCAAGGTCGATGGAGGATGGAACGATTACCTCAGAAGCCGCAGTGCCAACCTGCGCAGCGTCATCCGGCGGCGATGCAAGCGTTTCGCGGCAGCCGGCGGAACGGTGACCATCACCAGCACGCTGGAACACATCGAAGAACACATCGCCGCCTTTCAGGAAACCTATTCGGCGAGCTGGAAGAGACCCGAGCCGTATCCCGAGTTCGTACCGTCACTGATTCGCGAGCTTGCCGCCCTGGGCATGCTGCGCCTCGGTATCGCCCGTATCCATGAGCGCACCATTGCCGTGCAACTGTGGATCGTCGACCGTAGCAAGGCCAGCATCTACAAGGTTGCCTACCACGAGGAGTTTCGCTCCCACTCACCGGGAACCGTGCTCACCTCGCATCTCATGGAGCATGTCATCGAGCAAGATCACGTCCGCGAAGTGGACTTCCTGATCGGCGACGACAAGTACAAACGCATGTGGATGAGCGGTCGTCGCGAACGCTGGGGAATCGTTGCCTACAACCCGCGCACTCTCATCGGCTGCGCCCTCCTCGTGCGTGAGGTCTGCGGGCGAGTGTTCAAGGCGACATGGGAAAAAATGCAGTACACCTGGCTACGGTTGGGCCGGCAATTCGACCGAGGAGACCACTGAAATGACCACTTTACTGCTGGTTGAGCCCATGCTGGCGCCTGCCAGACCAGGCGTCGTCTGTCTTTCCATTCGGCAACCGGGAAACCGTCCAGGCGATGGGGAACGCGAATCATGAAACATTCGCCTTGTGAGAGTACCAACTGGTGACCAACCTCGAAGCCAAAACACCTGCCCACGCGCTGCTGCACCCGTTCCCGGTCGAGCAAGGCGAACTCGTCGTCGGCGGCCTGCCGCTCTCCCGTCTCGCCACGCGGGTCGGGCAGACACCTTTCTACGCCTATGATCGCCGGCTGCTCACGCAACGGGTTGCCGAACTGCGCGCCATCCTTCCGGCAAGTGTCAAACTGCACTACGCGATGAAGGCCAATCCGATGCCGGCACTGGTCTGCCACATGGCGCGACTGGTTGATGGCATAGACGTGGCATCCGCTGGCGAACTCAAGGTTGCGCTCGATGCTGGCGCAGATCCGCGCGAGATCAGCTTTGCCGGACCCGGGAAACAGTGCAGGGAACTGCAACAGGCGGTCGCCGCCGGCATCCTGATCAATATCGAGTCGGTGCGCGAAGCAGCCGAGCTGGCGGCGATCAGCCAGGCAGCCGGCTGCGCTGCGCGGATCGCCGTGCGGGTCAACCCCGATTTCGAACTCAAGAGTTCGGGCATGAAGATGGGTGGTGGCGCCAGGCAGTTTGGTGTGGACGCCGAGCAGGTGCCGGCACTGCTCGCCGAGATCGGGCGGCACCCGCTGAACTTCGAGGGCTTCCATCTCTTCGCCGGATCGCAGAACCTGCGGCCGGAAGCCATCGTCGAAGCTCAGGCCAAGAGTTATGAACTCGCCGTCCGCCTCGCAAGTCATGCGCCATCGCCGTTGCGCTTCCTCAATCTCGGCGGCGGCTTCGGCATTCCCTACTTCCCCGGCGAACGACACCTCGACCTGGAACCCATCGCCAGTGGTCTGGCCACTATCGCCGAACGCGCCGCACGCGAGCTGCCCGACGCGGAGCTGGTCATCGAACTCGGCCGCTATCTGGTTGGAGAAGCCGGCATCTATGTCACACGCATCGTCGATCGCAAAGTGTCACGCGGCCAGACCTTTCTCGTCTGCGACGGCGGGCTGCACCACCACCTCTCGGCCTCTGGCAACTTCGGCCAGATAATCCGCAAGAACTACCCGGTGGTCATCGGAAACCGGATGACGTCGACCGTCGCGGAAACAGTGTCTGTGGTGGGCCCGCTGTGCACGCCGCTCGACCTGCTCGCCGACCGCATGAAGCTCGCCGAAGCGCAGGTCGGTGATCTGGTGGTGATCTTCCAGTCGGGCGCTTACGGCTTTACGGCAAGTCCGCAAGCCTTTCTCGGACATCCCGCCTGTGTCGAGGTGCTGGTCTGAGCGCCCCGGGCAGCGGAAAACCGCTCGGCACCCCACCCACGAGCGAGGACATGTGCCGTCATGCACTGCGTCCCACCATAACCCGGCGACACCAATCGTGCCTGACGTGGGACCTGCCGGGAATTGGTCGCCCAGCAGGCTGGAGGAGCATATGAGCAGTGGGCCACGTCCTTTGCCACGCACGCCCTTGCTCGACTGGTCCAGCTTCACGGGTGCACGACGTGCCCCCGGGGTGCACAGCATTGACGACCTCGGCCATTACGCCGTCACGACCAGTGGCCGCGCCGCAATCTATCAGGCCCTGCTGCAGCTTCGGCTTGAACCCGGAAGCGTGGTCCTCGTCCCCACCTACCACTGCCCGACCATGATCGCCCCGGTAATCCTGGCCAAGCTCGAGGTGGCCTATTTCGCAATCCGTGCCGACGGCCTGCCCAATCTCGACACGATCGACCCTGCAACGGTCAGCCGGGCACGGGCGATCCTGGTGTCGCACTATTTCGGACGAGCGCGCTCCCTGGCCAGCGTTCGGCAGTGGTGTGATGAACACCGGATTGCACTGATCGAAGACTGCGCCCACTGCTACTTCGGCGATGCCGGCGAGCGCCCCGTCGGCACCTGGGGAGATTTCGCCACCGCCAGCCTGACGAAGTTCTTCCCGGTTCCCGAAGGCGGTGTGCTCGTCTCGGCGCGCACACCGCTGGCAACCCTTGCCCTGGCGCCCCAAGGGTTCAAGGCGCAACTGAAGTCCTGGCTGGACGTGCTCGAGTTGGCAATCACCCACGGTCGCTTCGCCGGCATCAACTGGCTCTTCGCCGGCCTCCTGCAACTCAAGAACCACCGCCATCGCGCCGAGATCAGCGTGCCCGGCGAGGCATCAGCAACAGCGGACAACATGTTGCTGGCCAGCCATATGGGTCGCAGCGACCACGCCCCCGTCTCGGCGACAATCCTGCTGCATGAAATGCTGCCACGCGCAGCGATCGTCGCCAGGCGGCGGCGGAACTTCGGGATCTATGTGCGGCACCTCGCACAACTGCAAGGTGCACACACACTCTACGACTGGCCGGTCGAAGACAGCAGCGTACCCTACGCCTTCCCCCTCTGGGTCGACGACGCCGACGGCGTTTACCAGGGCTTGCGCGAGCAGCGACTGCCCGTATTCCGCTGGGACCGCGTGTGGCCCGGCACGCCGCGCATCACCGATGACCTCGGCCCATCCTGGAGTCACCATGTCCTGCAGTTCCTGTGCCACCAGGATCTGAGCGAAGCCGACGTGACACGCACCGCTCTAGCCACCCGGCGCTTGCTGTCGCAGTCCCGGACCTCAGCGCCCAGCATCCTCCAGTAGGGCCCGAACAGTGACGAGTGTAAGTGGCGATACCTGCGTCCATTCGACCCGCCGCGCGCGCCGAAACGCGGTCAGACCCCGCATCCAGTCTGCACGGTCGGCAGAGACGTCTGCATTCGATGTCCATAACAGCACGCCGGCATAGCTGACCACCCCGCTGAAGATCGCCAGAGCCAAGCGACGATCGCCCGCCACACTTTCGCCTTGGCGCACGACAAGGCGTGCCTGGCGAGGTACGCCGGCCCGTGCCGGCGGAAGACCTCGGCCAGGGTCACTGGCGAGGATTCAGGCGAGCGGGTCGAGCAGTTCCGGCGGCGTTGCGCGCCGTGCAGTCGATGCGCTGCGCGGTCTGGATTTCCCTCGGGCCGCTGTCTGCCCGGCTGGCGAACAAGCACAGCCGCGGCCGGGTGTCGCGTCACCAACTGCGCAAGGCCGCGAGCCGACGCGGTGACAGCAGCATGCGTGCGCGCAGGGTTCGCGCCGAACGGATCAGACGTGCGACGTCTTCACGCGAAAGGATCTGTGGCAGACGCTCGGGCCCCTTGGCCATCGGGATGTCGAAACCGGTTTCCGGACGACCGAGCACCCGCCGAGACAGGAAGCGGAAGGCGCACGCCGTTTGATTGACGCTCGCGCAGGCGAGCTTCTTGTCGCGAATCAGGTGCAGCAGGCAGGCTGGGATCTCCTCGACGCGCAGATCCGCGGGCGATCGGTGGTCATACTTCGCCAACTCGACCAGTGCCGAGGTAGGCTTCCCGGGTCCGTGCCGCGAGTCCCTGCAGGCACATGGCGTTGCTCATCCGTTCACGCAGTTCACTCATGATCCTCTCCTCGATGGCTGCGGGGACGTCCCCTCTGCGAGGACGATCGAGGATTGGCGAGCCGGGTGGGGAAGCGAGTTGCCGAGCCGTCAGGCGGTCAGGGCGAGAGCGAAAATGAACTCCCCGGCAGCGGCGGCAAGAAGGGCAAGCGCGGCGGGGTGCCTGCACCAGCGCGCAGCGCTTTCGTGCAACGTTTCAATTGAGGCTCATTGGGTTCCGAGTGCTACTACCCGTTGCAGTAGCTGCGTGGCCTTGGATAAGACCGGCCCCGCCATGGCATCTTGTTGTAGAACGGCGAATGGCCCTTCACCGAAATAAAGGCCGTCAGAAACAAGAAAGGTGATTCGGACGTTTCCCGACTTCGGTGGTGGAAGTCGTTGCTTATCCCAAGGCCCGATCTTGTTGACGAGCGGTTGGGAGAGCAAAACCAACTCCTTCGCCAGACCCTCGACGGGATTTCCCTGGCCTTCGAAAATTGCCACCTTTCCCGATTGATTCAGATAACGCACACCGCCTTCCGAAAAGGCTGCCAATACGTCGAGACCCTGCTGAAAAGGGACCTCTACGACTACCCCTAGCAAACGCTTGGGCGCTACGGCTTCACCAAGTGTGCGCAACCGATTGTAGGCGACGGCACGAACTCTGCCTTCATTGGTTTCATCGTCGGCAACTTTGCGGAGAGCGGTTTTGTCTGGACGTTCAGCCAGCAGAGTGCCCCACAGACCAACACTCTTCTCGGTGCCTTGAGTCTTGAAGAGATTGATGTCGTCGCAGAAGAGAAGATTGTAGAGGAAGTTAACGTGCGACTCGGCATATGGCTTGTAAAGTTCCGTGGCTGTCGTTGAACCACTCGCTGCCAACGTGACGCCGATTACGGTTACTTGCCAGGATTTTGCATAAAGAAGGCGAGTGACGCGGTAAGCATTTGATAAAATTTGAGTTATCGATAAACCAATTCGTAAAAATGCCTGCCGGTACTCGCCCATCTTCGAATTCTACCCCGGAACAACTCCGCTTTCCGCCCGCTGCGGGCTTCACGGTTCGCACCGACTTCAAAGGGGGCGAGGTTTCCTCGGACCTGGGCGCCCTGGTGCTGGGTGCGGTCGATCCGCGCATCGGTCTGATTGGGCGGCTGGTCCAGGCGATTGGCGACTCCCGCGATCCGCGCCACATCCCCCACTCGATGCGCGATCTGCTGACCCAGCGGATCTTTCAGATGGCTTCGGGTTACGAGGACGGCAACGACGCCAATGCCTTGCGTCACGACTCGCTGTTCAAGTTGGCTGCCGGGCGGGCACCGCTGGAGGCGGACCAGGCGCTGGCCTGCGCCGCCACTGGCCCCAGACCCGTCTCTTGCTGCGTGGCGATGGCCACTTCGCCAATCCCGAGTTGATGGCGCTGATCCAGGCCGACGGCCATGCTGACTTGATCTTCGGCCTGACCGGCAACCCCGTCCTGGCGCGGCCCCTCGCCCCAGGCGCGCTACCAGCAGGCGTAGTGCGCCTGCGGCCAGGCGGAGAATCTGATCCGGCAGGTGAAGGTCGACCTGAAATCCGACCGCACCTCGGCCTCCCGCTTCCTGGCCAACTTCACTCGCCGGCTGTTCACCGCCAGTGCCTACGTCTTGCACCCCCCACTCCGCCATCTGGGCCGGCAAGGCACGCCCCTGGCCACGGCTCAGCCCAGGACCGTCATGCGCTCGCTGTTCAAGATCGCCACCCGCGTCAAACAGTACAAGGACCGGGTGCTGCTGCATCTGCCCAGCGCTTGCCCGGTCACGGAACTGCTCGCCCAGGTCTGCCAGCGGCTTTTCTCCACCCAGCGGATCCGTCCCGGGCCCGCTTCGCCCTGAACCCGTCCCGTCTGGCCCACGAGATACCGCCACCCTCCCCGTCCATCAACCACTTCACACGCTTCACCCCGCCAGTGGGGGAAGGGGAGCTCTCGCCTGAAAATCGAAAAAAGGACCAACCGAGCGCGGCGATGGTTCGGGTCAAAATTTATGCAGCATTCAGGCTAACTCGGCGTGGTCGACTGACCAAGGGAGAGGTTACAGGGATAGCCCCCAATTTCTCACCCAAGACTTTCTTTTCACCCCGCGATCTCCAATCTCCGCTCGATGCGGTCAATCCGCGCCTTGATCTGATCGATACTCGATTGCTGCCGGATGATCTCCTGGAAGTGGTGCATGCTATCGCGGCGGCCCGCTGCGGTGCCGGCTTCCAGGCTGGTCAAGCGGGCGCCGACTTCGCGCCGCTCGCTTTCCAAACGGTCCTGCCCGGCGCGTCATGCGCGCAGGTGTCCGAGAATCAGGTTCTCAACGTTGTTGGTCATCGTCGGGCCTCTCTCGCTCAAGTCTATCGCCAGGCAGGTGAATCTCCAGACGGCAGCATACGTTCGGGAGGGGATGGCAGGGTTTCAGGCGTTGCCATGCCCGCTGCACAGTCAATCCGCGAGCCTTGCACCCCTGGTGATGCGCAGGCAGGGCGCAAACCCGCCGGACACCGACGATGGTTGCGCCACACGCGCCCCCTCACCCACAACTCCCCACCGCCCCGCAAGCCGTACAGAAATCGCAGCCATCCTTGCGGATCATCGTCAGATTCCCGCACTCACCGCACAGTTTCCCGGCCGTCGGCTGGGCGGCGGTGCTGCCGGCCGGAGTCTGCAGGATGCCCATCTGCTGCAGCGGCAGACCTTTCTCGTCGAGGATGCCGAGCATCGCGTAGCGGTGGATGATCAGTTGCGCCAGGTAGGCAACCGTCGACGGGTAGTTGGTCTGCCGGCGGGTGCCGGGAATGAAGGCCATGAAGTCGCCGAGCGGTTCGGGGTAGTCGAGCAGCTTGCGCAGCTTCATGCCGATCCACGCCGGGTCGATGACGCGC
>ERZ761607.4976-NODE-4976-length-11289-cov-4.285295_pt1 | contig 11289 bp, 9 predicted proteins | sample MGYA00511164_ERZ761607 | MGnify/ENA primary metagenome ERZ761607 (study PRJEB28899, sample SAMN02445080) | bioreactor sludge metagenome | biome: EBPR sludge | place: Australia: Brisbane, Thorneside Wastewater Treatment Plant | collected 2011-06-22 ...
GCAAGGGTCCGATCAAGGCTAAAAAGACTGGTCTCGTTGAGCGCCCAGCAATCGGCGTAATGGGTCGAAAATCTGTCCACGAACCGCTTATGACCGGCTTGATGGCTATCGACACGATGGTGCCAATCGGTCGCGGTCAGCGTGAGCTCATCATCGGTGACCGTCAGACCGGTAAGACCGCCATTGCCGTTGACACCATGATCAACCAGGCGCGTCAAAAGACTGGCGTCGTCAACGTCTACGTCGCAATCGGTCAGAAGCTCTCAAAGGTTGCACGTATCATCGACCGACTCGAAGAAGAAGGCGTGATGGATCAGACAATCGTCGTTGCAACTGGTCCGAGTGACCCTGCTTCCCTCCTCTACCTCGCGCCATATGCTGGAACCGCAATGGGTGAATATTTCCGCGACAATAAGGGCCACGCCCTGATGATTTACGATGACCTGACAAAGCACGCCATGGCTTACCGCCAGATGTCACTACTACTCCGTCGTCCACCGGGGCGCGAAGCTTACCCTGGTGACGTTTTCTACCTGCACTCGCGTCTGCTCGAGCGTGCCGCAAAGCTGAGCGATGACCTCGGTGCTGGTTCGCTCACCGCTCTGCCAATTATCGAAACACAGGCTGGTGACATCTCTGCCTACATCCCGACCAACGTTATCTCAATCACCGACGGTCAAATCTTCCTCGAGACTGACCTGTTCTACCAAGGTATCCGTCCTGCTATCTCGGTTGGTCTATCGGTCTCTCGTGTTGGTGGCGCTGCACAGACCAAGGCAGTTAAATCTGTTTCTGGTCAGCTTCGTCTGAACTTGGCGCAGTATCGTGAGCTCGCGGCATTTGCGCAGTTCGGTAGCGACCTAGATAAAGAAACCCAGACGACACTAAACCGTGGTGCTCGCTTGACCGAGCTACTCAAGCAGCCTCAGTACCAACCGATGGGAATTTGGGAACAGACCGCAACACTTGCAGCTGCTGAAAACGGTGCGTTCGACGAAGTACCGCTTAACAAGGTTAAAGATGCTCAGACTGCTCTGCTGACAGAACTCTGGGGTTCGGAAAAAGAAGCCATGCGTGAGCTGAACAAGGGTGACAAACCTGCCGATAAGACTGTTGAATCGATCAAAAAGGTCGCTGAAAAAGTTATGAAAGGCTTTAAGGGGTAATAGATGGCATCAACGCGGCAAATCAAGTCTCGTATCCGCTCTGTTCGGTCAAACCGTCAGATTACTAAGGCTATGGAGCTGGTTGCTGCTAGCAAGCTGCGCAAAGCCCAGGAGCGAACGATTGCGACGCGTAAATTTACCGATGCTGCTATCGAAGTTCTAAACGCTCTCTCTGCAACGACTGATGTTGCGCGCAGCCCGCTTTACGAAGTGCGCCCTATCAAATCACGCATCGTCATCGTTATTACGAGTGATCGTGGCCTAGCTGGCGCCTACAATGCAAACGCCCTCAAGCTTCTGACGAAACAGCTTCGCGAAGATGATGCCGCAAAGGTAAATACAGATGTTATTACCATCGGTCGCAAAGGTTCATCGTTTGTGGCAAAGCTACGCGATGTTGAGGCGACCGGTTCATATAACGTCGGAGAAGACGTTCTTGTCGACGAAGTGCGTCCGATTCTGCTGAGTGTTATCGAGCAGTTCAAGGCTGGTGATGTCGACTCAGTCGAGGTTATTTCAACCAAGTTCGTGAACAGCTTTACGCAGACTGCTGAAATTACCAACCTGTTGCCTGCTGGTACGAAAGATATCGAGGGCATGGAGAAGCCGCGTAGCGACATGTTGTTTGAGCCATCACCCGAAGAAGTGCTTGATTATGCGACCACACGCCTGGTTGAGGCACACCTCTACCAAGCTATCCTCGACGCTCGAGCATCTGAACACGCAATGCGCCGCGTTGCAATGAAGAACGCGAGTGACAATGCTGGTGAGATCGTCGACGATCTCACGCTCGAGATGAACAAGGTTCGCCAAGCCGCAATTACCCAAGAGTTGAGTGAAATTAGCGCCGGCGTGGAGGCAATGAAATGATAATTACCCCAGTGATTGAGTTGCCGTACTGGCCCGATCCTCTCTACGCCAGTCCGAGTGACACCAACCCGCTCAACTTCCACACACCACTTATTACACCCCGACAACCTAAGCCAGAACTAGAACAGGAGACAACATCATGACAACCACAGCTACAAAAACCAAGAACGGACACGTTATCCAGGTCGTGGGTGTCGTTGTCGACGTTGAATTTGAAAAAGGTGCATTGCCAGCGATCTACGACGCTCTGCACGTGAAGCGCGATAAAGAACTGCTCGTGCTTGAGGTTGCTCAGCACCTCTCAGAGACAAGCATCCGCGCCATCGCGCTCAGTACGACCGATGGACTGAAGCGCGGTGATAGTGTCGAAGCAACGGGCGCAGCTATCTCCGTACCAGTTGGTAAAGAGACCCAGGGACGCATGTTCAACGTTATTGGTGAGCCAATCGATGGTAAAAAAGTCACCACATTCAAGACGACTGCACCGATTCACCGTGACCCACCTGCCCTCACCGAGCAGTCTGGTAAAACAGAAATCCTCGAGACCGGTATCAAAGTTATCGACCTGATTGCACCAATTGCGAAGGGTGGTAAGGTCGGTTTGTTCGGTGGTGCTGGTGTGGGAAAGACTGTCCTTATCCAGGAGCTGATCAACAACATTGCAAAATTCCACGCTGGTAACTCGGTTTTCGCTGGAGTTGGTGAGCGTACCCGTGAAGGTAACGACCTCTACCACGAGATGAAAGAATCCGGTGTGCTCGACAAGACTTCTCTCGTCTTTGGTCAGATGAACGAACCACCAGGAGCACGTCTTCGCGTAGCCCTTACTGGTCTGACGATGGCTGAGACGTTCCGTGATGAAGGAAAAGACGTCCTGTTGTTCGTTGACAATATCTTCCGATTTACCCAGGCTGGCGCTGAGGTATCTGCGCTGCTCGGTCGTTTGCCATCTGCCGTTGGATACCAACCAAACTTGCAACAGGAAATGGGTGCGCTTCAAGAGCGAATTACCAGCACGAAGAAAGGCTCTGTCACATCTGTCCAGGCCGTTTATGTCCCAGCTGACGACCTGACTGACCCAGCGCCTGCGACTACCTTTGCCCACCTGGACTCAACTATTTCATTGAACCGTGCCCTAACCGAGATTGGTATCTACCCTGCGGTTGACCCGCTCGACTCGAGCAGCACGATCCTTGACCCAGAAATTGTTGGTGAGGAGCATTACCGAGTTTCTCGTGAAGTTCAACGTGTGTTGCAGCGCTACAAAGACCTGCAAGATATCATTGCCATCATGGGTATGGAAGAACTCAGCGACGAGGACAAGCTGACTGTTGCCCGTGCGCGTCGTATTCAGCGTTTCTTCTCGCAGCCATTCCACGTTGCGGAAGGATTCACCGGTACAGCTGGCGCCTACGTCAAGCTCGAAGACACCATCAAAGGCTTTGCGGAGATCCTCGAGGGCAAGCACGATGATAAGCCAGAGAAATCGTTCTACATGAAGGGAACGCTCTAGCCCGATGAAGTTAGAGCTCATCACATTAACCGGCGAAAAGCTGGCCGAGGAAGTTTACGAAGTTACCATGCCGACGATGGATGGTGAGATATCGGTATTCCCTGGTCACGAGACGCTCACGACGGTTGCGACTGATGGTGTGTTGTATGTTCGCAAGACAAAGAGTCAGCGTGACGAGGACCGCGATGTGTTCGCACTGAGCGGTGGTGTGGTTCAAGTCAGTCCAACACTGGTCCGGATCTTGGTTGATGAAGCTGAAGCTGGTGATGAGATTGCGTTGAATGAAGCTGAAGCTGCCCTTGCTCGCGCCAAAGAGCTGCGTGAGAACGCCAAAGACGCCGTTAGTGTCTCTGAAGCTGAAGCGATGATGAACCGTGCTGCTGCGCGTCTCAAGGTTGCTGGCCTACGAAAACACCGTCACTAAGATACTTCGTTGCACTTCTAGACACTACCTGTAGCGTTAGTACGCTACAGGTAGTGTTTTTGTGAGCAAATGCTCCCCACCCCTGTGGGTTTACATCTGTTCCGATGGGCGTAGAATAGAAAAAGTTGTCAGACAAAGACAAATAACGAGATAAGGGATAGATCGTAATATGAGCCAAGAGCGAGGATTTGATATGGGTCCAACACCTGAAATTGCAGAAAAAGTAACCGTTACCTACCTAGGACGTCTAAAAGATCTAGGGCTTGGAAACCCTGAGGGTATTCCGAGCAAGCTCGCTGATGCCTCACGCGAAGAACTCGAACTGTTTGGCGAGCGACTACTTGAGTCGTCAAAACCAGTGTCTGATTTTGAGCACGACGGTTGTCTCGATGGTCGCTGTGTCCTTTGTAATGCAGATAAGTCTGAACCTGAAGTACGTGAACGACACGTTTCAGGCACCGCCTCTGATACAGAGATAGCAATGAATGCTGGCTCACCAGTGCTAGACACACTTAGGGCTGATGCATCACTTGCCGATACTATCGACGCGGTAACAAAGTATGTCCAGCAGCGTAGTGGTAAAAAGCGTGCTGCACACACTGAAGGATGTGGTGGCGCGAATGGTGCAATTGTCCACAATGAGCTGATTGGCAATGACCCTGCCCCGCTTGATGCGACCAAAGCCCTGCTGGAAATACCTGCAGTGGTTGATCGAACTGGGGTCAAATACGATGAGACGCTGGCTGATGAAGTGCGTCAACAAGCACCAAAGACTGCAGCGTGGCTCCGCACCAACGGCTGGAATGGTCAGACCTATGTCGATAAGACGGCCAAGCACGAACCATCAGGTGTTGAAGAGCTTCAGGGTGGTGATGACGCGCTTCGTGGCCACGCCGAAGACGCGCTGGTGATTGATCTACGCGAGGGCGTCGTTGTGACGCTCGATAACGTGTTTGTTGCGAGTATTAGCGCTATCATCAAAAAGGCTCAAGCACTTGGTGGTGAGAATGGTGACGAGGGTTACACAAAGGCACTGATTGCGGATATCGCAAAACACATGGCAGTTGCCAAAGTACTCCCGAGTGAAGATACGCCAGTCTTTCTGATTGGCTAATTCGAGGCTGGGCTAGATGAGGCGATCAACGCGACGATTGCAAAGATTGCGAAAGCAAAGAAAATAACTGCAATGAACGGTACGAGTAGTGTTAGCCAAGAGAGGACGTGCGCTTTTGGTTTCACGTCTCCTGCGTCAGATAATTGGCGATAGAGTACGGCGTTTGTGCCTGGCATGAGAAGATAGGTTATGGCACCAAACGTCAGGAGATTTAGTAGCGTTTGTGATGCATAAGTCGTGAGCCATGCGTGCTTGGTTAGGCCTGCACTGTGTTTCGTGGCTGCATTTCCGCGTAGCTTTCTCTCAAAGAACGCAACACCTGAGAGTGAGTAACGATAGGCCATGACGATACCGGGCACAATAAAGAGAAGTGTCCAGAGGAAGATTTTGATACCGAGGATGAACTGTACCCATACGTAGCCCCAAAAGTTTGAAAAGATTCCTCTGAATGCTTCGCTTAGCGACACCGTCTTGCCTGCTGCAAGCTCTGCAGAAGCGAAGTCGATAGCGCCACGGATAACGATGCTGACAGTAATCACGATGAGGAGGATAAGGAGGCCAATACTGCCTGCGATCAACCAGACTTCAAGCGGGACAGCTGCGATTGCATCAACGAATTTCTGAGTCTCGGCTTGCTGCTGAGCGGCAGTTTGCGTTTGTGGAGGCGTACCGGATGAGTCAGCAAAAAGTGATGGTACCGAGCCGACGAACGAGAGTGCAGCGAGTACAGCGAGCGCGATTCCAACTGACTGAGCTTTTTTAAACAAAAGGTCGAGGCCATTGGTTGCAATAAAAAATGGGTTATTTTCGTACGATTTGACACTTGGGGTTGTTGTAGTCTTTGGCATGCATTTAGTCTATCACTCGAAGTGAAAGTCGTCGATGATAGCGCGAACCTCGTCGGTCGAATGAGCATGCATGAGCTGATCTCGGAGGCTGCTCGCGCCTTCAAAATCACGAACGTATATTTTGAAAAACCGCTTGAGCGTATCAAAAGGCCGTTTTGTTTGTTCGTGATACTGATCATAGAGATCTAGCTGAAGTCGGAGTAATCCAAGTAGCTCGTCGCGTGAGTGTTCACGCGGCGTATGTTCAAACGCAAATGGGTTATGGAAGATTCCGCGACCAATCATAGCACCGTCGATACCGGTCTCTTCGACTATACGCATCGCATGAGCTCGGTCTTCGATGTCACCGTTGACGAGCAGCAATGTGCCTGGCGCTACACTATCGCGCAGTGCTTTAATCTCAGGAATAAGCTCGTGATGAGCGGGCACCTTACTCATTTCTTTTTTGGTGCGCAGATGAATAGTGAGCGCGACGATGTCTTGTTGCAGGAGGTGCGTCAGCCAGCCATGCCACTCATCGGTGCTGCTGTAGCCAAGGCGCGTCTTCACACTGACAGGTAGTCCGGCTGTCTTTGCTTGTTTGATCGCTTCTGCGGCAAGTTCTGGTTGCCGTATCAAAGCTGAGCCTCCGCTTTTGACGGCGCTTTTGACTGGGCAGCCCATGTTTATATCGATTGCGTCATAGCCTAGCTCTTTACAGTGCATAGCCAGCTTCGCCATATCTCCCGGTTCCCCGCCCCATATTTGAGCAACAATCGGGTTTTCGTCATCGGTACGAACCAGACGCCCACCAATCGCTTTCTCGCCAGCATGTGCCCAACCGGTTGCGTTGGTAAACTCGGTAAAGTATAGGTCTGGTGGAGCCGCTTGCTTCACGACATGACGAAAAACCACATCGGTCACTGCCTCCATTGGGGCAAGTGCCAGTATTGGTCGTGGTAGTTCGTGCCAGATAGATTTCATCAGTAGTTTATTATCTCATAAAAAAGTTTTGGCCCACCCTGCATCTGCAGGATGGGCCGTGAAATGAGCGGACATGTGACACTGTTTAGTATCTCACGTGCACCTTTCGGGAGTCTTACGACTCACGCTCGAAGTGTTGGGGAGCCACAGGGCGAAGGGCGCGCGAGGGGATGCGCAGCACCTTGCCCTGTGGCTCAGACCGACCTGGACGGGAAGTAGGTCGGCCATTTTCGGCGAAGTGGTCGGGTCCCTGGGGGGTCTCCGCCGAAGCTTACGCTCGAAAAGTTGGTGCGGACCCCAGCGTGGCGGGCGGGTGGCGCCACACCGGGGTCCGCGCGATCGACTCACGCCGTCGTCGATCGCATAGGCGAAGTGATGCGCTCGGGTACATCACTTGCCGAAGCTCGCCTCGGTGGTGTCGGGTGAGACCTGGAGCGGCCCCTGTCAACCCGACACCACCGAGGGTTCAACCGAACTATTTGATACTAACTCATGCCTTCCCCTTGCGTGAGCCAGCTAGTTCGGAGATTTGACGCCGGGACGACAGACGGTATGACCATCCGTCGCCCCGGCTAGCATCGGTCGACACCAGCGGAGGATACGGTGGTATGAGCACCGAGACCTCTGCCGTATCAGATGACCGACACGTTGGACGGCTGATCGGTCGCTACTCGAGCGTAACCGACCAGCACGCGTGGGGCTAACGGGACTTGAACCCGTGACCTCTTCCATTACTAGGAAGCGCGCTACGCACTGCGCCATAGCCCCGCGCGGCATGAAGGATTCGAACCTCCGGCCTCCCGCTTGTTCGGCGGGCGCTCTACCAACTGAGCTAATGCCACTTTGTCCTTAACGCCGGACTAGCGTACTACTTCTAAAACACGGTGACAGTGCCCTTGCGAGTAGGCGGTTGCCCACAACGTGAGCAAATCACACCATTATTGTCGCATTCGTCGCAACCCTTACCGCTACAGCGTTTGTGCGGCCACTCCGCGTAGGAGTGTGGGCAGTTGACCTCGGGCACCCATCTCACCCCTTGTTCCCTTTAGAGATTACCTAATTGTAGTCTCCGCAGCGATAACAATAGTACCAAGTATTAGTGTGCGGGTCAATAAGATTTACTACGTTATGTAATGAGACTCTGTTCGAAGGCTTTTATGCCGCCGAGCGAAGCGTCAAATTCACCATCGATCGAAAACTTTGAGGTCTGGATCTGTGTCCAAACCGATGAGACAAGCGCACGGAATTCTTCTAATTCAGCCGTGTCGTAATCTAGTTCGATGCGATTGATAGTGCCACGCGAGTCTGCTTCGACAAACTCAATAATACCTTTTGTAACTTTGTAACCAGAATATTCCCGTGAGTTTTCGATGAGTAGCTTGTAAAACAGCAGTTGCTGACGGTAGTGGTAGAGCTTCACCTTTTCGTAGTCCGTCCTGCCCTGCCAGCTTTGCGCCGTCTTACCGGTCTTGTAGTCGGTCACGACAATCGTTTTTGAATCGTGGTCAACTTCCATGAGGTCGATTGCTCCACTGAGACGCACGGTGTCATCGAGGACTAGATCGGCAGCGAATCGTTGCTCAACAAGTTGATTTGGCGAAAAACTGTCATATCTGGCAGCAAGGAAATGGGTTAGAACATCGGTCCCTTTCTTTGCGAAGTGATCATACTGGTCGCTCGCGATCTGATATTCACCAAGTGCTGTTTCGAAATCTCCCAGGAGGTCTTCGACAGGACGCTTCTTGCCTGTTGCGGCGAGGTGGGCATGTGCGCGCTGAAGTGTCGTATGGATTGCAGAGCCAAATGCTGCACTTGGGCTCATTGCTTGTGGGAACCGAAGCAGATTTTGTAGCAAAAAGAGCTCTGGTCCGCCGCGCGTAATATCCAAGAAGTTGCACAGATGTGTTGCACTCAGGCGGTAGGTGGCGAGCGTATCGCGCAGTAATTCTTGTAAATCGTGGCCCTGTGGTCGCGTCAGGCCGGCATGCCACGCTGTTTGTTCGGCCTCAATACTTGGTGCCGTGACTGCAACATCAGCTACGTCGACATGACTGAGGTAGCCTACTGGCAACAGCGCCTTGCCTGATGGCGAGAGGTTATGTGCGCTGAGGTAAAGGTTATTCTTGCCGCGAGTGAGCGCAACGAACAGCAAACGAATATGCTCATCGCTACTATCGCCACTAATACCGATTGGCAAATTGTGAGGATACGAGATGAGCTTGCCCCGGTTTCGAGCTGTCTCGCCCCAGACACTGTCAGCAAGTCCGACCACAAAGACGGTGTCAAACTCGAGCCCTTTTGACCGGTGAGCAGTTAGTAGCTCAACCGGTTGGCCGTTTGCTGCGACCCTACCGCTTGCCTGCACAGTCAGACCAAGCTCACGGTATTGCTCGAGGAAGTGGACTAACTCTCTGAGTAATAGTCGGCCCTCGGGTCTGTAATCACGAATCTTTCGCCGTATACTGGCGAGTGCGTCGAGGTATGCAACGTACGAGCTTGGATCTGAGTCGAGTCGATTGGATGAAAAGAAATAATCACGAAGTGGTGATATAAAGCTCTCGTGGCCCGGAGAGTTTTCAAAATCTTCACTTTCAGTTTCTGATGATTCTGGCAGTTGCGCTGTTTCGGTTCCGGTGAGATGATCGATAACGTATTCGAGAGGTTCGTGGAGCGATAAGTGAGCGCAGTAGACGAGCCACTCCGCGATGTCTGCGAGCTTTCCTTCATTTGCCAGCATAGTTTCGATCCAAAGCTGACGTGCTTTGTATGACTCAAGGCTAAGGCTCCAGAGCTCAGTCTGCGTCAAGCCCCACGCTGGATGCGCAAGTAGCTTCATCGAGTCGCTGGTCGACAATATGGGTCGTGACGCGTGCCAGTAGCTCAAGCAGCAAGACTGGTGGTGAATCGAGAACATTGTCTCGCCTGTCATAGGTGAGTGAGATACCTGCCTGCTGAAGATACGGCAACATGGCGGTGAGCTGGCGATGATGTCTTGCAATGATAGCAATGGTTTCATCTGGAGATGATTGTTGCAATACACGCACTTGCTTGGCGAGTGCAGCGAATTCGGACACCTCGTCTTGGTAGGTCTTGAATGACACAATCGCTTGCTTTGGTTTGTGGTGTGGCGTGAGCGTTTTATCAATGTCCGGCAGTGAATGCTCGAGACGCTCTGAGGCCTGAGTGATTGTCTGGCGTGCAGTGTCGAGGATAGTTCCAGCAGAACGATAGTTATCGGTCAGTGTTACGACTTTCACATCGCGATATAGGCCACGGTAGTCAAGAATGTTTGAGAGTTTTGCGCCCTGGAATCGATAAATCGCTTGGTCGTCGTCGCCAACCACCATGACATTTGGCCGTCCTTCGGTTGCGGGGTTGTTGGTCAGGTTCCATAGCAGACGCATTTGGGCATCGTTGGTGTCCTGAAATTCATCAACCAAAATGTATTGATATTGTTCTTGGAGGTTGAGGCGTAGGGCGTTGAATACCTCGAGCGCATGGACACTGCGGAGGATCATGTCGTCGAAATCGTATAAGGCACGCTTTTGCATCTCAACGAGGTAGTCATAGTAGATGCTGGCTACCGATCGTAGTCGCACGGAACGCTTTGCGTCTTTGATAGTGAGTTCACTATCGTCTCTCTTTTCGCACCAGCTACGCTTCCAGGCGCTGAGTGGCTTAGTGCTATCGTCATCTTCTGCATCGCTAAGAGCTTGGGCAAGTGTGCCATGGAACAACTCATGGAGTGGTTCGTAAGTTATCAGGTCGTAGGCTTCGTCTTTGTATTTGTCACAGTCAGCTAAGAGCGAACGAATCCCTGAAAAGCTCTTTTTGCTCAAACGTTCGGCAAATATAGCGTTAAGCCTTGGTTGAAGCCAAGTAATAAAGCGGTCGTTACGATCCAAAATTGTGACCAGCTCGTCTGAAGTTAAACCGCTTTTTTTGATATCGGATATTGCTACTTGGGTGTCACGTAGGTAGGTAAACTCACCATTCATCGTACTCGCTAGTTGATTGTCGTGAGGTAGTTTTTCAAAGATAGTTCGGAGTATCTCGTAACTACTTAGCTCATCAGCTGGACGAAAGTGGGCGCCGTGGTAAAAATATTCGCCGTGACGGTTGATAATCTCACTACCAAAACTATGGAATGTATGTACCGCAACTTTATAAGCGTCTGGTCCGATGAGTCCAGCGAGGCGTTCGCGCATAGCATGAGCGCCTGACTCAGTGAACGTCAGACAAAGTACGTTTTGTGGGAGCGCATCGGTTTTTTTCAGAATATTTGCAACCCGCATGCTGAGTAGTTCGGTCTTGCCGGTTCCAGGACCGGCTACCACCATGACCGGACCATCGATTGTATCCACAGCACGTTTCTGCGCATCGTTCAGGGC
>ERZ761607.4977-NODE-4977-length-11288-cov-3.263687_pt1 | contig 11288 bp, 9 predicted proteins | sample MGYA00511164_ERZ761607 | MGnify/ENA primary metagenome ERZ761607 (study PRJEB28899, sample SAMN02445080) | bioreactor sludge metagenome | biome: EBPR sludge | place: Australia: Brisbane, Thorneside Wastewater Treatment Plant | collected 2011-06-22 ...
TGTGATATTGCGTGGATCGAGGTCTGGCGCACTCTTCTGTGTGATGAGTGCGTTTGTGTTTGCGGGATTTCCGACAACAACAACCTTTACTGTACGTGATGCAACGGCATTCAGTGCCTTACCTTGAACAGTAAAGATTTGTGCGTTTGCTTCAAGAAGATCCTTACGCTCCATACCCTTTGAGCGTGGACGTGCACCAACAAGAAGTGCGTAGTCAGCTTGAGCAAAGGCAACCATCGGATCATCACTCGTTACAATGCCATGCAGCAGTGGGAACGCACAATCTTCGAGTTCCATAGCTACGCCACGAAGAGCATTGAGTGCCGGCGTAAGTTCAAGGAGTTGAAGGATGACGGGTTGATCCTTCCCTAACATCTCTCCACTGGCAATACGGAAAAGAAGGCTGTAGCCAATCTGGCCTGCTGCGCCGGTGACGGCGACACGAACGGGTGACTTCATGGTGTGGTTATAATTGGTGATGGAATGGTCAGAATAAAAAACGCCTCACAAGGGAGGCGTTTTATTATCGAAGTCAGAACGTCATCAGTTGGCGTTCGGGTAAACCGATACCTTGAGACGTGTGCGATCCTTGCGCTCGAACTTCACCGTACCATCGATGAGAGAGTAGATGGTGTAGTCCTTGCCAAGGCCGACGTTGTTACCCGGGTGGATGGCTGTACCACGCTGACGCAGAATGATGCTGCCCGCGAGAACTGCCTGACCGCCGAAGCGCTTCACACCGAGTCGTTTTGCATTGGAGTCGCGACCGTTCTTGGTAGAACCGCCGCCTTTTTTGTGTGCCATTTCGATACCCCTTAGATCTTGATGTCGGTAATGGTGATGCTCGTATAGCTTTGACGGTGGCCGTTGAGCTTCTGATAGCCCTTACGACGCTTCTTGTGGAAGACGAGCACCTTCTCTCCACGCACTTCGCCATTGACAGTAGCCTTAACGGAACCCTTTACAAAGGGTGCGCCAACGGTTACCTTGCCATTGTCCGAAGCGAGGAGGATGTTAGTGAATTCGACCGTCTCACCGGCCTTCTGTTCGAGCAGCGGTACTCGAAGCGTTTGCTTCGGTGCCACGGCGACCTGTGTGCCAGCGATTTCGACGACTGCGTACATGGTGTCTGAGTTGGCTGTGTAGGAAAAAAGGACTCGCAATATACCGCCCAAAGGCCACACGGCCAAATACCTTATGCGATTTTCCACAAGAACCCGGCCACAAACAGAAACCTTTTTTTCGCCCCTTCGTAGCCCCCTTCCCATGCGACGAATTCCCAATGAAGCCATAGTATGGACAGCCGGCCTTGCCGGCCTCGCCATACTTGGTCCGTCCCTCGACGGTCACTTCACCATCTGCGTCCCCAGCCTTCTGGGTTTCGACGGATGTTGGGGCTGTGGACTCGGACGAGCCATTGGTTATCTCTTCCGGGGTGATTTCCAGGCCTCCTGGAATGCACATCCTCTGGCCATACCGGCCGTCGTCGTATTGCTCTATCGTATCACCACCCTTCTTCTTCGTTCACGTACTTTCGCGGGAGCACCCCATGGCTAACACGCTACAATTTCTTCCTGAGCTCGAAGCAGATGAGTTCATGTACGTAAATGAGCTGTTCAGGTCGATGACAGACGAACAGGCCGCTCAGTTCACAATGATGTACCGTTCGCGGAGGAAGGACACACAAATGATGTTGATCCTGTCCGTTGTTGGTCTGTTTGCCGTGCCCGGTTTACAACGATTTGTTGTGGGTAACATCGGTATGGGGCTGCTGTACTTCTTTACCGCAGGCCTATGTCTCATCGGATCAATTGTTGATCTGGTGAACTACCGAAAACTTGCCTCGGAATACAATCAGAAGCAGGCATACGAATGCGCACAAATGATGCGGGCCATCGGTCAGCTCTAACCCTCGCCGTTCTTCTCTTTTTCATCGGCACGTTCGGCAGTTCTGCTGGACGTGCCGGTGACGTTGATGTAGCACCCCCGCGGTTGATCGTTGTTGTAAGTTTTGATCAGCTCCGCGGTGACTATCCAACGTCATTCTCTTCCTACCTCGGTTCCCAAGGTTTTACCAGGCTACGCCGCGAAGGGGTCTGGTTCCCGTCATGTTACTTCGACCATGCAAACCTGATGACAGGGCCTGGCCATGCCACGTTACTAACTGGCTGTTATCCTCATCGATCTGGAATTCCGGCAAACGACTTCTGTGACGACAACATCGGTCGACGATTCTACTGTTCCGAGGACACGGTTCACGGCTTGTCACCAATGTTACTCGAGTCGCCTACCGTAGGTGACGTGTTACGTGCACAATCGCCTGAATCAAAGGTGATCGGTATTGCCCAGAAAGATCGGGCTGCAATTCTGATGGCTGGCCACGACCCGTCGGCCGTGATCTGGATGGACTTCGGACGCTTGAAGTGGGCAACGTCAACCTACTATCCAAAACCATCGTGGCTTGGTGAGCTGAATCAATCAGTGCGTGCCGAGTCACACCTTAACGCTGTGTGGGAAGCTGACAACTCAGATACTGATGTTGCCGATGATGTTGAAGGTGAAGGATCGTTTACATCGGGCCGACGCACGTTCCCCTATCAACTGCCGTCAGTTGTAGGACGCGACTATGTAAACGACTATGTGCGCCATCCTGTTTCCGTTGAAGACCTGTTTGCAGCGTCACGATTTATTCTGAAAAAGGGGCAAATGGGGCAGGGGCCAACTACAGATGTGTTGTGTATCGGAGTGAGTACAACGGACTTTTTGGGACATACGTTTGGCCCCGATAGTCGCGAAGTGCGAGAGATGTTTGCAGCGTGCGACAGAATACTTGCGGAGTTTATCGACACGCTCGACGCTCAGTATGGCCGCAAGAACTATCTACTCGTTGTGACGTCAGACCATGGCGTTGCACCCGTGCCGGAGATTATTCGACGAGCTGCTGAAGCTCAGAACGCTCAAGTTGATGCCGGAAGAATACCAGAGCGTGTACTTGCTAATGTGATCGACTCTGTTATGAATGTACAGTATGGTCGTCCAACAACTCGCTTGTCCGACGTTGCAGACACAACGTGGATTCGTAGTATCGACGAGCCGTCGATCTTCCTTCGTCGTGAACTACTCCGACGTGCGGGCATCGACCTAGGAGAAGCGCGACGACATATTGTGACGGCACTACAAAAGGTGCGGGGTTTACAGTACGTGATTACGTATGACGACCTAGCTGCGGCTGATGCACCGGACAAGATGGAACCTACAACGTGGTCCTACATCTCTGCGAGTTTCCATGCAGGACGTACCGGTGACGTAGTTGTCTATCCACGTCAGTACTGGATTTTTGGGAGTAACGTGGCTACTCATGGTACGCCATATGACTACGACCGCCACGTGCCACTCTATTTGTTTGGCTGGAACGTACGTCCAGCAACGATCAAGAAGACCGTCTCCCCTGCTGACATTGCACCTACCCTTGCATCCTGGTTACGGCTTACAATGCCGCCTGTGGACGGTAAGGTGCTGCCGGTGCCTATCGGGACAGCAACTGACGGGCGATAACCATCTTCTGAACTTCTGACGTGCCTTCTCCGATGGTGAGAAGTTTTGAGTCGCGCCAGAACTTCTCGACGGGATACTCCTTGATATAACCGTATCCGCCGTGGATTTGAATTGCTTCTTCGGCGGTACGAACGGCAACTTCAGAAGCAAACAATTTTGCTTGTGATGCTTCAAGGGTAAAGTCGCGTCCTTCATCACGTAACCATGCTGCCTTGTACGTCAGCATACGGGCCGCATCAATCTCCATCGACATGCGCGCCAGCTTGATCTGGATTGCCTGCATCTCTGCCAGTGACTTCCCGAATTGACGTCGTTCCTGGGCATACTTCAGAGCGGCTTCGAATGCGCCTTGGGCAAGACCAACACTTAACGCCGCAATGGAGATACGGCCACCATCGAGAATCTGTAGGGCCTGGAGGAAACCTTCTCCCTCGTTGCCGATAAGATGATCACCTGGTACATGAACGTTATCAAAGACGAGGCCTGCGGTATCTGAGCAGCGCATGCCAAGTTTATTTTCTTTTTTATTGGCATAGTATCCGGCCATCGACTTATCGATTGCGAAGGCGCTGATACCCTTTTTACCCCTTGTTGCATCGGTGACGGCCATCACAACGCAGATATCGCCGACATTCCCGTGCGTGATAAAGTTTTTAGATCCATTAAGAATCCAATTGTCACCATCGCGCACGGCTGTTGTTTGAGTGCCACCGGCATCAGATCCGGCATTCGGTTCGGTTAGACCCCATGCACCCATGGTTGCGCCAGCTGCAAGACGCGGCACATACTTCTGACGTAACGATTCAGAACCAAACCGGAAGATGTGGCTCGTGCACAAACCATTGTGCGCAGCAACACCAAGGGCGATCGATGGACAACCGCGGGCCACCTCTTCGACGACCAGGGCATATTCCATGTAGCCCATACCGGAACCGCCGTATTCCGATGGAATCACGATACCGAGATAACCGAGGTCACCAAGCTTTCGGAAGATCTCCGTTGGAAACTCCTGCGACTCATCAAACTCCAGGGCAACCGGAATGATTTCCGATTCCACAAAGGAACGAATGTGTTCGCGCAGTGCGCGTTGATCTTCAGAAATCTCGAATGACGTCATTGGTGTCTCGCAGAAATAGTCACCGGGGAACAGTCGACATGTGTGGGGTGGTTCCCGTAGAAAAGGAACAGCGAATCTACGGATTCACCGGGAGAAGGTGCCGGGGACCTAAAGGTCCCCGGCACCTTCTCCCTACCGCCCTCATCTCCGAGAAAGAATTCTCCGGGAGACTCCCGAAAGACGTAAATTTTCACTGGTGTTCCGCCTGCTCACGATAGCATACACCGTTCTGGTGGTTACGTCCGTGTCGGCTTTTGCTGGACAAGGGGATATTCGTGTGATGGCCCGCGTCGACACATCGAATGTTGCTGTCCGCGAGATTCTCGCTCAATGGGTCGATAGTCTCTCTACCTGGAGATCCGTGTCGCGGTCAGCTACATATGATCACACGTCGATTCCCGGTATGCCCGACGGTGTTGTTCGAGATTGGTTTTCACAAGACGTGGACGTTGTCCGCACGTATCCGCCTACCGTACTGAGTATCGAACCTCACGGCGATTCGTGGGTCGTTCGCACAATGTTCGCTTTGATCGACCCCACGTCGTTCCATGTTATTCCTCTTGGGATTCTGCGAACAACCTTCGTAAGGGGCGAAGGGGGCTTCGCTATCCTGAACCCACTTGATGTCCTCCGCCGCACAATGGATTCCACACAAGTAGGAATGATTCTCTATCGACATCGGCCGTCTGTAATCGTGCGTGAAGATGCAGCTGATTCAGCAGTCCAGCTTGTGGAACAAACTGCAGGCCGGCTCGACCTAGCGATTCCGGCTCGGATCGAGTTTATCATTACAGAGTCTCGAGATGAATTGGCATCGTCTCTTGGCCTCGAATATTTCGCCTTCCCACCAACGGGCCTTTCCTTTCCAACGTCGGGCGTCGTCCTTTCCGGAGCCGGTAGTCCATTCTACGCTCATGAGCTTGTCCACATGGTCCTGGCTGATGATGACTCCACTCACCCGGTGATTCGTGAGGGTGTAGCAACGTGGTTGGGAGGGTCACTCGGCAGAAGTCCTGATGACGTCCTGAACGACTACATCAACGAACGTGACTCGCTTGCTGTCCCCTCCTTAACGGAGCTCTTCACGGATATCGATCTCTCACAGGATGATCTCTATATCGTTGGCGCTGCTCTCTGTAAAAGGGCATGGGAACAGGGAGGAGCTTCGGCAATCCGTTCCCTTCTGGAAGCCCGAAGCACGAGTGACGCCATGTTGAGGTTTTCGAGGATTCTCGGACTTGATCCAACAGATACGCAAGAAACACTGTATCAACTCGTCAAACTCGCTGCAGAACCCGTGGCAGGCGGGCTGAAATAGGATTGGTAGCCCTGTGCAGATCCTGCGATTCCCACGTTCGTTTTTCTCAATCCGCCGTCTGTGCCGAGGTTTGTACAGATTTTCCCGTCTGGATCGCAACTCTCGGCGCGGTCCAATCGTTCGAGCACCACACCTTCATTTGAGAGTAGGGAGTACCATGACCAACATGACATTGCGGAAGGTCCGCCACTATGTCGCCCTCGTTGTTGCCGTCATTACGGCTACAACGTTTTTGTCAGCCGGAGGCGGTGATAAGATTCCGTTGAATTCGGCTGTAAAACACGGAAAACTTTCCAACGGTACGGCATTCTACATCATGCGCAATACCAAGCCGGAAAAGCGCGTGGAAATGGTACTGGCGGTGAATGCCGGTGCCGTCCTCGAAGACGCAGATCAAAATGGCCTTGCTCACTTCTGTGAGCATATGGCGTTTAACGGAACAAAGACGTTCCCGAAACAAGAACTGATCAACTTCCTCGAGTCAACTGGCGTACGCTTTGGTGCAGATCTTAATGCCTACACCAATCAAGATGAGACAGTGTACATGCTGACGATTCCCACGGATAACGGTCAAAACGTTATTAAGGGAATGCAAGTACTTCGTGATTGGGCTTCCGCTGTGTCGTATGACGATAAAGAAATCGAAGCCGAACGAGGTGTGGTTGTAGAAGAATGGCGACTCGGACGGAATGCAGATGAGCGTGTACGAGAAGTTCATAATAAGGTCATCTTTGCCGGTTCGAAGTATGCCGAACGCGATGTTATTGGTGACACGAATGTCCTGCTTCGCGCACCTGCCGATAATCTTCGTCGGTTCTACCGCACGTGGTATCATCCGCAGAATATGGCCGTCATTGTCGTTGGTGACATTGATCCTGACGATGCACAAGCGCTGCTCGAAAAACACTTTGTGAGCCGTACAGCAACGGCAGGCAGTCCGCCACAGCGTCCGTCGTATCCTGTGCCACCAATTCAGGAAACACGCGTAAGCATTGCGACCGATAAGGAACTCGATGTACCAAGCGTTGAGATTACACACATCGCTCCAGGACGCCGCCTCATTACGGAAGACGACTACCGTATGAGCGTGATCGCGCGGTTGCACCAACAAATGTTTGGAATGCGCGTAGCAGAAATTACACGGAAACCTTCTGCCCCTTTCACGGTAGCCTACACGTATAACGCAGGATTTCCACGCGACATGCGCCAGTTTGTTCTGGGCGCACGTGGTAATGATAAAAACATCATGAAGGCCCTTAATGGCCTTCTTACAGAAGTTGAACGCGTAAAACGACACGGTTATACGGCCACCGAGCTTCAGCGAGCTAAGGATGCTATGCTTGCACAGATCGAGGCTATGTCGCACGAGGCTGACAAGACACCATCACAACAACATGCGATGGAGTTTGTCCGCCACTTCTTAAATGATGAAGCGTCACCAGGTATCAAGGCGGAGTACGAACTCACCAAGAAGCTTCTCGCTACAATCGAAGCTGCCGACGCATCAAAATGGGTAGCTGCCGAAGCGTCGAATCCACATCGCATCATCGCTCTGAGTATTCCAGAGGGGAATGGTTATGCCGTTCCGAAAGAAGGTGATGTAAAGAATTTGATCAGCGCTGTGACGAGTAAGCAGATTGATCCGTGGGTCGACCAGACAATCGATAAGCCATTGCTCGCTGAAGCACCAAAGGCCGGATCAATCACAAAACGTGAACCCATTGCCGAAATCGGTGGTGAGGTTTGGACACTGTCGAACGGTGCCCGTGTATATCTCAAGCCAACCGACTTTAAAAATGACGAGATCCTGTTCTCTGCATGGTCATGGGGCGGTACGTCCCTGGGTGAAACAAAGGATATCGTAACGCTGCAACTTGCCGCAACCATGGTAGATGCAGGTGGACTCGGTGAGTTTGATGGAACTCAACTCGGAAAACTGCTCCAAGGCAAGAACATTTCTTTCTCACCGTCGGCCTCAACGGAAACGTTTCAGATGAATGGAAGCACAACTCCGAAGGATCTTAAGTCCTTCATGGAGGTGCTCTATCTACAGTTTACTGCACCTCGTCTCGACAAAGAAGCCATCACGGCAATGAAGCAGCAGACGAAGTCTGAACTCACCAATAAGGACAAGAATCCGGATCGTGTGTTCTTTGAAACGGTGATGTATGAAATGACGGATAAACATCCGCGCACAAAACCGCTATCGGCGGATATGATCGACAGTTTCGACGAGAACAAGGCCTTTTCCTTCGTGAAGGATGCTGTGTCAAACGCTGCAGACTACACCTTCACCTTCGTTGGCTCATTCACACTCGACGAGATTCGCCCACTCATCGAAACCTATATCGGTGGACTGCCTGGCAAAACACCATCAACACGGAAGTGGAAAGATGTCGGTGTGCGGACAAAGACTGGTAAGCTCGAAAAGACCATTACGGCTGGCTCAGAACCAAAGAGCACTGTACTCTTGGCATGGACCGGACCAATGAAGTTTACGAGTAAGAATCGGTACGACATGATTGCACTGACCGAGATCATGAACATCCGTCTTCGTGAACAACTCCGCGAAGAAAAGGGCGGCGTTTACTTTGTTGCCGTGAATCCGCAAATCGAGCGTATCCCTGTAGAGGAATACGGCCTGATGGTTTTCTTCAGCTGCAAACCAGAACGTGTTGACGAACTCGTGAGCGCTGTTCAAAAAGAAGTTGACTATCTTCAGAACAACACCGTGGACGCTTCCTACGTCTCGAAGATTCGCGAAATCCAGGTTAAGGAACGCGAAACCGGTATGAAGACCAACAACTTTTGGTTAACGAACATCCGGTTCCTTGTCCAAAACGAACAACCATGGTCCGCTATCGCCGAGCGCGATGCACTCATTAAGGGACTTTCAGCTGAGCAGATTCGTTCAGCTGCTAAGACGTATCTCGGATCAAAGAACTTCGCCAAGTTCGTTCTGAAACCAGAATAACACCGTTTTATCGGTCATATGCATTGAACACAAAAAATCACCGGGTTACCACGTAGCCCGGTGATTTTGTGTTTATACGCGTGATCAGTCGTAAAGGTGGTACTCTGCGTTACCTACTTCAGGGCCTCTATACTTAACATGTTCGTCTTCGCTCGACCGACTAACGGACGGCCGATGGTGAAGACAACGGTGCTGTTGGCCGTAAAGTATTTCTGTTTGACGAGTAATGCCTTGATATGCTCAATGGTCTCGTCTGTTGAAGTGATGGTGTCAACAACAAGTCCAGTAACACCCCAGAGCAGACCCATACGCCGTGCTATCGAGCGCATGGTAGTAATTGCGAGAATCGGTGCCTTTGGACGTCGATTCGAGATGAGTCGTGCCGTCTGTCCGCTATAACTCAAGGACGCAATTCCAGCTACTCGCGCTTCTTCCGCAATGCGCGCGGCCGCCATTGCTATGGAGTCCGTGTTAGACTCCGTTGGTTCATACATGGCGTTGTCAGGATGATGCAGTAGTCCGTCGCCGAGAAGTTCGTTCTCCGCCTCAGTACAGATTGTGCGCATGTAGTGTACGGCCTCAACAGGATAGGCACCTACGGACGTTTCAGCTGATAACATCACGGCATCCGTACCGTCGAGTACTGCATTCGCTACGTCACTTGCCTCTGCACGTGTCGGGCGAGGAGCCTTGATCATCGACTCCAGCATCTGTGTTGCCGTAATAACCGGCTTTGCAGCATGGTTGCAGAGTTTAATGATCTTCTTCTGCATGATCGGCACCGCCTGCGACGGAATCTCAACGCCGAGGTCTCCGCGAGCTACCATGATTGCATCAGAGGCAGCAATGATGGCCTCAATGTTTTGAAGTGCCTCGGGCTTCTCGATTTTTGCGATAATCCATTGTGTTCCGCCATACTTGCCGACGTACCGACGGACGTTCTCAACGTCGGCTGATGTGCGTACAAAAGAAACTGCGACATAGTCAACGTCATTATCAATCGCAAAACGAATGTCAGCGCGATCCTTTGACGTTATCGATGGTTGTGATACACTTGTTCCTGGGAGATTTATACCCTTGCGAGGTTTTAGAACGCCACCATGGACAACAAGGGCACGAACGACGTCATCTGTTACATCCTTAACCTGGAGTTTGAGCAACCCGTCATCGAGTAGTAATACGTCGCCCTTTTGTACATCCTTTGCAAGTGTTGGATACTGCACAGGAACAAGTGACTCACTTTCCTCAAGCTTCTTTGCGCGTATGGTGCCAACATCGGCCAGTCGGATTTCACGGCCAACAACGAGTGTCATGAACTCCTTGTCCTTGAAGTCGCCAACACGAATCTTAGGACCTTGGAGATCAGCAATGATTGGCAGATACACGCCAAGTTTATCTTCTGCCTGTCGAATGCAGTTGATGTTGTGTTCGTGGCTCGAATATGAGCCGTGTGACATGTTTAACCGAAAGGCGTTTGCTCCAGCCTTAACAAGCGCAACGATCTTATCGACCGATGCGATGGCCGGGCCCATCGTGCAGAGAATCTTCGCCTTGTGATGAAGACTGCCGTGTGCAGTGGCCATGGTGTGGTTCCTATTCTTTCATCGTGGTTCGTGGACGAGGAGTCATAAACGGTTCAATGGATATTGCTGTACCCGTTTCTTCGTCGAGGACAAGAAACGCACCGCATATCCGAACGTCATTTTCTGCTGTTTCGTATTTGTGCGCTGTCTGCAACAGCAATCGCCGAATAGCAATGTCCTTCTTCATACCAAGAACACTATCGTACGGTCCCGTCATTCCCACATCAGAGATAAACGCCGTACCATCAGGTAGGATCTGCGCATCTGCTGTTTGTGTGTGAGTATGAGTACCCAGAACAGCACTTACTCGCCCATCGAGATACCATCCCATGGCGATTTTTTCAGCCGAAGCATCGGCATGAAAATCGACGAGAATCATCTTCGACTTACCAACGAGCTTGTTGAGAATTGTATCTGCTGCACGAAACGGACAGTCGATGTTCTGCATGTATGCTCGGCCTTGCAGCTGAACGACGCTAAAACTCACACCATTCTGTAAGGTGACGGTTGTGACACCACGACCGGGATTACCCTCGGGATAGTTGGCCGGACGCAGAACATTCCGATTGGCAGCAAGCAGAGGCCGCGCCTTCCAGTTCTCCCAAATGTGATTACCCGTCGTGATCACGTCAACACCAGCTGCAAACAACTCATCTGCCTCTTTATCCGACAATCCTTTGCCATCAACGATGTTTTCTCCGTTTACCACGATGGCACGCGGGGCAAACTTCTCCTTCAGGC
>ERZ761607.4978-NODE-4978-length-11287-cov-97.717325_pt1 | contig 11287 bp, 10 predicted proteins | sample MGYA00511164_ERZ761607 | MGnify/ENA primary metagenome ERZ761607 (study PRJEB28899, sample SAMN02445080) | bioreactor sludge metagenome | biome: EBPR sludge | place: Australia: Brisbane, Thorneside Wastewater Treatment Plant | collected 2011-06-22 ...
AACTCTCGGTTGACAGGGATGCGGTTCATGCTTTCTCGCCCACCATCATGTCCCATTTCCTTCGTCTTGGACTTTCTGCTGCCAAGCAAGGACCACCACTGCCCTGTTGCCCTTCGCAACCTCGGCGATGGTCGTCGCGAGTGCTTTGGCGCGCCGCGTCTCGCTTGCCGCCACCCGCATCACGTGGAACTGGTGGCGACCGACCATCTTCTTGGCGGTGCAGCCGCCGTCGTCCTCGAACACGATGAAAAGGAGGTCGGCGTCTTCTCGCAGCATCAGCTTGCAGAAGGCATCATCCGGGGCCTCGGCGGGCAGCGAAGGGTTGAGGCGCGCGATGGCGTCGCGCAGACGCTGCGCGAGGACAACCTGCCCGTAGTCATCACGCTCCGTAGCGCGCTCGCCGGGGGCGATCTCGGCGCCGCTGCGGACTTGCCAGCCAGCGCTTTCGAGCCAAGCGAGGGACGCCTCTTCGACGACAGACTTGGTAAGGTCGCCGCTACTCACTTCGCGGCCACTCCTCAGGGACCAATTTCGCTCCGCCGCGCCACCGTTCCACGATTGCGTTCTGGTACCAGTCTTCCTTTATGTCTGCGTGTTCAGTCATTACCACCTGCAAGCCCGGGGCCAGCTCACTGACGACCTTGAAGACAAACTGAAACATCCTGACAACCGCCTGCCTATCGTCTTCTACAACCCCAGACATCGATCCGTCGATGTCCTTCTCGGGTGGGAAGTAGACCTGCGATGGTTGGTCGAGGAACAAAAAGCGAGGAACCGGTCGACCGCGTTGTGTAAACCACTCATGCAACGCAAGGTGTGCAATGAGGTGGTAGCCAACCCAGTTCTCGCCGCTGCCCATTCGGTCCATCGGTACCGGTCCGTCCGCTGTGTCCGCGACAATCGTGAGCCGCTTGAGGTCCAACCTTAGGGGGAACTTGGAGTGCTCTAGATCCAGTTCACGCGCCCAATCCGTCATCCGCCTGCCGAGAATCGACGTGATGGAGTCGATACGCTCCCTGACCCGATCATCACTGAGTTCCTCCTCAAGCGCAGCCGCTTGATCCCTCAACCGTCGAGCTTGTTCCTCGAGCGCCTTGGTGTCTGGAAGCTCAGGAAGGCTCTCCAAGTACAGACTGACGCGCCCAAGGATGAGGGCACGCTTGGCCGTTTCGTCCTGTGCCCGCTGCAACTGATCGCTCGAGCTCCGCACCGCCTCCATCTCGGCTCGGTTCTTACCCAACGCCGCGACGACTTCTTGCAGCTTTGCTTCGAGTTCCGCAATGGCACTCTCGACCTGTGGGGCCGCCCGGGTTACCGACTCTAGACGGGACGACACGTCGGTCAGGGCATTCCTGATCTCTGCCACACCCGGAACTGCGCCCGCATCGGGGAGGTCTTGCGAACACAGCGGGCAGACATGACCTGGCTCCGACCCGTCAAAGATTCCAATAGTGGCGAGTCGAGCTCTTTGCTCGGATGCCTCTCGCAAAAAGCCCGTTTCATCTCGTTCGAACGCTCGCGCGCTGGATACGCCGTCGCGCAATCGGCGTTGCTCTTCGAGCAGACGCTCCCGTTCGGCGACCAAGCGCCCATACTCCAGTCCGCTCGGATGCTCAAGGGGGACCCCTATGATCGGCGTTCGAGAGACTTCCCGAAGCGCCGAGATGGCTTGCTCCCAAGTGTTCGCCTCGCTCGATGAGAGCCCAACGTCTCTTGCCTGCGCCAATAGGGCCGCCGCTTTGCTATTACCTGTACCCCTAAGCGACTGCAGCTCGCTTAGCTGGCGCTCACAAGCCCGGAGCTGCTCGCGCACTCGCCGAAGCTCCTCACGCCTCCGCACGAACTCATCGTCGACCGCCCCAAGGAAATACGGCAGCGTATCCCTTAGCGCCTGCGCGACGAAATTGTCCCCCGCTCCATGGAATAGCTGCTGGCGCCGAATGATCTCGTCCTGCGGCTGAAAGCAGAGGCCCAGCGCGTGGCGCACGTTCGCAGTTAGTGCCGGCCTGGTCTGACCTGGCAGTGGTTCATGAATGTTGTCGTGGATTCCACTCCATCCGGTCAAGAGGGCGCCAAGGCCTCTCGTGTTCGTCGTCTGCCGGAGAGCGCCCGCGTCAGGTACTTCGACTTGGTCTCCGACCTCAACGAAACACTCTTCGCTAGATACCAATCGTGCATCCGGACAACGTCTTGCGACGAAAGCCTGGCCGCTATCGAGTTGAAGCCGCAGCCCGAACCACGCTACGGCCCTGCGAATCGGCCCCTCGGGGACTCGGCATTCGCCCGCACCAAAGCAGTAATCAACAATGTCGACGAGGGCCGACTTACCAGTCTTAGATGCACCCGTGATGATGTTGACGGCGCCAGTCTTCAGCGAAAGAACACGCCTTTGTCCGTGGTGGCTGAAGACAACGATGTCCAAAATCTGCATCGTCATGGGCGTACCCCGATCAAGGCGAGAACGGTCGCCGCGTTTCCGGCTCGGGCGAACCATTGCCCAAGGAAAGCTGCTCGACTAGCGCAATACTTGACTTCGTCAGTGGAAATATTGAGGACTCGATTCACGGCTCGTCGCCAATCTGGATCTGCGTGCACTCCGGCCGAGGCAAGCCGAATGAGTCCATGGGCGCCGCCGAACGTGAGCGCCTCTTTGGTGAACGGGACCAGGAATCGGGCGCGGCTCGCCACTCGTGCGCGCGCCAGCGGGTACTCCTCAAGCCACGCAGCGAGCGAAGTCCGGCCAGAGCGGGGCAGCGTCTCTCGCGTCCCACGATGAAGGATGAACGGCAGCACCAAAAACGATTCCTCAAACGACAGCGCCACGTTTCCATCAACAACGTGTCCGCGGGCGGCGTGCCAAAGCAGAGTCGCGCAGAAGCTCGGGTTCAAGAGCGCTCGTTCCTCGTGAGATCGGTTCGCCCAGACCGTCATGAGGTTCTCCCCGTCGTTCTCAAGAGCGCCTCAAGGCGGGCCCGAAACTCGGGATGCCATCCAATCCGTACCTCGTCGGCGAGCATGTGAAGCGAGCCCCGGGTGACGAAAGGCTCCATGACACTAGGCCGCATCGGGATGGGCGTGCGCTCTGCCCAAGCGAGCACTGAGCGTGCAGCTTTCTCTTGCGCCGCGTCGGTAGCGTCATCTCCAACATCGTCGCGCATCGCCTCAAAGACCAGCTCCCACTCCTGGTAGAGCCTTTGCTCGTACTTATTAAGGTCTAGGCCGACCACCAAGTCATCACGCAACCAGCGCGAGCGCTGTTCGAATGCCCTGTAGTAGTCGCGAACGGCAGCGGCTATTCGGCGCTTACCGGCCTTGATGAGTTCTAACTGCCTGACAAACGTAGCGTCCTCATGCGCGGCTGTGGTCGCATCATCAAGCGTGAAACCAAGAAGGTCCTCGTCAATTGGCAGCGCATCGTGCTTGAACTGCTCGCGCAGGTCAGCCATTTGCGCTTCGATCTCGACGGAGCCAACTCGATCGTGCGTGGCTTCGGTCAGTTGCCGAAGCACACGGCGAAGCCACCATCCCTCAAGTCTGTCGAGGAACGCCGCGTGGTGCTCCCTCCCAGCTGCCCAAAACACTTCGTCCCGCAACTCCTTGTCGAGATCAACTACTGTGGGCGCAGCATCAATGATGCAGACCTTGGCAAGAATCGCGGTGCGCTCGGTCGGAGACGCCTCTAGATAAGCGGCATACGCGACCTTGTTTCCCAGGTTCGTTGAAGTCGCAGCCGTGGCATCTAGCGCGTGCTGTGCCGCTGAAGCGTCGCGGGAGTTTGCGCGGAGCCGGTATGCCGCGCTGCCGTCAGGCGCAGAACTCGTTGTGACGAGGTAAAGGCTCGCGGTCGGCGGGATCTGTCCCGACGCGTGGCCCTCAAACCAGACCCTCAGCGTCTTCCAAAGATCCGGACTTGCGTCGGTCAGGGATGCGGAACCCTTGCGGTGGTGTTTTGTTTGAAGGAGGTCAGTCGGGTTACCTCCGGTTGTTTCGAAGGTCACATCGTCGAGTGTCTCGATCGAGACAAGGAAGTCGGGCTCGTTCTTCTGTCGCCGCAGAGCCCAGAGCAGAGCCGATCGGACCTGATAGAGATATCCCAGCGTCGCGTCAACGGCTGAGAATGCGCTTGGACTGCCGGGAGTCATCTCATCACCTCCGCTTCTGCCTTCCGGCAAACGACCCCTAGTTCACCCGAGATGAGCTTGGGCAGCAGCGCGTCGCGCAACGCCGCGAGACTCCGGGACTCATGAAGGCTGGCGATGATCCGCTCGACCGAAGGTCGTAGCAGATCGGTGAATGCCTTGGGTATCGGCTGCGGTGGCTTAACGAATTTGTATCGGGCCATGTCAGCCCAACTCGTCCGCGGCATCTTGGTGCCTGTCGAGCCAGCGTTCGTGAACTCGACGAACTCGTCGCTCGAAACCAAGCCCAGCACGAAGGCGAACCAATCGGGTTCCTGCGGTGCGACGACCACGATGTCGGTAGAGCACACACCATCTATCGGCGCAACACCAACCTTGTGAAAGTAGGGCCGGAGCTTTCCGAAAAGGATCTCGCCTTTCTTGAACTCGAACTTGTTGCTTTCGAGTCCTTCGGCGACGTCCCAGTCCGCCAGGGCGATGCAGCGCTTCGGCATGTGTTCGAGCGCGATGTATGGGACGTCTGGCTCGATCGCGTCGGGTTGCACACTCCGGCGCGGATGCTCGGCAACGTCGCCGAGCGTCCCCACCTCCCATCCCTCCGGAATCTCGCCAAGCTCGGAGTCGACGAGGCGGGTGGGGAAGAGATCGGCGAGGGGCTTGGGGAGGCCGGGGTCGCGGCCTTCGGCCTTGGCGCGGACAGGGTCGAAGTCCACGAACCACGACTTGAAGAACGCGCGCGCCATTGCCTCCAGCGTCTCGTTCATTCGCCGGTTCAGCTCGATCTTGTCGTCCAGCGTGCCGAGGACGTGGGCGATGGCGCGTTGTTCAGCGAGCGGCGGCAGCGTGACTTCTAGCTTGGCCAAGTCGCTCCCGGTGATTCCGGCAACAGCTACCTGGCGCCGAATCGTGTCGAGGCAATGAAGGCCGGACGTTGAGTTGAAGAAGTAGTAAAGGAAGAGCGAATCGGACTTGGTGCGATCAGGCCGCGCACGAATGATCGAGGACTCGAACGTGGTGGGCTCGTTAATATCCAGCACGACGCTGCATTTCCCGGCGCCTTCGGCCACGAGCGAACGTCGCGCGAAGAGCAGGTCGCCCTTTGCGAGCGTGAAGCGATCGCTCTCGGAATCCGATAGCTCGACGCGCTTCATCGGCACCGCCCGAAGTCGAGGATGCGCGAAGAGCTCCCCCATGTTCACGATCTTCGCGCCACGACCGTGAAACTCCTTCTGCTTGTAGATGCCGTTTCGAACAGGCTCCGCAAGCAACTGGCCGAACGCGATCGAGCGCCACTCACCCGCCATACCCAAGCTCCTTGAGGTTGGCGGCGATCGCGGCATCGAGCTTCGCAGCCTCAGCCTGCTGCTCGCGCAGTGTCGCGGTAAGCCGCCGCATCTTCTCCTGGAACGGCTCGCCATCGTCCTCCTGCGCCTCGGCGCCGACGTAGCGGCCGGGCGTAAGCACGTGGCCGTGCTTGCGCACCTCGTCCAGCTGCGCGCTTTTGCAAAAGCCGGGCACGTCGGCGTACTCGCCCGCATCCTTCTCGCCGCGCCAGGCGTGGTAGGTATTGGCGATGCGGGCGATGTCCTCGTCGGTCAGCTCGCGGTGGGTGCGGTCCACCAGCGGCCCAAGCTTGCGGGCGTCGATGAACAGCACCTTGCCGCGGCGGTCGCGGAAACGTGACTCGCCTCCGGCTCGGGTGCCGTTCCTGCGGTCGCGCGCCAGGAACCACAGGCACGCGGGAATCTGCGTCGAGTAGAAGAGTTGGCCCGGCAACGCGACCATGCAGTCGACGAGGTCGGCCTCGATCAGGTTCCTGCGGATCTCGCCCTCGCCGGACTGGTTGGACGACATCGAGCCATTGGCCAGGACGAAGCCGGCCACGCCGGCCGGCGCCAAGTGGTGCACGATGTGCTGCACCCAGGCGAAGTTGGCGTTGCCCGGCGGCGGCGTGCCGTAATGCCAGCGCTTGTCGTCGCGCAGGCGCTCGCCGCCCCAGTCGGAGATGTTGAACGGCGGGTTGGCGAGGATGAAGTCGGCTCTGAGGTCCGGGTGGCGGTCGTTCTGGAAGGTGTCGCCGTGCGCGATCTGGCCGGAGTCGATGCCGCGGATGGCGAGGTTCATGCGCGCCAGGCGCCAGGTGGTGTAGTTCGACTCCTGGCCGTAGATCGAGATGTCCGCCCTGGCCTTGGCGCCGGCGTTCAGGCCGTGACCGTTGCCCTTGGCGTGCGCGCGGATGAACTCCACCGACTGCACGAACATGCCCGACGAGCCGCAGCAGGGGTCGTACACCCGGCCGCGGTAGGGCTCGAGCATCTCGACCAGCAGCTTGACCACGCAGCGCGGCGTGTAGAACTCGCCGCCCTTCTTGCCCTCGGCGCTGGCGAACTGCGAGAGGAAGTACTCGTAGACGCGGCCGAGCACGTCCTTCGCGCGGCTGGCCTCGTCGCCGACCTTGATGTTGCTGATCATGTCGATCAACTGGCCGAGGCGTTGCTTGTCGAGCGCGGGGCGGGCGTAGTCCTTGGGCAGCACGCCCTTGAGCGCCGGGTTGTCGCGCTCGATGCCGGCCATCGCGTCGTCGACGAGCTGGCCGATGGTGCTCTGGCGCGCCTGCGCCTTTAGGTGCGGCCAGCGCGCTTCGGGCGGCACCCAGAAGATCGAGAGCGCGCGGTACTCGTCGGGGTCTTCGGGGTCGGCGCCCTCCGCCTGCTCGGCCAGCAGCGCGGCGTGCTTCTCCTCGAAGGCGTCGGAAATGTACTTGAGGAACAGCAGGCCGAGGCAGACGTGCTTGTACTCGGCGGCGTCCATGCTGCCGCGCAGCGCGTCGGCCATCTGCCAGAGCTGGGCTTCATAGCCGACGTTGGAGCCGGTGCTGCCTGTCATCCCGGAATGGTCCTTGCGTCTTGCCAATGGCTACCTCATTCGATCGTTCCGTCAAGCACTATAGCATGCAGGCGGAGCGGACCTGCGCTTGCCCGAGCGATCGGCAAATCACGGATAGTCATCGTCACGCCGTGCCGTCAGCAGCCCACAAGCCCCTGCCGATCGGCAAGGCGCGCAGCCCCGGAGCCAGGCGCTTGCCAAGTGCCGGCGCGCGGCGCAAGGGGTAGGTTCGGTCGAACGCGCGACAGCATCGAGCAGCGCGATGAAGTTTCGTTTCGTCCTGAATTGCAGGCGAGGTTCGGCGAGGTTGTTGCCGAGGTCCCGCGACTGATCCAACGCTCTCGATGACCAGGCAGTGGCAGTGCTCAGGCGGTTTGAGCAACGCGCCAATCCGGGAATCGGAACCCGCCGCCGGGCCGGTGCGGCGCAAGGCTTGTTCCACGATGCTGAGGAATGGCGTCGTCCAGCGATCGGACCGGAACCCCAGCCACTCATCGACCACCTGTTCATGGACCCCACACCCGCCGGGCATCGCGCGTGCTCTCCCCGCCAGCCCCCTGCGATCTGAGCGCCGCAGCGGCAAGAGGCGGGCCTGCCGGCGAACGGCCCCGATTCGGCTGGTGCATGCGCCAGCCCTGGATCGGTGCGATCGGGGTTGCGTTTCTCGCCGCGCTCGGTTCTAATGTGGCCTTCGTTCGATGACTTGAGGATCTCGCGGCAATGCTCCGTTCTGCCAAGCCAGCAACACATCGACTGGCGGTGGCCTCGGCCACGCGGTTCGCTGCGGTTGGTGTGCCTGCAGTCGCTGTAGTACGCTTGGTTGGCGTAGGACCCGACACACCGTCGAGGGTCGAGAGAAGCTAGGTCGCGAAGACGACGACAGATTCCAGAAACCCCCGCCGGTGCAAGCCGAGCGGGGGTTTCGCCTTTTTTGCGGTCCAGCGTCCGCCGTATCCAGTGGCGCTTTTTTTCAGGAGAGTTCCTTGAGCAGAGAAGCCCCAGAATCCCTTAGCGGTGCCCAGATCGTCGTCCGCCTCCTCGAACGACAGGGTATCCGGACGCTGGCCGGGATCCCCGGCGGCGCCATCCTGCCGATCTACGATGCCCTGTCGGCGTCGAAGCTGATCCACCACGTCCTCGCCCGCCATGAGCAGGGCGGCGGCTTCATGGCGCAGGGAATGGCCCGTGCCACCGGCAGGCCGGCGGTGTGCATGGCGTCGTCGGGTCCGGGTGCGACCAACCTGCTGACGGCGATCGCCGATGCCAAGCTCGATTCGATCCCGCTGGTGGCGATCACTGGCCAGGTGCCCCGTGCGATGATCGGCACCGACGCCTTCCAGGAGGTCGACACCTACGGTCTGAGCATTCCGATCACCAAACACAACTTCCTCGTCGGCTCGGCCGAGGAACTGCTGCAGGTCATTCCGCGCGCCTTCCGCATCGCCGCGTCCGGCCGACCCGGTCCGGTGCTCGTCGATATCCCGAAGGATGTGCAGAATCAGGTCATCGAAGTCGCTGACTGGCCGGCACCGGGTTGCGCTGATCCGTTGCCGCCGCCGGCAGCCGATCTCATCGCCCGTGCCGCGGCGATGATCAACGAGGCCGTCAGGCCGATCCTCTACCTTGGCGGCGGCGTCGTCCATTCGGGTGCTGCCGTGGCGGCCGTTGCACTTGCCGAGAAAGCGAGCCTGCCGACGGTGATGACGCTGATGGCGCTCGGCGCGATGCCGGTCGATCACCAGCTGTCGCTCGGCATGCTCGGCATGCACGGCGCCCGCTGTACCAATCTGGCGCTCGACGAGTGCGATCTGCTGATCGCCGTCGGGGCGCGTTTCGACGACCGCGCAACCGGCAAGGTCGCGGGTTTCTGCCCGCAGGCGAAGATCGTTCATATTGACATCGATCCGTCCGAGCTGGACAAGATCAAGACCGCGCATGTCGGCATCGCCGGTGATGTCGGCGCCGTGCTGCAGCTGCTGTTGCCGGCGGTCGCCGGCGCGCTGCGGGTCGATTGGCTGGCGCGCGTCGCCCATCTCAAAGCCGAGCACCCGCTGCGCACGCCGGGAATCGACGATCCGCGCAGCCCCTACGGGCTGATCCGTGCCGTCGCCGACTGTCTCGACGACGAGGCGACGATCACCACCGACGTCGGGCAGCACCAGATGTGGGTGGCGCAGGCGTACCCGCTGCGCCGGCCGCGCCAGTGGCTGACCTCGGGCGGGCTCGGGACGATGGGCTTCGGCATGCCGGCGGCGATCGGTGCCGCGCTTGCCGAACCGCAGCGGACGGTGGTCTGCTTCAGCGGCGATGGCAGCATCCTGATGAACATCCAGGAGCTGGTCACCGCTGCCGAGGAGGGAGTCAACGTCAAGATCGTGCTGATGAACAACGCGTCGCTCGGCCTGGTCTTCCAGCAGCAGACGCTGTTCTACGGCGAGCGCATCTACGCCTCGAAGTTCAAGGGAATGCCCGATTTCGTGCGCGTCGCCGAGGGCTTCGGCGTGCCGGCGATCGACCTCGATGGCGTCAGCGATCCGCGCGCAGCGCTCGCCGCGGCGCTGTCAGCGCGTGGTCCGATGCTGATCCATGCCGGCATCGAGATGCGTGAACAGGTACTGCCGATGGTGCCGCCCGGCGCCGCCAACAAGGACATGATCGGAGGCTGAACGATGAACTCGCTGACAAGAACCGAGAATCAGGCGCTGGCGCGCGCGGTGCTCGAGCTGGACGTCAATAACCACGCCGGCGTGATGTCGCACGTCGTCGGCCTGTTCTCCCGCCGTGCCTACAATGTCGAGGCGATCCTGGTGATGCCGGTCGGCAGTGGCCAGACCAGTCGCATCTGGCTGCTGGTGAACGAGGATGAGCGACTGGAGCAAATGGTGAAGCAGGTCGAGAAGCTCGAGGACGTGCTCGCGGTCCGCCGTCACGGCGCCGAGCATGAGGTCTTCGTCCGCCTGGAGGAGTTCTTCCTCTGATCGCTCCTGGCCGGTAGGGACGCTCCCCGGAGCCCCGCCCTGCCGGCTCAGCGGCTTCGCTGTCGCGGTTCGAAGCGGACGATCGCCCGTCCGTCGGCGGTCTTCCGCGGCTCGCCTTTCCAGGCGTGTCCGTAGACCACTTCAACAGTCGCCGGCAGGCGACCGTCGCGTGCCAGTCCCTCGTAGGCCGCACGCGCGGCAGCCCATGCCGTTCGCCCCGTCAGCCCCTGCCGTCGGCCATGCATGGCGCAGCCCGAGCCGCTCCGGCGCAGGTCGGCGAGCAGGTCGTCGAAGCTGGCGTAGGTCATCGTCAGCATTTCGGCATCCATCACCGGGTCGCTGAAACCGCATTCGACGAGCATGTCGCCGTAGTCGTGCATGTCGATGAAGCGCTGCGTGTGCGGCTGACCGTCGCTGAAGCTCGCGCGCAGCTCCTGCAGGGTGTCCGGGCCGAAGGTCGAGAACATCAGCAGGCCGTCGACCGCGAGTACGCGATGCATCTCGCGCAGCGCCGGCAGCGGGTCGGCGACCCAGTGCAGCATCAGGTTGGTCCACAGCAGGCCGAAAGCGCGTGCGGTGAAAGGCAGCGCCGCCGCCTCGGCAGCGAGCAGCGGTGGCCGGTTGCCGCGCAGGAAGGGCAGCAGCCAGCGCAGACGTGAGCGTTGTGTCTTGCCGGCGCGCAACATCGCTTCGCTGAGGTCGGCGCCGATCACCGTCGCCGCTGGATAGCGTTCGTGCAGCGCCGTCAGGCTGGCGCCGGTGCCACAGCCGAGGTCGAGGATGCGCTGCGGCTCGATGCGCACATAGTCGAGCCGCTCGAGCATGCGGCTGCCCACTTCGCGCTGCAGCACCGCCACCTCGTCGTAGGTCGCAGCGGCGCGGGCGAAGTTGCGCCGCACCTGGCGCTGATCGACGAACGGCGCCGGTGCCACGCCCATCGCGAACTAGATCGGCCGCAACCCGAGCTTCTCGAACAGCGCCTCGTCGCGGTCGGCTTCCGGGTTGCCGGTGGTCAGCAGCTTGTCGCCGTAGAAGATCGAGTTGGCGCCGGCGAGGAAACAGAGCGCCTGCAGTTCATCGCTCATCTCCTGCCGCCCGGCCGACAGCCGGACGAAACTCGTCGGCATGGTGATGCGCGCTGCGGCGATGGTGCGCACGAACTCGAAGCCGTCGATCGGTGCGACGTTGGCCAGCGGTGTGCCCGGGATCGGTACGAGGTTGTTGATCGGCACCGACTCCGGCGGTGGATCGAGATTGGCGAGCTGGACGATCAGCGCGGCGCGG
>ERZ761607.4980-NODE-4980-length-11285-cov-13.208014_pt1 | contig 11285 bp, 10 predicted proteins | sample MGYA00511164_ERZ761607 | MGnify/ENA primary metagenome ERZ761607 (study PRJEB28899, sample SAMN02445080) | bioreactor sludge metagenome | biome: EBPR sludge | place: Australia: Brisbane, Thorneside Wastewater Treatment Plant | collected 2011-06-22 ...
ACGCCTATCTGGCGCAGGACAGCATCAGCGACCGCAGCGTATCGGCCAGGGCCTGAAAACCGGGGGCGGGGTCGGCATGATCATAGACCGGCATTTCCGTCAGCCTGCGCGACGACGACCCATAGGTTGCCATCCGCCCCGCCAGCCCCGCCAGCATCAGGAGAAAAGCCCCCGCCGGCTCCGGCACCAGCGTGATGCCCTGAATCTCCGCCACATTCGGCGCGATGCGCGAGGCGTACATTTGCGCGGGCGCGTCCTCCGCCATGTCAGGGACCAGGCTCCAGCCGCCGCCATCACTGCCCTGGTAAAAGCCGCCCCTGTCGAACAGCGCCGCTGCGAACTCGCTGTCGTCACCCGTCACCGCATTCGTGTCGAAAAGCCCGTCCACGCTGAAATTAATCCCCGCCAGCTTCCACACACCGCCGTCCAGCACAAAGACCGCCCCGCCCGAGTCGCCTGCGGAAAGAGCCGCCTCATGCGCGCCCGCCACCGCGTCGAACTCCGCCATCAGCAGCGGCCCGAAGCCCGTGTCCGCGATCCCGCTCACCGTGTTCAGGCCCCAGCGCGGAGTCCCGTCCGCCGCCGTGTGCAGCCAGCCCTTCAAGTCCCCGCCCAGCGTCACCTCCGCCCCGCGCGGGCCGCCGCGTCCGAACACGATCATCTCCAGCCCAGTCTCATCCGCCCCGTCATAAAGCGGCGCGTAACTGCTGAAAGTCTCCTGGATTTGATAAACCCTCAGGTCCGTGCCCGCGATGTCCCAGTAGCCCGTCCCCCCATTGGCCGTCGCGTCCACATGGTAGGCCGCATCCGCCACCCCGTTGAAAAGCGCGCTGCTGAGGAAAACGCCGTCCTGCGCCCCGATGTGCCCCGCCGTAATGAAATGCCGCGGCCCGATCATCGTCCCCAGAAACGAGCCGAACAGCCCCTGCCAGCCCCAGCCTGCGCTCTCATAAATCCCCGCCGGAGCCTCCGTGTTCGCCCCCGGATCATCCGTGTCATACAGCACAATCCCGCGCGCCTGCCCCGCCAGCAGCAGGCAGGCCAGGGACCGGGCGAGCCAGGGATCACGCAACCTCATGCCGAAAAACATATCCGCTTCCCCGCTGCATGCCAAGCGTCATCCGGTTTGGTGCTCTTCCCACCCCTCAGGATTCCGTCTCAAAATCCCCGCGCGCATGACCGCACTGCAGAGGGAGGGATCCGTTGGCGGGCTCGGCGGGGTCAAAGACGGGAATAAGGGCGGTGGAGGGTGGGGTAACGGGGGGGGATGTGAGGCTGGCTGGGCCGGCGAGGAGAGGAGGGCGGCGGCGGTTTATGCAAGTCATTGATTATGAGTTTTTACCGGCACATGCCGCAAGACGGAAAGGCCGTTTTTGACCTCGTCAAAGACGTTCTCGAAGTCGTCTAAAGCGTCTTCGATGGCGTCCAAAACGTCCTCGAAGTCGTCTCAAACGTCTTCGACCTCGTCCAAAACGTCCTGGAGGACGTGATTTTCGTCTTCGCACCACGTCTTTTTCGTCCAGCGGGACATGTGAAACGTGCTGTTGTGTGAGCAGCGGTGCAGTTCGTCCATGAAGGGCAAGGAAGCCACCATGCCCTGAGATGACAAGCATCGGCCTGAGTTGTCGAAATGCTTCAAACGGCGGGCTGGAGGCCAGATTATCTTCTGTGACGAGCCTGCTTCATGCCGTTGTCCCGCGGTGTTGCGAGAAGGGAACGCGGTCGCCGGGAGGCGGAAGCGCCTCGTGCAGCAGCGATTCGAGCGCGTGGGATGCCAGACGGCCATCAACGGCATTCACCGCGACTTCCAAGGCCCGATCCAGGCTCGGGTAGTGACCCTTGGCGACCTGCTCGCGGAGCAAGGCTTCGACCGGGGTGCTCAGGGTGGGCGTCATGGGCCCCTCGTCTTCCTTCGCCTGCACCGAGCAAGCTCAAATGGCCCGGCTTCTTCGTGCGTCTGGCTATGAAAAGAGAAGGGCCGCCATTTTCAGACTGCTGCGCGTTATGGTCATTCCTCAGACTAACCGGTCAATTCTCCGGCATCAGCACCGGGATCACCTTGTTGCCGTGGCGGCGGTAGATGCGGAAATCATCATCCAGGGTGAAAATGACGGCGTCCTTGTGCAGCTCGGACAGGCGCACGAGGCAGGCGTCGGCGAGTGACATCGGCCGGTAGCGGTAGCGGCGCATCAGCGTGCGCAGATCGGCGGCTTGATCCTCGATCTCCAGCGCGACGCGGATCACCCCGCGTTCCAGCAGGGCAAAGAGCGGATCGGTGTCCACTCCCTCGCGTTTGAGCAGAAAGGCCGCCTCGGTCAAAACGGCCTCGCAGGTGAGCATCGGCGGTTTCAGCCGTTTCCACTGCTCCACCACCCACTCATGGTGCCCCAGACCGGCGGCGAGGAAGGAGATCAGCGGCCCTGTGTCCAGCAGCACCGTCTGCCTCACCGGCCAAATCCCTCCATGTGCTTGGGATTCGTCGCCAGATCCTTCGGCAGCCGCTTTTTGATCGAACCGGCCAGATCACGAGCCAGATCATGGCACGAGGCACCCTTGGCCGTCGGCTGTTGCTCCAGCTCGCGCTCCAACGCCGCCCGCACCAAGGCGGACTTTGTCATGCGTCGCTGCCGGCTTTCCCGGTCGAGCCGCAGCAGCAGGGAATCAGGCAGTTTGAGAGAGAGAGTGCTCATCGGTGGCGAATGGTAATACACACCGATTTCTCCGGCAATACCTGTTTTGATGGCGATAAAGGGGCAGACACGAATGGCACGGGATTAAGGCGGCCTTCCGGTAAAACATCGCTGTGAATCAAGGAAGCAGGCGCTTCCGAACATTTCAAAACCTTGCAGCGCCAAGAGTTTCAGAGCTTCTCATGCCAGCCTGCCGCACGGCTGAAATCAGCCGTTTTCGTCGAAAACCGGCCTTAATCCCGTGCCATTCGGGACAAACACTTTGTTCTTTGTTCACTTTGTCAAAAATGCCTGTCGTGTCGGGGCGCGTGCCGCTGAGCACGCTGTTGCGAGATGGATTGCACACCGCGACCTGACAATACGCCCGCTCAAACAGCATCCCCGATGCCGCGAGCTGATCGAGATGCGGCGTCTTCATGTGCTCCGCGCCATAGCAGCCGATCTCCTGCCGCAGATCATTCACGGCGATGAAAAGCACGTTCAGCGGCTGCGCCGCGAATGACGAATGTGGAATGACGAATGCCGAGAGAAGCGCGATAACCAGGAAACGAAGTGCCATGCAGTGGAAACGGAGATGTGAGGCGGTCACTTCGCCTATGCGCCCCGCAGCCTCACTGCACAAAAATGAACTGCCGCGTGTTGATGAGAGCGTGGAGGAGGTCTTCGGCAGTATTGGCCTCGGTGGCAGACCATCGGGCTTTTTCCTCGCTGGTGGGTTTGCGGCTGAAGAGGGCCAGATAGGCGGCTTCGAGGCGGTCTTCGGGGTATTTCGCCTGTTTGATCGCGAGCATGACCTGCGACCAGCGGCTGAGAATGTGCGTGTTCATCTGGCCGTTCATCAAAACGAGCGCCTGGGGCACGCTGGCATCGCTGCTGGCGTTTTCGACGAACTCGCGGTCGCTCTGGCCGAAATCGCGCAGCGGGTGGCCGTTCGGCGCGGGGCTGTCCAGTTCGGCGGCACGAGGCCAGAGGCGCATCATGGCCTCGCGATGCTTCACATACGCCGCGTGTTGTCCGGGTGGGATGCTGAGGCGCGCGGCCTCGTCGAGGAAATGCCTTGTTTGCGCTGCCTTCTCGGTGCTGAAATCGTGCGGCTCGTAGCCGGGCACGATGATGTCCCTGTAGCTCGTGCCGGTTTGTCTGCTGTGCTGGGAGAGTTTCATCACGGCGGGCTGGTAGATGTGTGCGTCAGCGGTGGCGATCTCGGTTTGGCGGAGTTTGCCTAGCTCGAGCGCAAAGGCGGCCACAGCGGCTTTGTCCTCGCGTTTTCGCGCCTCGGCGATCTGCTGCTGGAGTTTTTTGAACTCGGCGGCGTTCGTTTTGAAGACTTCGCTCGTGCGGTCGGCGCGTTCCAGCAGCTCGGCGGGAGAGAGATTTTCGAGCGCGTCGCCGAGTTTGCGGGAGTTGGTGAGAAAGCGGTCTTTTTCCTCACGCTGCGGCACATTCGGCAAATCAGGCGCGGTGTGGATGAGCGTGGCGAGGCTGTCCCACATCTGCTCTGCTGTCATGCGGCGCAAAAGCGGTCCGGTGAAGTGATACAGCTCGCCGGGCATCAACTCGGTGCGTGTGACCTCGCGCTGATAGGCTTGCGTGTTCGCGATGATGCGGAGGAATGCCTTAATATCATAGTGCTGTGTGATCATGAGCCGCCGCAGATGCTCCATGAGCGCGGGCTGAGATGCCACGGTGCTGGTCATGATCTCATCCACCGGCTCGATGAGGCCCGCGCCGAACATTTTCTTCCACAAACGGTTCGCGATGACCGTGGTGAAGCGCGGATTCTCCGGTGAGGCGAGCCATTCTGCGAAGGAGTCGAGCGGGCTTCCCTTCGCATCATACGACGCGGGTTTGCCCATGAGCACGGCGGGCTGCACGAGCGATTTTGGTTTCGCATCAGTGTATTGATAATCATGCGGCAGGCGCAGGCGCTGCGGGCTGTGGCTGACCCACGCGTGCTTGATGGGCACGATCATTTCATTGAAGGCCTGGCGCAGATGCGCCTCTTCTTCCAGCGAGCCGCCGGTCCTCTCCCGCCGCTCGCGATTCAGCGTGAACATGCCGTTGAACGCCGGGCTGTAGATGCCCATGACGGTCTGCACGCCGTAGGTGTAGGCCGCCATCTGGTGGAACTGCATCTGCGTCCACGAGTCGAAGGGATGATTGTGGCACTGCGCGCACTCGATGCGCGTGCCCATGAAGACGCGCAGCGTGATGGCGAGATTCTCCAGCGGCATGCCGCGATCTCGCTGGTAGTAGCCCACCGCGCCGTTCCGCCAGGCCACGCCCTGCGCCGTGACCAGCTCCCGCGCGAGCTGGTCAAAGGGTTTGTTTTTTCGCACGGCGTCTTTCATGAACTCCGCATACGCCAGCCCGGTGACGCGCCCCGCATCGCCCTGGTAGGTGCCCTTGCTCAGCACGCGAAACAGGTCCGCGTAGAAGTGAAACTGGTGCATCGTGAAGCCCTCGCTGGCGAGCAGGCGGTCAATCAAACGCGCGCGTTTGTCCGCCGCGCTGTCCGCGAGGAAATCCACCGTCTCACGATGCGTCGGGATGCGCCCCGCGAGATCCAGATGCACCCGGCGGACGAAGATTTCATCCGTGGCGGGCGGATTCGGCTGCACACCGTGCTTTTGCCAGTGTGTGGCGAGCAGCGCATCAATCTGAGCGGCTTCATCAGAGACTTTCGCGGCATGAGACTCGACAAAGATGAGAAGCATGGCGAGGCAGGGGATGAGGCGCGTGTTCATTCAACGCAATAACGCGAGACGAACACAGCATCTCACTCACTTGCGTTGGAAAGCATCGCTGGAGACAAGGGCGTGAATGAACTCGCGCAGGACGAAATCTTTCGCCTTGGCTCGGCTGATGATTGATTGAGCGAGATCTTCGTTGGTGAAGCCGAAAGGGCGGCCGAGGGCGTATTCGATGAGGGACTCGGTGAAGCCGCGTGCGAAGGCATCGCTCCTCGCGGTGATGAGGTCGCGCAGCTCGAAGTAGTCCTTGAAGGCGGGGCCGTTGTGGAAGGCGGCGGCGGGATCAATGGGCCAGGATTTTTTGACGGGGCCTTTCTCGAAGTGATCCTCGTCGCGCCATTTGCCGGCGGCGTCGAAGTTTTCGAGGCCGAAGCCGATGGGATCGATCTTGCGGTGGCAGCTTGCGCACTGCGGCTCTTCCTGATGAGCGAGGATGCGCTCGCGCGCGGTGAGCGGTTTGCCTTCGAGCCGCGCGAGCTGCGGCACATTCGGCGGCGCTGGCGGCGGTGGATCGTGGAGCAGCTTTCGCAGCACCCACGCGCCGCGCTCGACGGGGCTGGTGTGTTTGCCATTGCCGCCCATGGCGAGGATGGCGGCCATGCCGAGCAATCCGCCGCGTGGCGAGTCTGCGGGCAGCATGACCTTGCGGAAGGCATCTCCCGTGATGCCATCGAGGCCGTAGTAGTCGGCGAGCAGGCCGTTGATGACAACGAAGTCGGATTTGATGAGGTGGCGCAGGCTCAGGTTCTCACGCAGCAGCGTGGCGAGCGTCTGATGCACCTCCGCGCGCGCGGCGGCCTTCGCGCTGTCGTCAAAGGCGCGGTGCAGGCGGAAGTCGAACTGGAAGAAGTCGAGCCGGTCAAGCCCGAGCCATTGATGCGCGAAGCCGCTGACGAACTCATCGGCCTTCCCGCTGGCGATGAGGCGGTCCACTTGCGCGGCGAGCACTTCGGGCTTGAAGAGGTTGGCTTTGAGCAGTTCGTCGTCCGGCGGCGAGCTCCAGAGGAAGTAGGAGAGGCGGGTGGCGAGTTCGATTGGTGAAAGCTGTCGCGGTGCCTGTTCTGACACCGGTTCATTGAGATAAAGAAAGCCCGGCGAGGCCAGAATCACGCTCATCGCCTCCTTCAGCGAGTCTTCGAGTGAGTCACCCGCCTTGCGTCGCGTTTCGGCGAGCAGCAGGAGCTTGTCGAGATACTCGGCGTCTGGCTTTTGACCGCGAAAGGCGCGTGTGGCGAATCTTTCGATCACCTCGCGCACTCCGGCGCGGTCCTGCGATTTCAGCGCGAAAGAAACAGCGGCGGTTTTTGCCCGCACTGGTCCCTCGATCTCGAACCAGTCCACCCACACCGCCGGGATGGGCCCGGTGCCGGTTTTGGCAAAGTGATCGTGAAAGAGGCCCATCTCCGCCGTGCGCGAGTTCGGGCGTTTTTCACGCAGCGCAAACTCGCGGAAGCTGTCCGCGCTCACATTCACCTCGGTCTCGATGATTTGCGGATTTTCCAACGTGCCCGTGACCTGATGCGCGCCGAACACGGTGAAGGTGGCGACGTCCCTGGGGTCAGGCGTGCGCTGGCCGATCTCGATGAAGCGGCGCTCCGCCGGCGCGGCCTCGTTTGCCGCCACGCGCATCCGCAGCGTGTAGAGGCCCGGCGGCCATTTCGCATCGGCGGCCACATACGCCTCGCGCCAGGCGAAGTAGAAGCCCAGCCAGGCGCCGGTGTCGCGCGCGGGCAGGCTCATGTAGTCGGTGAAGTATTGAAACTGGTAGATGTGCTCCAGCTCCTGCACGCGGGCCGTTTCCGCATCACCGAGGCCGAAGGTCTGTGGCGCGGGCGCGCCTTTGAGCACCTCCCACTTGTTGTTGAAGAGCAGCCCAACGCGGCGGCCATCGTAGGGGTTCATCGAGGGGATCTTCGTGCTCTCGCGCAGCTCGGCGGCGAGTTTCACATTCTCCGGCAGCTTCGCGGCCTCCTCCACGGCGACCATCCAGCGCGCGTATTGCTCATGGCCGTCCTTGAGGCGCTTGAGGTTGTTGTTCATGCGCTGGTTGCCCAGCACTTCAGCCTCCGTTCGCGCTTTGAAAGTCTCCTTTGGTGCCGCAGTCCGCGCAAAGTGCTCGTCCAGCGCACGGCGGCCGAGCGCGTGGTATTGCTCGATCTGGTCGCCCGACATGAAGAGCGACGCGCCCACCGTGTCGAAGCTGCCCGTGCCGCCGTCCGCCGGAAGATCGCGCACATCCAGCTCCACGCCGAGCAGATCGCGGATCGTGTTCTTGTATTCGCGCCGGTTCAGCCGCCGCATGGTGATCTGCCCGCCGGAATCACCCAGCACCTTGCGTGCGATGACGAGCGTGCCCGCGAGATCATCGAGAAACTCCGTCTTCCGCGCCTTGTCCGGCTGCGTCTCATCCTCCGGCGGCATCTCGCCCGAGTTCAGCGCGTTGAGGATTTTCTGCCAGCGCTCCGCGTTCTCCAGCGTGTCGATGCCAAACGCGATGTCATCCAGCCGCAGCTTGCCCTTTTGCGTTTCCTCATTGTGGCACCCGGCGCAGTAGTCTTTGAAAAAGTCGCGGTGCTTTTCATCGAACTGCGCACGCGGCAGCTCAGCGGCTTCCGACAGTGCGCAAGAGACTGCAAGGATGGCAATCGATGACTGGAGCGACCGTTTCATGGTCTCAGTGAGGAACGACGGCGATTTCAGTTTCGACAAGTTGCAGCGGCTTGTCTGCGGCGGTCAGCGTGATGGCGAGTTCGTTCCAGCCATGCTTGAGAAGCTCGACCGGCACGGGCCATTGTGCATAGGCTTCGGTGGCGGGTGAGGGCGCGATGCCATGACGTTTCCCCGACGTGACGACGATGAAGCTGGCGGCGCTTCCTTTGTGCAAGGTGTGGCCGTTGATGCGGACGGTGAGCGCCACGTCGGAGTATGCTTGATTCGCTCCGTGCAGCCCCAGGCGAAGGCTGGCGGTGGCAGTCGATGCATCTTCTCCTATCAGCAGTCGCAGTGCGGCGGCGCGTCCCACTTCCAATGGAGTGGGGAGTTGTTTGCGATACTCGTATGTATCCTCCCGATCGTGGAAGTAGCTCGTGGTTACCTGATGACGCCGGGTGCCATCCAGCGTGCTCAGTGCGTCGCAGGTGGCCGGGTCGGTGTGCAGGATGTAATTGTAAAACTGATGACCGGACACGCCCTGATGACGCTGGTTCAGAGCTGCACTAAGGAACTGTGGCGCACTGGGTTTGCGTGAAACCTCGCTGGAGTAGGATGCCGGGCCGTGCTCTGCCGCGAACGGCCAGTGATAGCCAGCCCTGCCGTAAAGCGAGCCGATGACTTCGATGCCCGCCGGTCGGGCATGAACCACAAACTCCTCCAACGGCATGTCGTGGGACAGGGTCATCACCTGCGCAGGGATGATGGCATTGATCAGGCCACGCTTCATCCAGCTCACCACGTCGAGTCCGGCCCAGGTGCAGTTCTTTATCGCAGGCGGCACGCGGACATAGAGCCTCATCGGACGCCCCTGCGCTGCGGCAGTGGTTTTGAGTTGCCGCTGCACCGCCTCGACAAGCGCTGTCATCAGCGGCGCGTTCGTTTCCGCTGTGCCCGGCGGGAAGAAGATTTGGAAGCGATTGAAGTCGAGCTCGAAGCCGTCCATCACATCGGCATAACGCTCCATGGCCTCCATGATGACTGCGAGCCGATAGGCGCGAACCTCCTCACTGGCGTAGTCGAGCAGATGCTTGTAGCTCTCGACCGCAGGGATGGGTGAGGCGCCAAGGCTGGTGTGCTGGTGCTCCATCCAGAAGCGACCGGTGAGCGGGTAGTGCAGCGGGTCGCTACAGTAGTGCGAGTCGTTCATCCGGTAGGAGGGATAAAAGGAGAGGCCACGCTGCTTCGCCTTCTCACCCGCGATGCGTGGCGCATCCAGCCCAGCTTCGGTCGCGGCCTGGCAGCGCGCGATCCGGGGGCCCCATTTGGGATCATCGTGATACTTCGTCCTGCGCCAGCCCCAGGTGCTCGCCACTTTGGTCTGGTAGTAAAGAATATCCGAGCCAGCTCCGATGGACCACATCAGCGACGTTGCGGGCCCGTTGGCGATGTCATCTATCAACTTCTCAAGTTTGGCCTTCGATTCCTCCGGTGTGCTGCCGGTGAATGACAAGTCGCCATCCAAGTTTTGCATGATGGGCAGCGGTGCCGCTGCACATAGCAGTGAACTCAGTGAAAAGAGGGCGAGGAATCGTATCATCGGATTGGGGAAAGCGGCAGATGTCACGCCAGCAACTCCTTCACCACACCCGAGCTGTCGCCGTGGCGCTCGGCTTGGATGCCGAGGCCGTGGAGCATCGTCAGCCAGGCGTTGCAGAGCGGAGTGTTCGGCGGCAGGACGACGTGCTGGCCCAATTTCAGGCTGGCACCGCCGCCGGCGAGAATCGTCGGGCAGTTGTCCAGGTAGTGGCTCGTGCGGATGTTGCTGCCGTAGGCGAGCGCGGTGTGGTCGAAAAGGCTGCTGCCGTCGGGTTCCTCCACCGCTTTGAGCTTGTCAAGCAAGCCGGCGAGCAGCGTGCTCTGCGTCACATCGCGCTTTTGCGAGGCCTCCAGGCGGTCGCCGGTGGTGTAGTGGCTCATGTCGTGCGCGGCGATTTTTAGATCCAGGCTGCTCAGAAGTGATCCGACAGGCTGGCGGTAGGTGATGACACGTGTGGCGTCGGTTTGGAGCGCCGCCACGATGAGGTCATACATCAGCGCGATCTCATCACGGCCTGCGAGCCCCGGCTTCGGCTCGGCGAGCGGCACCTTTGGCTTGGGCACGTCGAGCCATTGCTCGTCCTTGGACAGACGTGTCTCGATGTCGCGCACGCCTTGGAAATATTCATCGAGCTTGTCAGTGTCGGTCTTGTTCAGACCGCGCTGCACACGCCGCGCGTCGGTGAGCACGGCATCGAGCACACTGCGCTTTTGTGAGAGCATCGCCTGGCGCTGCGCGAGCGGCATCGTTTCATCGGAAAACAGGCGGTGATAGGCCAGCAGTGGATTGTCCAGACCTGCCATCGGTTTGCCGCGGCGGTCCCAGGCGAGCGAGAGGCCGGGACCGTGACCGTTCTCAATCGCATTTGGGCTGCCGAGCTGGATGGAAGTGAAGCGCGTGTCTTTGCCCAAGACCTCCGCCGCCACCTGGTCGGCGGAGATGGTGTTGTGAAAGCTCTGCCCCGGCTGCGCGAAACGATTCGCCCCCGTGAGCCAGAACGTGCTGCCCCAGTGCGCCTCGTTGGCGAACTTGTTCGTCAGCCCCTGCACGAGCGTGAAGTCCTTTTGATGCCGTGCCAAAGGCGCGAGGCCCGGCGGCAGCTTGTAGTCAGCGCCCGTCACCTTAGCATCGGGATACCACGACTCCTCCGTCACTCCCCAGCCAAAGCCGAGAAACACCATGCGCTTCGGCCTTGCCACAGTGGGCGCGGCAGAAGCAAACCGGCGAAAGCCGATGGATTCCAGCGCGGGCAGCGCGATGACCGTGCCAGCGGCGCGGAGAAAGTGGCGGCGGGTGAGAGGATTCGTTTTCATGGCAGCGGTGCGATGGAAACGTCGTCACCGCGTCATCAATTTCCTTCCTTCTTCTCTTCAGCCTCACGCAGCCGCTGAACCTTTGGTTTGTAACCAGCGGAAAGTTGTTTGCGTGGAGCGGAGGTGCGTGAGCAGCTTTTCGCGCATGAGGTTCAGCGTATCGCGATGCTCGGGCATTTCGGCGAGGTCGTGCTGCTCCAGGGGATCGAAGCAGCGATAAAGGCAGGATAAAGGGACCAGGATAAAGAGGACAAAGGGATAAAGGGACAGACACGAATGG
>ERZ761607.4984-NODE-4984-length-11281-cov-7.148495_pt1 | contig 11281 bp, 10 predicted proteins | sample MGYA00511164_ERZ761607 | MGnify/ENA primary metagenome ERZ761607 (study PRJEB28899, sample SAMN02445080) | bioreactor sludge metagenome | biome: EBPR sludge | place: Australia: Brisbane, Thorneside Wastewater Treatment Plant | collected 2011-06-22 ...
GTGGTGCTGGGCCTCGGCAATATCCTGCTGCGCGACGAGGGCGTCGGGGTGCGGGTGGTCGAGGCGCTGGTCGAGCGCTACACGCTGCCGGCGGAGGTCGAAGTCGTGGACGGCGGCACCGCCGGCATGGACCTGCTCAACGTCCTTGCCGGCTGCGATCACCTGATGATTTGCGACGCGGCGCGGACCGGGGCACCGCCCGCGTCGCTGGTCAAACTCGCCGCCGCCGAGGTTCCCACCCTGTTCCTGACCCGGTTCTCGCCGCACCAACTCGGTTTGGCGGACGTGCTGGCGACGCTGGTTCTCACCGATGAGGCGCCGGATTCCATCACCTTGATCGGCATCGTGCCGGCCGATCTGGAACTGGGCATCGAACTGTCACCCGAAGTCGCGGCGGTGGTCGGGCAGGCGGTCGAATGCCTGGCCACGGAACTGCGCGAGCGGGGCTGTCGGCTCGCGCCGAAACGGCCGGCGGCGGTTGCGGCTTAGACCATGTGCATCGCCATTCCCGCGCGGGTGGTTGAAGTGCGCGAGACCGGCGCGCTGGTGGAGCGCTACGGCGAACGATTGGAAGTGAGCCTGTTGCTGCTGGAAGAGCCGGTGGCGCCGGGTGATTACCTGATCGTCCAGGCGCGCGCTTTCGCCGTGGAAAAGATCGCGCCCGAGGACGCCATGGAAATCCAGCGCCTGTTCGACGCCATCATCAAGACCCTGCCGTCGGCATGAGCAGCGTGCCCGGGGCCGGCGAGGGCAAGCTGCGCATCCAGGTTCGGGTCGAAAAAGGCGTGATCGCGGCGGTTGCATTGGCATCGACCCGCCCGGTCAGCGCCTGTTCCGTCCTCGTGGGTCGCCGGCTGGACGAAGCCCTGGCGCTGCTGCCACGCCTGTTCAGCCTGTGCGGCGTGGCTCAGGCAGTCGCCGGGCTTCGCGCGGTGGAGAACGCGCTGGGCCTGGCCACCCCTCCTCCCCAAGCCGCCGCTCGTCGACTTCTCGTCACCGCCGAGGCGCTTGAGCAAACCGTCTGGCGCATTTTGATCGATGGGCCACGCTGCATCGGCGTCGAGCCAGCACTTGAAGCCTTGAAGTCGCTGCGACGGGTACTAGCGTCGCTGCGGCCCCTGTTGTTTCCCGATCCGGTCTGGATGCGAATCGGCGGCGCGCGCTTGACGCCGGCTCGGGCTAGACTCAACGCAGCGCTGGACCAGATCGAACACAGTGTCAGTCAAGCGGTTCTGGGACGAACGCCGACGGAGGGTTCGCCGTGGCGGGATCGTGACGCCTTCGAAACCTGGATTCGAACCTCTCCCGCGCTAGCCGCCTTGATTCCGCGCTGGGTCAACGAGCAGGGATTAGCCGGGTTTGGCCGCGGCGCCGTGGAACCCTTGCCGGAGACCGATCCCGCGTGGCTCGCGCGGCGGTTGGCGCACGATGCGGATTATTCGTTCTGCGCGCGGCCGGATCATGCCGGCGCGGTCGGCGAGACCAGTGCGCTGGCCCGTTGCTGGACGCATCCGCTGATCGCCGCGCTGCGCACCGAACATGGCAACGGATTGTTCGTTCGCCTGACGGCGCGACTCGTCGAATGCGCCGCGCTCGTCGCCGAACTGCGCGATCAGGCCCGGACGGTGAGCGATGAACATCCCGATACACCGGGCCTGGAAAACACCAGCGGTTCCGGCCTGGGGATCGTGGAATGCGCCCGGGGCCGACTGGTTCACTGGCTCGCGGTGGCCGAAGGGCGGGTGAGTGCTTACCGAATCCTCGCCCCCACCGAATGGAATTTCCACCCCGAGGGTCCGTTGGCACGCGGTCTGATCGATGCCCCGGTCGGACAGGGCGCCAGGGTTCGCCAAGCCATCGAATTGCTGGTGATGGCGCTCGATCCCTGCGTGGGTTTCGACCTTGCCGTTGCTGAGCATTGACCCTGATTCCACCTCGTCCGCAGCGGCGAAATTGCACGCCCTATTCCCGCCCTTTCTGGCAAAAGCCGCCAAACGGCATAAGCTTTAGTAAGCGTAACCGTTCATATCCCCTGGTGGTTTCGCCCCGTATCGATGGGTTTCGTTCCTCAACCCATCCTACAACCCATTGTTTTCTCGTAGGATGGGTTGAGCGTAGCGAAACCCATCCTTAGTGCGGGACGAGAGGGGCCTGAACGATTACTAGCAAGCGACCCAACGATGAGGTGACCAGCAGCCGTGAAGTACATCGACGAGTTTCGCGACGGCGCGGCGGCGCGCGGTCTGGCGCGACAAATCGCGCAAGAGACGCGACCCGACCGGGAATATCGCCTGATGGAATTTTGCGGCGGCCACACGCACGCCATCTATCGCTACGGCGTACCCGATTTGCTGCCCCCCGGCGTGCGCATGATCCATGGCCCCGGCTGCCCGGTGTGCGTGTTGCCTATCGGGCGACTGAACATGGCGCTGGAGCTGGTGGCCCGGCCCCAAGTGACCCTGTGCAGCTATGGCGACATGCTGCGGGTGCCGGGTTCGGGCGGGCAAAGCCTGCTCAAGGCCAAGGCGGCGGGCGCCGATATCCGCATGATCTACTCCGCCGCCGACGCGCTGACGCTGGCGCAACGGCATCCTGACCGCGAGGTCGTGTTCTTCGCCATCGGGTTCGAGACGACGACCCCGCCCACGGCCCTGGTCATCCAGCGGGCGGCGGAACTCGATCTGCCGAATTTCAGCGTGTTTTGCAACCATGTGCTGACGCCGGCGGCGATTGCCCACCTGTTGGCCGCGCCCGAGGCGCGGGCGCTGGATACGGTGCCGATCGACGGCTTTCTGGGGCCCGCGCACGTCAGCGTGGTGATCGGCAGTCGGCCCTACGAAGGCTTTGCCCGCGACCATCGCAAACCGGTGGTGATTTCCGGGTTCGAACCGCTGGACGTGCTGCAATCGATTCTGATGCTGGTTCGCCAACTCAACGAAGGTCGCGCCGAGGTGGAAAATCAGTACACTCGCGCCGTCACCCGCGACGGCAATTTGAAAGCCCAACGGTTGATGGCGGAAATCTTTGAACCGCGCCCGGTGTTCGAATGGCGCGGTTTGGGGTTGGTGCCCCACAGCGCGCTCAAAATCCGGGAACCTTACGCCCGCTTCGACGCCGAATGCCGCTTCCCGTTGACCTACCAGGCGGCGTCCGAGCATCGGGCCTGTCAGTGCGGGGCTATTTTGCGCGGCGTGAAGAAGCCCACCGATTGCAAGCTGTTCGATACGGTCTGCACCCCGGAGAATCCGCTCGGTTCGTGCATGGTGTCCTCCGAAGGCGCTTGCGCGGCCTATTATCGCTACGGACGCTATCAGGGGGCCGCATGAGCGCGCCGCGCACCCGCCGTTCGTTCGCCAGCCCCCTGGATTTCGCATCCGGCCGGGTCGAGTTGGGTCACGGCAGCGGTGGACGGGCCATGGTGCAACTGATCGACGAGCTGTTCGCGACGGCTTTCCGCAATCCCTGGCTCGACCAGCGCAATGACCAGGCCTGCCTGGAATTGCCGCCCGGCCGCGTCGCCATGACCACCGACAGTTACGTGGTCTCGCCGCTGTTCTTCCCCGGCGGCGACATCGGCTCGCTGGCGGTGCATGGCACGGTAAACGATCTGGCGATGGCCGGCGCCCGGCCACTGCATCTGTCCGCCGGTTTTATCCTGGAGGCCGGGTTTCCGCTGGCCGACCTCCAGCGCATCGTGGCATCCATGGCGGCGGCGGCGCGAGCCGCCAACGTGACCATCGTGACCGGCGATACCAAGGTGGTGGAACGCGGCAAGGGCGATGGCGTGTTCATCAACACCACCGGCATCGGCGTCATTCCCGACGGCGTTCAGCTTTCCGGCGACCGGGCGCGTCCCGGCGATCTCATCCTGCTCAGCGGCTCGATTGGCGATCACGGCATGGCGGTGATGTCACAACGCGCCGGCCTTGAATTCGAGACGACCCTCCAATCCGACAGCGCCGCTCTGCACGAACTGGTGGCGGCCATGGTTGCGGCGGCGCCGGGACTGCGCTGCCTGCGCGATCCCACGCGCGGGGGGTTGGCGACAACCCTGAACGAAATCGCCGTTCAATCCGACGTGGGGATGGTTCTTCGAGAAGCCGCCATCCCGATCAAGCTAGAGGTGGCGGCGGCCTGCGAACTGTTGGGCCTGGATCCGCTCTACGTCGCCAACGAAGGCAAGCTTGTCGCCATTTGCCCTCCCGAGGACACCGAGCGGGCGCTGGCGGCAATGCGCGTTCATCCCTTGGGGGCGGCGGCGGCGGTTATCGGCACGGTTCGGGAAGACCCCCACCACTTTGTCACCATGGAAACCACTTTCGGTGGCAATCGCCTGGTGGACTGGCTGAGCGGAGAACAGTTGCCGCGTATCTGCTGACGAGTTGATCGTCCAAATTCAGTATGCGTCTTAAGGGGGATGCGCTTGACAGATTTTCTTGCGCTGCAACATAAATTGCGTTATGATGCTTTTCAATTGGTGGCGCAAAGCATGTCGGTGATGGTATCTATCGATAGCTGAACGACTTCTGGAGAGTATCCACCTGAAAGTTAGGATGGCTCTCATGGATTGGAAATCCAAGGCGCGAAATTCGTGTCGTATACATCGCCTCCAAGTCTGGATCGGACAAAATTCGATCTTTTTTCGGATATCTAACTTTGGAGGGCGGGCCGGTTTCTTACTCGATGGGTGGGGATCGGTCGCGTGAGATTTTCATGAAAGAACTACTCAAGATTGCTGTATGCGCGGTTTTGGTATTGGCCCTTTCGCCTCTGGCCGGTTTCTGGATTGTTGCGCTGGTGGGAGCGGGACTGCTCCTGTTACCGATTGGCGCCGTTGTCGCGAAGACTTGCCCCGAAACCTGGAAACATATCGAGAATAATCTGTTTTCGCGGACTTTTTTCCCTTCCGCATCGTGAACGGTTCAGCAAAAGCTTCTGGTTTTAAGATTGACAGCCCGGCACCGCCGGGCTTTTTCGTTGGTGAAGCGATGAAAATCCCGACCTTTCGGATACTCCGGTCCGGTTCGGCGCCATCATGGAGTTGACCACCAGCCTCCTGGCCGCCTTTTTGATTGGTCTGAGCGGCGGAGCGCATTGCTTTGGGATGTGCGGCGGTATCGTCGGAGCGTTGACTCTGGGATTGCCAGCGACGCCGGGCCATCCACTGCTCGGGCGGCTACCGCTTCTGCTCGCCTACAACCTGGGTCGGCTGCTCAGCTACGTTGTCGCCGGGATGCTGGCGGGCGGGATTGGAGCCTGGGCGGCGCATCTGCTGGCCGTGCATCAGGCGCAGTTAGGGTTGCGGCTTTTGGCCGGGCTGTTCATGATCCTGCTGGGACTGTATCTGGCCGGCTGGTGGATGGGGCTGACGCGGGTGGAGCAGGCGGGCGGACGGTTGTGGCGTCGGATCGAACCGCTGGGCCGGCGGTTGCTGCCGGTGCGCACGCCCACCCAGGCGCTGGGCATCGGGCTGGTGTGGGGTTGGCTGCCATGCGGGCTGGTTTACAGCGTGTTGGTGTGGACGATGGGCGCGGGTGGGGCGCTGAACGGCGGCTTGCTGATGTTGTGTTTCGGTCTCGGCACGCTACCAGCGCTGCTGGCGATGGGCGCGTTCGCGGCGACGCTGGCGGGTTTCATCCGCCAGCCATGGGTACGCCAGGTCGCGGGCGTGCTGGTCATCGGGTTCGGGATGTACCAGATCGGTTTGGCGGCGCGGATGATACTCCACAGCGCGTGAAGACGCGGCGGTGGCGCCAGCGGCGAATCGATGGGGATTGGCATGGTTAGTGCTCTGTCACCAGTGTCGAGTATCGAGCGAACCAAGGCCGTCGATGAAGAAAATCGAAGTCATGCTGATCGACGCCCATTCGGGGCGGTCGGCGATTCTGGAGCAGGCGCTCAGCGATGCCGGCTACCGGATCACCGTCCGGACCGCCGGCACCCGCAAGCTGTTGCAACAGGTCAGGGAAGCCAGGCCGGACGTGATCTTGATCGATATCGACTTGCCCGACCGTGACACCCTGGAGCAGTTGCGCGAGATCGGACAAGATCAACCTCGGCCCATCGTGATGTTCGCCGAGCGCAGCGATCCCGAAACCACCGCCGCCGCCTTGCGCGCCGGAGTCAGCGCCTACGTGGTGGACGACCTCAATCCGCGCCGTCTCCAACCCATCATGGATGTTGCCATCGCCCGATTCCGCGAGTATCAAGCCCTGCGTCGCGAGTTGGAGGAAACCCGCAGCCGCCTGGCCGAACGCAAGGTAGTCGAAAAAGCCAAGGGTTTGCTGATGGCGCAGCGGAATCTGAACGAGGAAGAGGCGTACCAGACTTTGCGCAAGCTGGCGATGGATCGCAACCAGCGAATTGGGGAAGTGGCGCGCACCGTGGTTTCGTTGCTGGAGCTGTTGAGCTGAATGCAGGATTTTGGTCGCTCAATGTGGTGCAAGACGATCCCGCCGTGCGCCACGGTAGCGCAACTGGGTGGCCGCAATCCGTGCGGGGCCGTTCACTTCACCAATTAATTCTAAATATATCAAAGGCTAAACGATCTTGGCGCGCACCGTGCTAAATCTCGATTAACAACCCCTCCCACTGGCGGGACGGGTCACGCGGCCAACGGCGGTCGCGCATCGGACAAAGGCGTCCAGTTCTCGTGTTTCGCGCGAGAGCTGGACGCCTTTTTTATTGGCCATTTGACGGGCGCACGACATGAACGACACGAACGCGACAAACGAACGGGGGCAGGCAAATTTATCCCGACGCAGGTTCCTCAAAACGGGTGGGCTGGCGCTGGGCGGCGGCGCCTTGCTGGGTGGAACGCCTCCCTGGCTCCGCACCGGCGCCTGGGCGGGCGAAGGCGGCGGTTTGGAGAAAAGCAAATTGACGCTGGGCTTTATTCCGCTCACCGACTGCGCACCGCTGGTGGTGGCTTTCGAGAAAAGCTATTTCAAGAAGTACGGCCTGGACGTGACGCTGTCCAAGGAAGCGTCCTGGGCCAACATCCGCGACAAGGTCGCCATCGGCGAACTGGACGGCGCGCACATGCTGGCGGGAATGCCCATCGCCGCCAGTCTCGGCGTCGGCGCCTTGCCCAAGGCCACCATCACCGCCTTCTCGCTGGACCTCAACGGCAACGCCGTCACTGTTTCCAACGAACTGTACGAGCGGATGGCGAAAGCGGACCCCGAAGCGATGCAGGAACGGCCGCTCACCGCTCGCGCCCTGAAGAAGGTCATCGACGCCGACAAGGCCGCCAGCAAGGAGCCGATGACCTTCGCGGTGGTGTTTCCGGTCTCCACCCACAACTATCAATTGCGCTATTGGCTGGGATCGGCGGGCATCAACCCCGATCAGGACCTGCGGTTGATCGTGATCCCGCCGCCGCAGATGGTCGCCAACCTCAAGGCGGGCAACATCGCCGGCTATTGCGTGGGCGAGCCGTGGAACGAGCGCGCGGTGGAAACCGGCATCGGTCGGGTGCTGATCACCAGCTACGAGCTGTGGAACAACAATCCGGAGAAAGTGTTCGGCGTTAATCTGGAATGGCACGAGAAGAATCCGCGCACCCACCAGGCGTTGCTCATGGCTTTGCTGGAAGCGACGCAATGGATGGATCAACCCGACAATCGCATGGAAGTGGTCAAGCTGATTTCGCAAAAATCCTACGTCAACGCACCGGAAGACGTGGTGAAAATGTCGATGACCGGCACTTTCAAATACGCCCCGAACGAGGAGCCGCGCCCGCTGCCGGATTTCAACGTGTTTTACCGCTACGCCGCCAACTTCCCCTGGCAGTCTCATGCCGCCTGGTTCATCAGTCAGATGTACCGCTGGGGTCAGTTGGAACAGCCGGCGAACATCCTTCAGGCCGCTGCTTCGATCTATCGCCCCGACTTGTACCGGCAGGCGGCCAAGGCGCTGAATCTACCCTATCCCACCGTTGACGTGAAGCCGGAGGGGATCAACGCCAAGCCCTGGACGCTGACCGAAGCCACCGGCCCGATCGCCATGGGGCCGGACCTGTTCTTCGACGGCGGCCGCTTCGATCCCAAGAAATCGAGCGAGTACGCCACCAGCTTTGTGGTGAAAAATCTGAAAGTCGCGCCGGAAGCATTGGTCAAGGCCAATGCCTGAATGGGAGAGGAAACCGAGATGAGTAAAATCATTGCCTTGGCCCTTGCGCCGCCGGTTGTTGCCGAAATCGCGCCGGTCGCCGAAGTTCACCAGCCCGTTCGGGTGGCGGCCAACACGGAGCGGCAACCGCCCGCATCCCCGGCCTACAGTTTTCCGCCGGTGTCGAAAGTCAGGCTTCGCGCCGCCGCGATCATCCGCGCGATGGTATTGCCGGGAGCGGTTTTTCTGCTGGTGCTGGCGGTTTGGATGCTGGTCAACGCCAAGATCACCAGCGACATTCCGACGCCCGCCGCGACGTGGGCGCGGGCGCTGGAAATTTTCGGTCAGCCATTCTACGTCGCCGGCCCCAACGACATGGGCATCGGCTGGCAGGTGTTGTATTCGCTGGGCCGGGTCATGGCCGGCTTCGCCTTGGCGGTCGCGGTGGGGATTCCGGTCGGCTTTCTGATGGGCGCCAGCCGCGACGTGCATCAAGCCTGCTATCCGCTGGTGCAAATCCTCCGTCCGGTCAGCCCACTGGCCTGGCTACCCATCGGATTGCTGGTCTTTCAGGCCAAGGACCCGTCCGCGATTTTCGTGATCTTCATCACCAGCATCTGGCCGGTGATCGTCAACACCTCCGCCGGGGTGCAGGCGATTCCGCAGGATTATCTCAACGTGGCGCGGGTGCTGCGCCTCGGCAAGCTGGAAATCACCCGCCGCATCCTGATTCCCGCCACCCTGCCGCACATTCTGACCGGCATGAGGTTGTCGCTGAGCGTGGCCTGGATGGTGATCGTGGCGGCGGAGATGCTCACCGGCGGCGTCGGCATCGGCTTCTACGTCTGGGACGAGTGGAACAACCTCAACGTTGCTTCGATCATCGTGGCCATCGGCCTCATCGGGCTGGTCGGTATCGTGCTGGAAAGTCTGATGAATCTAGCGCAGCGCCACTTTGACTACAACCGCCGTTGATTGAGGAAACCGCCATGAGTTACCTGAACATTTCCAACGTGGACGTGGTGTTTCCCACCGCCAACGGCGCTTACATCGCCCTGCGCGAGGTGCATCTCGAAATCGAACAGGGCGAGTTCATCGCCATTATCGGACACTCCGGTTGCGGTAAATCCACAGTGCTGAACGTGGTCGCCGGTCTGCTCGAAGCCACCCGGGGCGGGGTGTTGCTGGAAAACAAGGAGGTGAACAGCCCCGGCCCGGATCGCGCCGTGGTGTTCCAGAACCACTCGCTGCTGCCGTGGCTGACGGTGTACGAGAACGTGCGGATCGCGGTGGACAAGGTGTTCGGCAAGAGCAAGTCCAAGGCCGAGCGTCACGATTGGACCCTTCACAATTTGAAACTGGTGCATATGGAGCACGCGCTGGACAAGCGGCCGGGCGAGATTTCCGGTGGCATGAAGCAGCGAGTCGGCATCGCCCGCGCCCTGGCGATGCAGCCCAAGGTCCTGCTGATGGACGAGCCGTTCGGCGCGCTCGATGCCCTGACCCGCGCTCATTTGCAGGAATCGGTGATGGAGATTCAAGCCGCCCTCAACAACACCGTGCTGATGATCACTCACGATGTGGACGAGGCGGTGTTGCTGTCCGACCGCATCGTGATGATGACCAACGGCCCGGCGGCGACGGTCGGCGAGATTCTCAAGGTGGATCTGCCGCGCCCGCGCAACCGGCTCGAACTGGCCGACGATCCGACCTACAACCACTACCGCGCCGAAGTGCTGCGCTTCCTCTACGAGCGGCAGCGGCGGCCGGAAGCGGCGTGAACGAGACGGTGACGGAGATTCGACGATGAGAGAACGTCTGGTTCTGGTCGGTAACGGCATGGCCGGGATGCGCACCCTGGAAGAGTTGCTGGCCATCGCCCCGGATAAATTCGACATCACCGTGTTCGGCGCGGAGCCGCACGGCAACTACAACCGCATCCTGCTGTCGCCGGTGCTGGCCGGCGAGAAGACGGTTGACCAGATCATGATCAATGATCTGAATTGGTACGTTGAGCGGGGCATCACGCTACATGCCGGTAAGGAAGTGACGCGAATCAACCGGGCGCGGCGGCAAGTCCACGCCGCTGACGGCACGATTGCACCTTATGATCGGCTTTTGTTAGCGACGGGTTCCAACCCGTTCATTCTGCCGATTCCGGGCAACGATCTGGCCGGCGTCATCGGTTTCCGCGACATCCAGGACGTGGAAACCATGCTCGCGGCGGCGCGAACCGGCAAACACGCGGTGGTCATCGGCGGTGGCCTGCTCGGCCTGGAAGCGGCTAACGGTTTGATGAAGCAAGGAATGCAAGTCACAGTCGTGCATGTGCTGGATACCCTGATGGAGCGCCAGCTCGACCCGGTCGCGGCGGACATGCTGCGCGTGAATCTGGAGGAGCGCGGCCTGCGCTTCCTGATGGGTGCCAACACCGCCGCCGTGCTCGGCGAAGAGCGGGTCCGCACCGTGCGTTTCAAGGATGGTCTGGAAATTCCGGCCGACTTGGTGGTGATGGCCGTCGGTATCCGACCGAACATCGAACTGGCGAAACAAGCCGGCATTTATTGCGAGCGCGGCATCGTCGTCAACGACACGATGCAGAGTTACGACCCGCGCGTCTATGCCGTCGGCGAGTGCGTGCAGCATCGCGGCCAGTGCTACGGCCTGGTCGCGCCGTTGTGGGAGCAGGCCAAGGTTTGCGCCAACCACCTTGCGCGCTACGGCATCGGCCGCTATCAGGGTTCGGTGACCAGCACCAAGCTCAAGGTCACCGGCATCGATCTGTTCTCCGCCGGCAACTTCAACGGCGGATCGGGCTGCGAGGAAATCGTGTTGCGCGACCCCGCGCGCGGCGTCTACAAGAAGCTGGTGGTCAAGGAAAACCGGGTGCAGGGCGCGGTGCTGTACGGCGACACCGTGGATGGCACCTGGTATTTCCAGTTGTTGCGCGAAGGCACCGACATCGGCGCGTTTCGCGAAACCGTGTTGTTCGGTCACGCTCACATGGCGGATTCGGGCCGCGACGGTTTCAGCGTGATGACGATGGCCGACGACGCCGAGATTTGCGGCTGCAACGGCGTGTGCAAGGGCGCCATCGTCAAGGCGATTGCCGAAAAGAAGCTGTTCACCGTGGACGAGGTGCGCGCCCACACCAAGGCGTCGGCGTCCT
>ERZ761607.4985-NODE-4985-length-11278-cov-5.822596_pt1 | contig 11278 bp, 8 predicted proteins | sample MGYA00511164_ERZ761607 | MGnify/ENA primary metagenome ERZ761607 (study PRJEB28899, sample SAMN02445080) | bioreactor sludge metagenome | biome: EBPR sludge | place: Australia: Brisbane, Thorneside Wastewater Treatment Plant | collected 2011-06-22 ...
GACACGCTCGCTGCGCTCGCGGCTCAACCAGCGGTGGCACCGGTGGTTGAGCCCGGAGGCGCGCCAGCGCCGACGGCGTCGAAACCTCCGCAGCGACGGCACCTGCTTAACCACCGTCAATCACTAGGACGGGCTATTAACCGCCCTCCGGGCGCGTGCCAAGGTGAAATTTCGTCCATCGATTCGTCGGGCTTCTCATGGCAACGGACCAGCGATGGGGGGAGGGTGGGGCAGCGGGGCGCGCCCTCGAGTGCGTGGGCCGGGTCCTGGACCTCCGGGCCGCGACCGCCGATCGGGCAGACGGGCTCTCGATCGTCTGCCGGTTCGGCGCCGAACTGGTCGACGCGGCCGCCGTCGGGCACGTCCGTTGCGACCGGCCAGGGCGGGCCAGCCAGCTGTGTGTCTGGCGGGGGAGCAGCCCCGAGCACACCCACTGGGAGGAGCGCGCCGAGAGCCCGGAGGATCCCGGGCCACGGGACTGGTGGGCGCACAGCCCCAGCCGACCGCGGCTCTACGACCTGCTCGACTGCGACCACCTGGCCGAGCTCCCGCTCTCGACCCACGACGCGACGCCGAGCCTGCTGGTCCTGGCTCGCACCGATCCCTTCGACGAAGCCGACAGCGACCGGTTGGCCACGGCTCGCGACTCCCTGATATTGATCGAGCGGCTGGTGGACGTGCTCCTGCCGGCGCCGCCGCGCGACACCACGGACCGCTCGCCGGCCGACACCAACGACGAGGGCGCGGCCCTGACCGCACGCGAGCGGGAGGTGCTGGAACTGCTCGGCCAGGGGCTCCTGGCCCGCTCGATAGCCACCAGGCTCGAGGTCTCCGAGCGCACCGTGCACAAGCATCTCGGCAGCATCTACCGCAAGCTCGACGCCCACGACCGGCTGCTCGCCGTACGCCGCGGCGAGTCGCTCGGCCTGATCTCTGCGACCCAGGAGCGCGAGTCGGTCGCGACGGGGTGGTAGTTCTACGCATAGCCGCCCCGCGGCCGCCGCCGGACACTCGCAGACGTGAAGCACCACCTCGTGGTGAAGATGCGTCGTCGGCTCCCGGAGCCGCCGCGCATCCCCGACTGGATCACCTTCATCACCGACAAGTCGTCGGTGGTGACGTCGGTGGACGCCCAGGTGGATGCGGTGCTTCGCGCGGCCGGCCGGCTGTTCTGGGTCACCCACGAGTACGCCCCCGCACTGGACGGCTGGGCCGCGCTCGAGGTGCACCACGGGCTGGACCGGACCTACCGTCTGGTCCTGCAGCAGGGCGAGGACCGGCTCCCCGACGAGGTGCTCCTCAAGCTCGCTGCACAGCCGAGCGTCGAGAGCGCACACCAGTTGGAGGTGGGGGGCGCCGACCTGCCCGACAACCTGCCGGTCGCAGTCGCGACCGCGCGGGGCGTCGACGACGGCGGCCGCGGGCTGATCGGGCTCGACTTCGCGCGGGCCCTGTCGCGGGGTCGGCGCGACGTCCGGGTGGCCGTGCTCGACACCGGCATCAACCTCGACCACCCCGAGCTGCGCGGGAAGATCGTCGCGAAGGCCGACTTCGTCGATCTGCAGGGCCTCGACACCTCGTCGTTCGTGGGCGACTTCCTGGGCGCCGATGACGACCCCGAGGACGAGCTGGGTCACGGCACGCACGTCGCCGGCATCATCGCCGCCGAGGGTGTGGGGATGGACCCGGGGATCGCCCCTGGCTGCAGCCTGATGGCGGTCCGGGTCCTGGCCACCCTCCGCTCGGGAGGCCGCGACCAGGGCGCGGGCGTGGTCGACAACATCAACCCTGGGATCAAGTTCGCCGCCGACAACGACGCCGATGTGATCAACATGAGCCTCGGGATCCGGCACGTCGGGGGCGGGCTACCGCACGAGGACGTGATCCGCTACGCGCTCGCCCGTGGCGTGACCGTGGTCGCGGCGAGCGGCAACGACGGCACGGACACCAAGTACTACCCCGGTGCCCTTCCCGGTGTGGTGGCGGTCGGCGCCGTCGACGGCGAGGGCCGGGTCGCCTCCTTCACGTCGTACGGCGCGCAGATCACGGTCGTCGCGCCCGGCGTCAACATCCTCTCCAGCTTCGCCCACGGCCGGTACGCCGTCGCGTCGGGGACCTCCCAGGCCTCGCCGTGCGTCGCCGGTGCGGTGGCGCTGCTCAAGTCCTTCGCCCGCGACAACGGGGTCCGGCTCGGGCCCGACGACGTGCTCCGGATCCTCCGCGAGACGTCCGACCGACCGGACCGCCGGCTGCGCAGCACGCACGCCGGATACGGGGTCCTCAACATGACCGACGCCTTCAAGTGGCTGATGGCCTCTCTCAACTGATCACCGAACCACTGACCGCCGCATTCGACCAGGCACGCACTCGGCACGCAGGAGCTCTCATGACCACACTTGACGGGTTCACCATCCCGCATGGATTCCGGATCAGGCGCGCCGACGCCACGATCAGCGGCATCGCCCCAACGGTCGACGAGCTCGCGGCGAAGCGGCTGGTCGAGCTCGACGCCCTGCTGCGCAAGCGCGTCGTACCCGTCGGTGAGGGCGCCGACGACACCTTGCTCGAGTGGCTGAAGCTGCCGCTCACGCCACGGCGGGCGACGGTCGACGACAACTGGGACGACGACACGCTGGCGGCCCGGCTCCACAGCGAGCGCGAGGCGGGTGCCGAGGCGACGTTCCGCGAGGTCATCGACCGCGACCCGGCGCTGGCCAAGATGCGCTACCGGTTCGACGAGAGCGTCGAGGACCGTTGGAGCTCACTCGACTTCAACACCCGCTCGGTGCTGGCGCTCTCGAGTGTGCGCGACCTGATCGTGCTGCGCGCGGCCCGCACGTTGGGCATCACCCAACAGCCCGCACTGGTCAACTTCGCGTTCGCCAACGCACGCGGCGCCAAAGAGCTGGTCACCTACGCGGTGATCAGCGCGGCCCGTGACCACATCAAGGCCCGCGGGCTCAACGTCCGCGACCTCAACACCCTCGGCAGTGCGTCGGTGACCGCACTCCAGAGCGCGAACCTGAGCCTCTCCGAGGACGCGCTCGCGCCGGGCGCCATCAAGGTGGCGACCGGCTTCATCGAGGAGTCGAAGTACGACAAGCTGATCAAGCTCGGGACCGACAAGCCGATCCCTGTCGACCTCCGGCCCCGCTTGGTGCAGTACATCCGCGAGTCCACCGTCGAGGTCACCGAGGAGAACGCGCCGTTCCTGGTGCCGCTCTACCTCGCCCGGGCCGCCACCACGACCACCACGTCGAGCGGCGTGGCCGGCGACGACCCGTTCGCGGTGAGCTTCTTCGTCGACGACGCCGACACCCTGCAGGTCTCCACGGCCGCCGTGAAGTGTGCGGCGCAGCTGTTCTACGTGATGGTGCTCGGCGACGAGCTCGGGGTCTTCGACGCCGTCCGGTTCTTCACCCACCGCTACCTGTTCCGCGACGGCTTCGCCGTGGAGGATCCGAAGCTGCGGCGCGACCTGGAGAACTACGTCTTCTCCGAGCAGTTCCCAGGCCTCGACCGCGAGACCGGCGAGACCCGCACGATGCGGTGCACCCGCGACGGCGAGCGGCGCTCGTTCTACCGGCAGGTGTTCAACCACGGCTCCGAGCCGGTCCCCGGCGACGGGATCCCCAACTCCGACTTCGCCCGGCTCTGGAAGATCCTGATGCTGGAGTCGGCGCGCTACCTCGAGCGGGCCCAGTCCAGCCCGCACCCGGACAACTACGTGTCGCGACAGAACGTGATGCAGGCCGTCGAGGACCTGCAGTACAACCTGTCGGTCACCTGCGTCGGCATGTCGACCGTGATGACCCCGCTGATGTACGCCGAGCTCGACTTCGTCGTCGAGCGGATCCTCGGCCACCCCGAGGTCCGCAAGCACCTGGTGCCTTCGGGCGGCTCGTGGTGGAAGGTCGTCGAGAAGCTGCAGGCCGGCCAGGGCCGGCGGGCGCGAGCCTCGGTGCTGTTCAACAAGGCACGCCTGGGCTACACGCTGATCCGCGCGATCGCGGAGTACACGCCCTCGCGGTTCGAGCAGGACGACCCGTTCGCGGCGTTCATCAGCAACGTGGATGCGTTCATCACCACCCAGTCGATCCTCCAGGAGGAGGCCACCGGTGCTGGCGATCACGACACCGAGGGCTCGTCCTACGACGACGAGGGCTACGACAGCGGTTACGGCAGTGGGTACGGCAGTGGGTACGGCAGCAACGGCCACGACAGCGGCTACGGGAGCCAGGAGAACGGCCAGAACGGCTACGGCAGCGGCGCCCTGCCAGGCATGCCCGACCTCTCGAAGCTCCCGGGCATGCCCAGCATCCCTGGCGTCAGCGCGCCGTGGCCGGGCTCGGGCGGCGGGTCCAACGGCACCGGAGGCTCCGGCATGGGCGCCCCGTCGCCCACGCCCGGTGGCTCCGGGGACGAGTGGGACTTCTAGGCGAGCCACGGACAGGTCAGACACGAGCGGATGAGCACGGAGGCCCGGATGAACGACATCGTGACCCCCGACGGACAGATCCTCGGGCAGGCACGCAGCATCGCCCAAGGCTGGCTGTCCACCAGTCAGGCGTTCGCCAACCTGCCCTGGGACGAGCAGCAGAAGGTCTACCTCGACACGGTCCATCGCGAGGCCAACCGGCTGTCGACGGCACAGGGTCTGCCCGACCAGTTCTCGCGGCCCCAGGCCACCGATTCGGGCAAGGAGATGGGCTTCAAGGGCTACGACCCTGGGTTCCAGGGCTCGACCCAGGCCTTCAACGAGCTCGTCGACTCGGTGGACTTCCCGGCGTTCGTGGCCGACCTGCTCAAGGCCGTGTTCAACGCCAACCTCAAGGTGATGAAGGAGCAGACCGACTCCTACATCAAGCTGATGAAGGAGTGCACGAAGTCGACCGCGGACTTCATCAAGAAGATCAACGATGACGACACCTTCGCCAAGCTCGCCGAGAGCAAGAGCGATCAGTACAACGTCTCGACCGAGCAGCAGCCCGACGGCTCGATGAAGCTCAACCTCACCAACCCGCAGGGCGACAAGGTCGACCCGGAGGACTCCGAGGTCAAGAAGGCGATCCTCGAGACCAAGCTCAACATGGCCAAGGAGCACCGGGCCGCCCTGCGTGAGGTGCTGCTGATGGGCGTGACCCGGCTCGTGGTCGACAAGGGCGTGGTCGAGGCCGGCGTGGAGTTCATGATCACCGCGAACCGCAAGAGCACGGCCATGCACCAGGACCAGAACATCAACACCACGTCGATCCAGATGGACTACGACCCGCCGCTGTTCGGGCTCTTCGGTGGTCCCAGCGGGTCGATGTCGATGACCAACACCAACATCCAGGTCAACACCTCTCAGAAGGAGGCCACGGACACGCTGTCGGCCAAGCTCACCGGCAAGGTCAACATCCAGTTCAAGACCGACTACTTCAAGCTCGACAACTTCGCCAACATGTACGCCGACGGTGGCGTCGCCGCTCTCAAGCCGGCGCCCGGCGCGGCTGCCGGCGCGCTCCCGGCGGCCGGCCGCTAGGCCCATGACCCGCCATGGCCCTGGCCCTGCTCCGGCTCGACGACAGCACCGAGACCGAGGTCTCGTTCACCGTCGACACGGGGACCAGCAGCCACTTCCGGCTCCACCTCGGTCAGGAGGTCCGACGTGAGGACGGCATCGATATCCTCGACGGTCCGTACTGGTCCTCACCCCTGCAGGCCAACCCGGCCGCGGGCCGGCACATCGACACCCGGACCACCTACCAGCTGCCGCTCTCTTTGGTCACCGAGCGGGGCACCCTCGCTCAGGTGGAGTCCTGTCGCGGCCCGGACGGCCGGGGGCCGGCCTGGTCCCGCCCCGTCCGGCTGCCCGTCGCGGTGCCCTTGCGTTCGGTGCTCACCCCGCTGGACGACGGTCCGCGCGCTCGGGCTCAGCGGCGGGTGATGAGCATGTCGATGTCCGGAGCTCCCGTGACTGCACGCCCGTTGGCCCACCCGCTGGTGCGGCCGCGGACCGTCGCCGTACGCAGTGCTCAGGAGACGTTCAGCAGGCCGGCCAGCATCGCCGATCTGATCGGGACCATCGTGCAGGCGGCCGCGCCGGTCGTCCTCGACGTGCTCAACAAGGCGGTGCCCGCTGCGGCGCCCGGCGCGGCTGCGGCGGGCGGCGCCAAGGCGACCGCGGACCCGACGGCCGGACTGCTCGCGGACCTGCTGCGCACGGTGCTGGGCTCGCTGGCCCACCCGCCCTCCCCGACGGCTCCGGCGGCGGCCGTCACCGCACCGGCGCCGGTCGCCACTGCTCCAGTCCCCACCGCAGCGCCTGTGCCCGCCGCCACGACGACCGCTCCCGCACCGGCGACGAACGTGGCCAAGCCGGCCTCGCTCCAGGTGCGCGAGGCGAATCGGTTCCTGCCCTCGTCGTACGCGCGGCCGATGATCTTCGGGGTCGACGACGCCCTCATCGCGGCGGTGGCCGGGCCGGCGCTGTCGAGCGTCGTGGGCCCGCTGGTCCAGGCGTTGCCGCAACTGCTCAATGCCGCGAACGCGCAGAAGCTCGCCCGCCAGAAGGAGACCGACAAGCAGGTCACCGACCTGCTCTCCGAGGTGAACCGGTCGATGCTCATGCAGCAGTTGATCTCGGCCCAGAACCAGCCGGTCAACCCCGGCGTCACCTCCTCCGACCTCGCCGCGATCGGCTCGCTGCTGCAGCAGGTCGCCACGACACCGGCGCCCGCGGGGACCCCCGCCGGCGCGCTGGCCGGCACCGTCGTCGGCTCCCTCGTCGGCGGCCTCGCCCGCCCTGCCACCGTCGATGATCCCCGCGACCAGCCGATCGCGAGCCGCGCCACGCTCACCTCGGTCACCGGGCCGGAGGTGACCCTGCTGGGCGCACCGAAGATCGCCTTCGCCCAGGGGCAGGCGACCACGCTGCGCTACCGCCTCGAGGTCGGTGCTGACGGCCCGACGGCCGCATTGCCACGGGCGATCCTGACCCTCTGTATCCGCGAGCCGGGCGGGGCCGCCGACCTCTGCACGCGCACCGAACGGCTGACCGACGTGGCTCCGGGCCAGGAGCTCAAGGTGGTCCTGACCCCCGAGGAGTGCGCGGCGCTGCCGGCCGACACCGATCTCGAGGTGCTCGCGTCGCTGCGGTGGAAGGGCGCCCGCGGGAGCTACCAGTCCACCTGCTGCCACCGCGTGGTCGTGATGACGCGGGTGCAGGTGCGTGACCGCGGTGCCGTGGTCGGTACGCCGGTCGAGCTGACCGACATGAGCCGCTTCCGCGGCTTCTGGAACCAGGTGTGGGCCTCGTCCGGCACCGGTCCGGGCGGCGAGATCTCGCCGCTCTGGGGCGTGGATGTGGCGCTGCGCTACTCGGTGGTCGCGGTGCCCGGAGAGCGTGGCAACGGCCTGATGGAGGCGAAGCTGCAGCCTCCGCCGGCCGACCCGGACGACTCTGGCGCCGACGGGCTGCGGGTCTCGACGAAGGGCCGGCTCAAGAGCGGTCTCGAGGTGAGCGTCCACGAGCTCAACAAGCTGCTGCCGCTGTGGGCCGGCGAGCAGCCGCTCACCGACGCCGACCTCACGGCGTTCACCGCGCGCGGCTGGCTCGCCGGTCAGGGCGGAGACGCAGTCACGCAGGTGCGGATGGAGGGCAAGCGCGGCACTCGGGGCGTGCTATGGGTGGTGCCGGTCCTGCGGCTGCGCGAGTTCACCCTGGCCACGGTCTCGGACGTCGATCCCTATGGGCAGGTGATCGGCACCCAGGACCGGCCGGTGCACTTCCCCGTGGTCGAGAGCGTCCGGGTGCTCGGCCTCGCCTCGCTGCGGGAGGCCGCCGACCCCGGCGACGCCGCCGAGGTCGACGGTGCCCAGGACGCCGCGGGCGCACCGGCGTCGTACCGCTTCGACGGCTACGACGTGGTCCTCCAGTCCCTGGTCGGACTCGAGCCCGCCGTACCACTGCCGCGGAGCGGGAGCTGAGGACCATGGACGAGGCGTTCGTGCCGCTGGCCGAGCTGGTGCCCGAGCTGTTGCCCGCCGTACCCGACCTGTACGACGAGGACGCCGGCGTGCGCACCTGGGTGACCGGCTACGAGGTGGACACCCCGGTCGAGCTGGCCATCGGCGTACGCCCCGACGGCACGGTCGAGCTGGGGGCCAGCCCGCCGATCTACCACGTGGCCACCGCCCAGCTGCCGGTCTTCCACTCGATCCGGGTGGTCGCGGTCCGCGAGGAGGTGCCCTGATGTCCTCGGCGCTCCAGGACGAGGTCGGGCCCGCCTCGGCCAATGTCTCGTGGCGGCTCAACGACCTCGTCGACTCCATGGCCGTCGAGCTCGACCGCAGTCGCGAGACGCTGGCTGTCAAGGCGATCAACAAGAAGCTGAGCTACTCGGTCAAGGAGGTCGCCCTCGACGTCCACGCGTTCTTGACCTACGACGGCGACGCGGTTCGCTTCGTCACCGCCCAACCGGGTCAGGAGGGTGCGTCGAAGCTGACCATCCAGCTCGGCTCCATCACCGACCAGCAGGTGCGCGCGACGGCGAAGGTCGCCGAGCCCGGCGCGCCCCGGGAGAGCCTGGGTGAGCTCGACGTGGACGAGAAGACCAAGTCCAAGCTGCGCAAGATCGGCGTCAGCTCCGTGGACGACCTGAAGGATCTCGAGGCCCGCAAGGTCGACCTCAAGGAGGCGACCGGCACCGACATCGACTACAGCAGCCTGGCCCGCAAGATCGGCCAGTCCCGCCGGGCCAAGGCCGCCCCGTCGATCGACGGGGTGAGCCTCTCGCAGACCGACGGCGAACCCTGCCTGCTGGTGGAGGGCCGCAACCTCGGCGTGGACCCGACCTTCCCGCCGGTGGCCGTCGTCAACGACCACCTGGTCGAGGTCCTCTCCAGCGGCCCCGGCCACGTGGCGCTCCGGCTGGATCCGGATCATCCGCTCCGCGAGGACAACGAGGTCGTCGTGACCTTCGACCCCTACGCGGTCGTCAAGGTGAACGTGAGGGCGTGAGGCGATGTACGCGCGACCAGCAAGCCGCGACCAGGACTTCGACCAGCTGCTGAAGACCACCTATGGCCTCCCCCCGGCGGGGCGGCGCGGCCGTCCGCGTGGTCGATCGGTGACCATGACCGCCGACACCGGGGTCGAAGTTGTTCCGCAGCCGGGCCTCCCGCCGGTCCCACCCGAGGAGGCCACCGAGCTGCTGGAGTACGTCGTCGACCGCGAGCCGGTCGACGTACCCCAGCCGACGGAGCCCCCTCCCGCGCCGCTCCCGGCGCCGGTCCTGCCAGCGCCGCCCGCAGGTGACCTGCCACCCGCGCCCGCGCCGACCCTCCCGCTCGAGCCGAGCCCGGCACCCGTCCCGGCCGTGCCTGCCACCCCGGTCACAGGTCCGGCAGCAGCCGCACCGGTCGCCACTCCTGCTCCGGCGACGACGACTCCCGCGCCCGCAGCCGCGACGGCACCGCCGCCAGCGCCGCCCGCGGCGGCCGGGGCACCGGCGCCAGCGGCCGCAGACCCGGTCGCGCTCCCGGCCTCGCTGGCGGCCTCGCCGCTCACCTCCGACGACCTCGCCGCCGACCTGCGCAACATCCTGTCCGGAGCTGCGTCCACGCCCGGTACGTCGGCCGCGGCGCCCGAGTCCGAGCCGGCGGTGCCGGACCCCGGCCGGCCGATGCCCGACAAGCCCAACGAGCAGGCGATCTTCGACAAGATCGCGCAGAGCATGGAGTACGCCAACAGCTTCGATCTCGGCAACGTCGACCTGCGTCGCCGGTTCGATCAGTTCGACCGGCAGGACGACGCCCGTCGGTCCCCGACGACGACGGCACCGATGAGCGCCGCCCAGTCGGTCGCCGCTCCGGCGGTCGACGAGGCTGCGCTGTTCCGGCGTTCGGTGCCGTTTGGATCACTGTCGAGCGTGCCGCTGACCGGTGGTTGTGTCACCGGCATCGGCGCGCTCACGCCCGGTCCGGAGCGGAGCGTCCCGATGTACGACACGGGGGAGCACGTTCAAGCGGGCGGCGATCTCTATCCCGACCAGCTCAACGTCAACGGGGTGCTCTTCTCCTACGGCCAGATCGTGGCGATGGGCGATCTCTACAACGACGTCAACGACCTGCGGAGCGCGTCGGCGTCGGAGCTGAACGCCCTCAAGGCATTGATCGCCGAAGACACCAAGCACTACACCGGCGGCGGTGGCTCCGGGGTCTCCAACAAGCGCTGGAACGACGCGACCTCCAAGCGCTACCTCGAGCTGGCCGAGGAGAACTACGCGCACTTCTCACCGCCGACCGTGCTGGGCATGACGGATTCGACGTCGCGGCCGACCAACCGATCGGAATGGGAGAGGTACCACGAGCAGGCCATCGAGGAGATGAGGACGCTGGTGGCCGCGAGCCCCAACGCCAGCGTGGCGCCGTTCGGGCCGCTGACCACCAACGCGTTCGGCGACCACTTCCTCACCGACGCGTTCGCCGCTGGCCACCTGGTCAACAAGGAGGTGGTGATGAGCCGCGTGCGGGCGGCGTTCTACTCCAGTGGTACGACGACGACCTCGGCCGGCGCGGACTTCCTCAAGCGCTTGGCGGCGGCGTGCTGGGCCCGCACCCCGGTGCGCAACGTCTTCAGCCCACTCGAGCAGTACGACGGGGTGCTGGGCATCAAGCACTTCAACTTCGACACCGTGGGCATGTTCCAGAAGCTCCTCGAGGGCATCGCCGAGCAGGCGCCGGCCAAGGTCGTCAACCTGCCGCTGAAGGCACTCCACGACCACCTCAACGAGGTGGGCGTCGAGGTCACGAACGACGCGGGCGACGCGCCGTGGCACCTGAAGGGCGACGGCCATCTGGCCGAGACCACCACGTTGCCGATCATGAAGCGCGCGGTCCAGCAGTCGATCGACAACATCCTCTCGCCGGAGATCCTGGTGAGCGAGGCGGACCGTGGACCGTTGTCGATCTCGTCCCATCCGGCCCTGCTGGCCCGGGTGTGGCAGCACGTGCCCTACCCGACCGCGGCCGGCCGCGCGCAGGCGGTCGCCGCACTCACGACGTACACCGACCTCGCCTCCCCCGTGCTGCTCAACGCGGCGGCCGAGGTGATCGAGAAGCAGGCACCGTTCATCGCCCAGGAGCTGATCGACCGCAAGATCGTGCGGCACGAGGACGGTCCCGACTACGAGTGGAACGGCAGCGCTTGGCAGAAGCGCCGTTAGGCCATGTCTCCCAAGTCCCGGCGGCGCAGCCGCCGCCCAGATCCCGCGCTGGCCGCGTTCCCGTCACT
>ERZ761607.4988-NODE-4988-length-11267-cov-6.218873_pt1 | contig 11267 bp, 10 predicted proteins | sample MGYA00511164_ERZ761607 | MGnify/ENA primary metagenome ERZ761607 (study PRJEB28899, sample SAMN02445080) | bioreactor sludge metagenome | biome: EBPR sludge | place: Australia: Brisbane, Thorneside Wastewater Treatment Plant | collected 2011-06-22 ...
CGTCACCTGGCTGGTCGAGCACGGCTATCGCTATCTGGTCGTGCGTCGCGGGGGCATGCGCCAGTTCGATGAGACCCGTGCCGTGACCATCGAGACCGCCGGCGAGGAATGGCTGCATCTGCAGAAGGAACTGAGCCCGGATGGCCAGGAGCTCTGCCTGTATTGCCACTCGCCGAGTCGGCAACTCAAGGAAGAGGCCATGCTCGCGCAATCCTGTGCGTTGCGCGGCCGGATTGCAGCAAATGAGCGATGGCCTGCACAAGCCCACGAGCGAAAAAGGCCACGACAAGCTGCTGGAACGTCTCGGCCGACTCAAGCAGAAGATCCGCGGCGCCAGCCAGCACTACCAGGTCAAGCTGCTTACCGAGGAGACCGGTAAGACGGTGACGGCGATCACTTGGCAGAAGGTGCCGGTTCCCCGCACGCAGGCCACCCATCCCGGTGTCTAGTGCCTGCGCACCAACGAACTCGCCTGGGATGAGGAGACGCTCTGGCGGACCCGCACGATGCTCACCGACCTGGAAAGTGTGTTTCGCAGCCTGAAGAGCGAACTCGGCTTACGCCCTATTTTCCACCAAAAGGAAGGGCGCTCGGATGGACATCTGTTCATCACCGTGCTGGCGTACCAGTGCGTCCAGTTCCTGCGCGCCAGACTCAAGACCGCGGGAATCACCGACAGTTGGACGACTCTGCGGGAGACCCTTTCTGTCCAGCGCCGGGTGACCGCCACCTTCAGTCAGTGCGATGGCCGCTCCCTCAATGTGCGCAAAGCCATCGTCGCCGAACCCGATCTGCTGGCGATCTACCGTGCGCTGGCCATCAGCGCCACACCCGGAGGAACAAGAAAACTGATCGCCTGAATCACAACGTACGGGCTTGTAGTGCCACTCGCTGACTTTAATCGCATGCAAAGCGTTGATTCAGCGAGTTTTCATTTCAGCCCTGTTAAGCATGGGCCGATCTCGTGCAGCGTCCACCTGGCCTTGCCCTGCACGCGCCTGGCGAGTTCGTTGGGCACAGCGGTGTTGTCGCCCGGGCCTCGCTGCGGGCCGCTTTCGGGCTAGACCTGGTCGAGCGCCGCCGAGAAGCCGAGAGCCCCAGCGTCAGCCCAAACGCCCTTCTCTTGGCATCTACTGAGCGAGCCGGGACCACAAGCGGCCGAAGCGCCAGCATCGTCTGATCGCAAGCAACGGCAGAAGGCTATACTGCACGCCCAAGCGCAGTTGGCGGGGACAGCGCTGTTCTGTTCGCCTCCCGCCGGGCGAGCTCGCCGATGTCCTTTAAAGACGCGATACATTCGACTCACCATGCCAGATGATCAGGGCGTCCCGCCAGGCGCGCCGACACCGCACACGCCGATGATGCAGCAGTACCTGCGAATCAAGGCGCAGCATCCGGATATCCTGCTTTTTTACCGGATGGGTGATTTCTACGAGCTGTTCTTCGCCGACGCCGAAAAGGCGGCGCGCCTGCTCGACATCACGCTGACGACGCGTGGTCAATCGGCCGGGCAGCCGATCAGGATGGCCGGCGTGCCCTATCACGCAGTCGAGCAGTACCTGGCCAAGCTGGTCAGACTGGGTGAGTCGGTGGCGATCTGCGAGCAGATGGGCGATCCGGCGACGAGCAAGGGCCCGGTCGAGCGCGCCGTCGTGCGCATCGTCACGCCCGGCACCCTGACCGACGCGTCGCTGCTCGACGAAAAGCGGGACACCTTGTTGCTCGCCTTGAGTACGACTCGACAGCTCGCCGGACTGGCCTGGCTGAATCTGGCGAGCGGCGACTTCCGCCTGTGCGAAGTGGCGCCGGCAAAGCTGGCGGCGACGCTCGAGCGCATCGCGCCGGCCGAAATCATCGTTCCGGAAAGCTTGTCGCTGGCCCTGCCGCAAGATGTTGCGCTGACTCGTCGGGCAGACTGGCATTTCGATGCGGAAACGGGGGGGCGCGAATTGCGCGCGCACTTCGGAACGACTTCGCTCGGCGGTTTCGGCGCCGACGGACTACGGCCGGCGATCGCTGCCGCCGGCGCGCTGCTGCGGTATGCGCGGGCGACGCAGGTGCGCGCCCTGCCACATGTCCGCGCGCTGATCGTCGAGCGCGACGCGACCTTCCTCGGGCTCGATATGGCCACCCGGCGCAACCTCGAACTGACCGAAACGCTACGCGGACAGCCGGCGCCAACGCTATGCAGCCTGCTCGACAACTGCGTCACTTCGCCCGGATCGCGCCTGCTGCGACACGCCCTGCACCACCCCTTGCGCGATCCGAGCATTCCTGCCGCGCGACATGCGGCGGTCGCCATGCTGCTCGACGACGGCGGGCGCACGCTGCGCGGACTGCGCCAGACCCTGCGCGGTTTCGCCGACATCGAACGGATCGCCGGCCGCATCGCGCTGTTCAGCGCCCGCCCGCGCGATCTCGCGGCGCTGCGCGACAGCCTGCGGCGTGTCGACGAGCTGCGCGCGCCGCTGGCCGACAATGCGGCAGCACTGCTCCGCGAGATCCACGCTCATCTGACGCCGCCGACAGCGACGATCGACTTGCTGACGCGCGCGCTGCTCGCCGAGCCGGCAGCGCTGATTCGTGAAGGCGGCGTCATCGCGCCGGGCTACGACGGCGAACTCGATGAGCTGCGCTCGCTGAACGACAACTGCGGCGCGTTTCTGCTCGAACTCGAAGCACGCGAGCGCGAACAGACCGGCATCGCCAATCTGAAGGTCGAGTACAACCGCGTGCACGGCTTCTACATCGAGGTATCGAACGCCAATGCGGCGCGCGTTCCCGAGCATTACCGGCGACGGCAGACGCTGAAGAACGCCGAGCGCTACCTGACGACCGAGCTGAAGGCGTTCGAGGACAAGGCGCTGTCGGCGCAGGAACGGGCGCTGGCGCGCGAGAAGCTGCTTTACGACGAACTGTTGAACACGCTGCAGAACGGTCTGCCGCAGTTGCAGCAGATCGCCGTGGCAGCGGCGACGCTCGACCTGCTCGCCGGCTTTGCCGAGACCGCGCAGCAGCGCAACTATTGCCGCCCGCTCTTCTCGCCCGAACCCGGGTTGTCGATCGAAGCTGGGCGACACCCGGTGGTCGAAGACCAGTTTGCCGACGGCGAAGGTTTCATCGCCAACGATACCGAGCTCGGCGACGGCCGCCGGCTGCTCCTGATCACCGGTCCGAACATGGGCGGCAAGTCGACCTACATGCGGCAGACGGCGCTGATCGCGCTGCTCGCGCACGTCGGAAGCTATGTCCCGGCGACGCGCGCGGTTCTCGGACCGCTCGACCAGATTTTTACGCGCATCGGTGCAGCCGACGATCTCGCCGGCGGGCGCTCGACGTTCATGGTCGAAATGACCGAATCAGCGACGATCCTGCATCATGCGACCGATCGCAGTCTGGTCCTGATGGACGAGGTCGGTCGCGGCACCTCGACCTTCGACGGAATGGCGCTCGCTTTCGCCATCTGCCGTCATCTGCTGGAGAAGAACCGTAGCCTGACGCTGTTCGCAACGCACTACTTCGAGCTGACGCTGCTCGCCAACGAGTATCACGAACTGGCCAATGTCCATCTGGACGCGGTCGAGCACGGCGAGCGCATCGTCTTTCTGCACGCGGTGGAAGCGGGCCCGGCCAATCAGAGCTACGGGATTCAGGTCGCTGCGCTGGCCGGCATCCCACCCGCGGTCGTCAAGGCAGCGCGCCGACAGTTGCGCCAGTTCGAACAGCGCGCCACGATCAATCCGCTGCAGCCCGATCTCTTCGCCAGCGCGCTGGCCGATGCCGAGGACCGGCGAACGCCGGAGCTGCATCCGGCGCTCGAGCGTCTGCGCTGCATCGATCCCGACCAGTTGACGCCGCGCGAGGCGCTGGCGGCGCTTTACGAGCTGCGTTCGCTGCTCGTCGGCGAATAGCCGGCCACCGCTTGCCTGCAGCGCGCCGACAATGAAGATACTCCTCTGTGCCTTTCTCTGCCTTCTGCTGAGCGGCTTTGCCACGGCGGAGACCTGGCGTTTTGCCGTCATCGGCGACACGCCTTACGACGACTACGAGACGAGCGAGCTGCCGCGCATGCTCGATGTCATCGCCGCCGAACATCCGAGCTTCATCGTCCATGCCGGCGACCTCAAGGCGAGCACGACGGTCTGCAGCGACGAGCTTTTCCGTTCTCGCCGCGCCCTGCTCGACGCGACGCGCGTCCCGCTGATCTACGTCCCCGGCGACAACGAATGGACCGACTGCCGATTCGGGCTGGCCGGCGGCTACGACCCACGCGAGCGCCTGCACAGGCTGCGCGAAATCTTCTTTGCCGAAGCGCGCTCGCTCGGCCAGCCGCCAATCGCGCTCGAGCGGCAGGCCGGGGGCTACCCGGAACACCAGCGCTGGCGACTCGGCCCGGTGCTCTTTCTGACGCTCAACGTACCCGGGCCGAACAACAACTACGGCAACGCGGCCGAGCCGAGCGCCGAGTTCCTGGCGCGCAATCCACGCCTGATCGAGTGGCTGAGCGAGGGCTTTGCGCGCGCCCGGCAGGAACGCCTGGCCGGCGTGGTCATCGTCATGCAGGCCAATCCCTCGTTTGCGCACGACGCCAGGGGGCTGGCGCATACCGGCTATCGCCAGTTGCTCGACAACCTGCGGCGCGAAACGGTCGCTTTCCCCGGCCAGGTCCTGCTGATCCACGGCGACACGCACTGGCAGCGCATCGATCAGCCCTTGCGCGATCCGCTCAGCGGCCGGCCGATAGCCAACTTCACGCGCCTGGAGACCTTCGGTTACCCGTTCCTGGGCTGGGTGAAAGTGATCATCGACAGCGAGCACGCACGCCTTTTCCGCTTCGAGGTGCGCGCCTACGGCGAACGTTCGAACGTCTGGCAGCGCTATCGCGGCGGACGCTGAACGGCGATCGCAGCGATCACCCGGCGAGCGCTCGCGCCACTTCGAGCACCAGGCGCAGCGCACCGCTGATCAGCAAGGCGACGACGACCGAGAGGGCGGCGGAAAACACCGCCTGCCGCCAACCGATCGTGCGCAGCATGACGGCAAAGGTCGACACGCACGGAATGTAGAAGGTCAGGAAGACGAGAAAGGTGGCGATCTGCACCCAATCGAGCACGGGCTCGATCTCCATCGTCCCCAGTGCCTGGTACACCATCAGCAACGAGAGTTCCTTGCGCAGCACGCCGAACAGGATCGGCACGCCGAGCAGCGCCGGCAGGCCGAGCCACCATTCGGTGATCGGCACGAGGAGCAGGTTGATCCAGCCATCGGCAGCGAAGTGGGTGAGCAGGGCGAGGACAACGCTGCCGGCAACGAGCAGCGGCGTCACGATGGTCACGATGTCGCTCGTCCGTTCCCAGGTCTTGGCCAGCAAGCCGCGCCATTTGGGCAGGGCATACGGCGGGATCTCCTGAATCAGGCCGACCGCCAGCGCGCGGTAGCGCCGGGCGAGCAGGCGACCGAGCAGCGCGAGAACGGCAAAGGTCAACGCGAAGATTGCGAACACGCCGGCCGCCCCGAGGTACTTGCCGCCCATGGCGAGAATGATTGCCGAGCGCGCCGAACAGGGAACGAAGGCGAGCAGCAGCGTCGCCACCAGCCGGTCCTTGCCCTGCGTCGTTGCTGCGACGAGCGAAATGGCCGGCACATTGCAGCCCAGGCCAACGAGGAACGACGCAGCAACGCTGCCGTGCAGGCCGATGCTGTGAAAGGCGCGGTCGACGACAAAGGCCACCCGGTGCATGATGCCCGATTCTTCGAGGGCGACAAGGAGCAGGACGAGCGGCAGCATGTACGGGATGGCGATCCCGATCAAGCCGATCAGGCCATCGATCACAGCGCGCGCAATCACCCCGAAGGTTGACTCCGGCTGCCACTGCTGTGCCCATTCCATCAGCGGCGCAGCGGTCCACGAATCGAGCGTCTTGCTCACCTCGAAGACCATCACCAGAACCAGCGCGAAAACCCCCAGGCTGCCGAGCAGGCCCCAGCGTGGATGCAGGAAGACGCCATCGAGCAGGCGCCGCCAGCGCCCGCTGTCGGCTGCACCGCCAAACTGCGTCACGTTCTCGAACAACACGGCAGCCCGATGGTGACGATCGGCGTGCAGTTCCTCCGCCAGCGGACGCGGCAAGTGACGCTCGGCTTCGCTGCGTGCGGCAAGCACATCGGGCAGCAGATGCGGCACATGGCTGGCCAGCTCGTCGAGAAAGTAGTCGTCACTGGCCGCCAGGTGCATCAGCAGAAACGAGGCGGGGACACGAAACGCCGCGTCGACCTCGGGCCGTGCAAGCACCGTGCGCAGTGCGCCGAGGCGCTCGGCAATCGGCGCACTGGGCGACTGCGGCAGTACCGGCCGCCCACCGCGTGCGGTGTCCAGCGCCGCAGCAAACAGCTCGGCAACACCCAGCCCCATGTGCGCTGCGGTTGCCACGACCGGCACCCCGAGCAACTCGGACAAGGCGCGCGCGTTGATGTAGAGACCTTTCCGGCGTGCTTCGTCAACCCGGTTGAGGGCAATCAGCAGCGGCCGGCCGAGCAGACTCAGTTCGAGCGTGAGTTCAAGATCGCGCTGCAAGGCGGTGGCGTCGACCACCTGAATCAGGACATCCGGCGCATTGAAGGCAGCACCCGGCTGAGCGGCTTCATGCGCCGCAATCGGCGGCCAGCGGTCGCCCCACAGCAGATACTTGACGACTACGCTATCGCGCGGGCCGAGCGAGCAGAGCGACTCGACGGCCGGCAGATCGACCAGCGAGATTTCTTCGAGGCCCAGCTTGACGACGCATTCGTCGTAGCGGTCACCGTCGTGCAGCAGCCTTTCCTGCTGCGGGGCGGTGCTTGATGCCGCCCGGAAAAGGCTGCTCTTGCCGGTCTGCACACGCCCGACCAGCGCCACGCGCGGCCGTCGTTCGCCGCGCAGCAGCACGCCGGGAAGTGTGATCGTCGATACGCGTGTGCTCAGTGGATGGCCTCACCCAATGTCGAGCGGCACGCGGCTGGCGCTACGGTAAGCGAGGGGAGCACCGTCGGCCAGCGTACGCCTCGCCCTGCGCGTGGGCGCCGGCGCATCCCGCCCCTGTCGGTCAATCGTCGTCGTCGAACTCTTCGTGAATATGGCCGTGCCGAATCTCCTCGGCAGTCGCCGGGCGCACGTTGGTCACCGTACACGTGAACACCAGCGCCATCCCGGCCAGCGGATGGTTGGCGTCGAGAATCACCGTATCGTCGGCAATCTCGGTGACGCGGTAAACGAGCACATCCTCGTCGTCGTCCTCCTCGTCGGCAAAGCCCTCGAACTGCATGCCGACCTGCAAGTCACGCGGAAACTTGTCGCGTGGCTCGACCTGCACCAGCGTCGCATCGTATTCGCCGAAGGCGTCGTCCGGCTGCATGCTGACCGTCACCGATTCGCCGATCCGCTTGCCCTGCACAGCCTCTTCGATCAGCGGAAAAATGTCGTCGTAACCCCCGTGCAGGTAGATCAGCGGCTCCTGCCCGGCATCGACGAGTTCACCCGCGAGATCGGTCACGCTGTAATCCAGCGTGACGACGGTATTTCTGGCAACTTGCATATTCATGAACTGAGTTCCTTTACCGCGCGCAACATTTCAAGCGCGTGGCCCTTGGCCGTCACGCCATACAGCGCTAGACGGATGATACCCTTTTTATCAATAAAGAAAGTCGATCGCAGGATGCCATACCTGGGCACACCGTTGACCTCTTTCGCCTGCCACACATCGTATTGCCGGCATGCCTGACCTTCCACGTCGGACAGCAGCGAAACCGAAATGCCGTGCTTGTCCCTGAACTCGGCGTGCTTCAGGCAATCGTCCCGGCTGACGCCGAGCACCCGGCAATCGAAGCGCGCAAACTCATCCTCGTGGTCCGAAAAATCGGTCGCCTGCAAGGTACAGCACGGCGCGTCATCTCTCGGGTAGAAGAAGAGAATCACATTGGCCTTACCTTGAAACGCGGCAATATCGATGAGTTCCATGTCCGCATCCGGAAGGACGAACATCGGAGCTGCCTGTCCTGCTTTCAGCATGTGGAGACCTCGAAGACCCTGACCGCCCGCATGCGAGCGGGTCAGGCGGATTCTAACCAAGCTTCCGGCGCGTGACTACAAGAAAGAATCGCCACGCACGCGCTAGAATGCGTCCGGCAGGCAGGCTTGCCTGCCCTTCTGCGTCCGCCGCCGAGCCACCTGATCGGCATCTCGGAACACCCGCTCAGTTGCGCCATGGCACACTTGGAGAGACCATGATCATCTTCCCTTTCAGCCGGCATGCAGTGCCGCTCACCGCCCTCCTTTTCGCCACCTCGCTGCTCGCGGCGCCGCCGGAAGCGGCGACAACGATCGAGCTCTCAGCCGAGGCAAGCGCTACCGCCGCCAACGATCTGGCGCGCGCGACGGTCTTTGCCGAAGCGAGCGGCAACGCGCCAGGGGAACTTGCCAGAAGGGTCAACGGTCTGCTCGCCGACGCGCTGAAGACGGCACGCGCTTACCCCAGCGTGCGCACGCAAAGCGGCATGACGCATACCTATCCGGTGCACGGCAAGGCAAGCAGGATCGAGGGCTGGCGAATGCGTTCGGACCTGGCGCTCGAGTCGGGCGATACGGCAGCGCTTTCCGAACTGCTCGGCAAGCTCCAGGCGACGATGGGCGTCGCCAGCCTGAGCATGCTGCCCGCTCCGCAAACGCGCAAGAAGGCCGAAAACCAGGCGATGGTCGATGCCATCGCGGCTTTTCAGGAGCGCGCCGGGGTGGTTGCAGCCGCTCTAGGAAGCAAACACCGGATCAAGAGCCTGACGATCAACAGCAGCGGCCGGCCGCCGATCGCGCCGCTGATGCGCTCGGCGGTGATGATGTCCGCCGAGGCCGCGCCAATGCCGATCGAGGCTGGCGAGACGCAGATCAGCGTGACGATCAGCGGACAGATCGAACTGCTCCCGCGCTAGTCTCGCTCGACCGCCCGGACGCGTGCTCGCCCAAGGGCGCGGGCACCTCGCCCATCGGCTTGGTTGGGAAGCCCCCCAGCGCGAGCGCTGCGATCGCCTACGGCCGGCCGTGCGTTGCGCTCGCCGACCCCGCGCGCGGCTTTTCTACACGCGCCTTTTCTGCCGGGCCAGCGCGTGCCGGCGTGGCGGCTGCGGCTTGCTTGTCGATGACCGGCTTGTCGGGGATTTGAACGAAAACCTCGTCCTGCTTGACCATGCCAAGTTCGAAGCGCGCCCGCTCCTCGATCGCCTCAAAACCCTGCTTGAGGTCGATCACTTCGGCGACAAGGCCGGCATTGCGCGTCTCCAGCCGCTTGTTCGTCCCCTTCTGCTCCTGCAGCTGGCGGTCGACCTCGCGCACGCGCAGCCAGCCGCCCTTGCCCAGCCACAGCGGGTGCTGCAGCAGCGCAATCAGAACCAGCAAGGCAACCGCAAGCCAGCGCACGGCAAAATCAAGCGGCTGGAGTCAAACTGCGAGGTTCCGCGCCATCAGCCGGTCGCCGTCAGTCAGCGCGACAGGTTGTAGAACGCCTCGCGTCCAGGGTAACCCGCGGTATCGCCGAGGTCCTCCTCGATGCGCAGCAACTGGTTGTACTTGGCAATGCGGTCCGACCGCGAGAGCGAACCGGTCTTGATCTGCAAGGCGTTCATGCCGACCGCGATGTCGGCAATGGTGCTGTCTTCCGTTTCACCGGAGCGATGCGAAATCACCGCGGCATAGGCCGCACGCTTGGCCATCTCAATCGCCGCAAAGGTCTCGGAAAGTGTACCGATCTGATTGATCTTGATCAGTATGGAATTGGCGATACCCTGCTTTATGCCTTCCTTGAAAATGCGGGTGTTGGTGACGAAAACATCGTCGCCGACGATCTGGACGGTCTTGCCGAGGCGATTGGTCAGCAGCTTCCAGCCATCCCAGTCGCCCTCGCTCATGCCGTCCTCGATCGACACGATGGGAAAGCGATCGGCCAGGTTGGCCAGGTAGTCGACCAGCTCGTAGGAATTCAGTTGCAGATTTTCGCCAGCGAGATGGTAACGACCGTCGCGATAGAGTTCGGACGCGGCGCAATCGAGGCCGATCAGCACGTCTTCGCCAGCCGTGTAGCCGGCGTGTTCGATCGAGTGCATGATCAGTTCGAGCGCCTCGGCGTGGCTGCCGAGATTGGGCGCGAAGCCCCCCTCGTCGCCGACTGCCGTCGAAAAACCTTTCTTGTGCAGCAGCTTCTTGAGCGCCTGGAAGATCTCGGCGCCACAGCGCAGTGCCTCGCGAAACGAGGTCTGACTGACCGGCAGGATCATGAACTCCTGAAAATCGAGGCTGTTGTTGGCGTGCTGCCCACCGTTGACGATGTTCATCATCGGCACCGGCATCTGCATCGGTCCCGAACCGCCAAAGTAGCGGTACAAGGGCAGGCCGGACTCCTCGGCAGCGGCTTTGGCGACCGCCATCGAAACCGCCAGCATGGCGTTGGCGCCAAGCCGCGACTTGTTTTCAGTGGCGTCGAGATGGATCAGCGTCTGGTCGATGAACGCCTGCTCCTGCGCGTCAAGGCCGATGATCGCTTCGGAAATCTCGGTATTGACGTTCTCGACCGCCTGCAGGACGCCCTTGCCGAGGTAGCGTGCGGAATCTCCGTCGCGCAGTTCGATCGCCTCACGCGATCCAGTGGACGCACCGGAGGGTACGGCCGCACGACCCATCACGCCGGACTCGAGCAAGACGTCACATTCGACGGTGGGGTTGCCGCGTGAATCCAGAACCTCGCGGGCCACGACATCAACGACAGAGCTCATCATCTTCCCCTTGTCTTCAAAGTGTAAAAGTTCAGCCCACCCGCCACCGGCAAACCGACGGTCAGGCGAGTTCGGCGAAACCGGCGTCCTTGACCAGCCGGTCGAGGGCAACCAGCGTGGTCAACAGGCTCTCCATGCGCTGCAACGGCCAACTGTTCGGCCCGTCGGAAAGCGCCTGCTCCGGTCGTGGATGCGTTTCCATGAAGAGGCCGGCTATCCCGACGGCAACTGCGGCACGCGCCAGGACCGGGACGAATTCGCGCTGCCCGCCTGAAACCGAGCCCTGCCCACCCGGCAACTGTACCGCATGCGTGGCGTCGAAAACGACCGGGCAGGCCGTTTCGCGCATGATCGCCAGACTGCGCATATCGGCAACGAGGTTGTTGTAACCGAAAGACGCGCCGCGTTCGCAAACCATGATCCGCGCCTCGCTCCCGCCAGCCGCCTGCGCCTTGGCCACGACATTGCGCATGTCG
>ERZ761607.4989-NODE-4989-length-11266-cov-4.156364_pt1 | contig 11266 bp, 10 predicted proteins | sample MGYA00511164_ERZ761607 | MGnify/ENA primary metagenome ERZ761607 (study PRJEB28899, sample SAMN02445080) | bioreactor sludge metagenome | biome: EBPR sludge | place: Australia: Brisbane, Thorneside Wastewater Treatment Plant | collected 2011-06-22 ...
GCGATCGAGATAACCGACGACCTCAGCCACCTGCCGCCCCTCCCGGAAGTCCCGGCGCGTCGTCGAGATCCTGCGGGTCCCAGCCGTGCAGCGACTGCCAGCGCGCACGGAACAGCGCCCACTCCGCCAGGGCAGGCGTCGTGAAGCAGCCGCCGACGATCTGCACCGGCCGGCCGCGACCGCCCAGGCGCACCAGCGTCCAGGCCTCGCGCCCGGGCAGGCGCATCAGCGCGTGCTTGCCCGCTGCCGGCAGGTTGCGCAGCGGCAGCAGGAAGGCCTGCAGTTCCACGTCGTAGGGCCCCATCGGCTGCTGCCGGAAGCGCCGGATCAGCGGCGCGAGGCGCGCGCGCTCGTCGCCCCCGGGGGTGGACGCCTCAGTGGTCGATGCGTTCATGGTGGACCGCCACGAAGTGGTCCGAGTAGTCGTGCCGGGCGATCTGGACGTCGATCAGCACCGGCGTGCCGGCCCGGTTGAGGCGGCACGCCTCGATCAGTGCGTCGTCGACCTGGGACGGCTCGGTCACGCGGATGCCATGGCAGCCCTGGGCGCGGGCTATCGTCGCGAAATCGCTGCCCACGACGAAGCCTGTGTTGACCAGCGGCCTGCGGGCCAGCAACTGGTTGTACTGCACCCAGCCGAAGGCCTGGTTGTTGAGCACGATCCAGGTGATGCCGCACTTCCACTCGGCGGCGGTGGCGAGCTCGACGATGGACATCTGCATCGCGCCGTCTCCGGCGAAGCACACCACCTGCTTGTCCGGCCGCGCCATCTTCGCGCCGATCGCGCCGATCACGCCCATGCCCATCGCCGTCTGCTCGGCCATCGGCACGCAGTCGCCGGCGTCGAGCACGCGGTAATACGGCCAGTAGTAGCACCACAGGTCGGCGGCACCGTTCTCCTTCATCAGGATGGTGTCGCGCCCGAAGATGCGGTTGACCGCCTCGAGCACCTGCCGCGTCCGCACCGGCGACTGCGGCTGGCGCGCATCCTCGACGCAGCGCCGGACGTGCTCGCGATGGGTGTCGGCCAGGGTGAGCGCGCGTTGGTCGTCGCGCCGATGGCCGATCCGGTCAAGCTCGGCCTGCAGGTCACGCAGCGCCAGGGCGACGTCGCCGACGACGCCGACCGCCGGCATCCAGTTCATGCCGATGGCCAGCGGATCCACGTCGACCTGCACGATCTTCGCGTTGCCCGGATAGAGCGCCCAGCTGTTGGTGCTGAAGGCCTCGAGCCGTGAACCGAGCACCAGGACCACGTCGGCGCCGTCGTACCAGCGCTTGCCGGCCTCGGTGAAGTACAGGCCGACCTGCCCGAGCGCGTTCGGTGCCTCCTCGGGGTAGATGCCGCGTCCGCCCGGCGTGGTCAGCACCGCCGCCGCGAGCCGGTCGGCCAGCTGCGCCACCTCCGCCGCAGCCGACGAGACGACGGCGCCGGCCCCGCAGAGGATGGCCGGCTGCCGCGCCTGGGCGAGCAGCTGCGCGGCAGCGGCCACCGAGGCCTCGTCCGGCCGCGTCGGCCCCCAGACCTGCGACGGCACGTAGGGCGCGAACACCGCCCGCTGGTCGGTCAGGTCCGACGGCACCTCGACGTAGACCGCGCCCGGCCGCCCGGCACGCGCGGTGGCGAAGGCGCGCCGCATGACCCACGGCAGCCGGCGGATGTCCGCCACGCGCTCCATCCACTTGGTCACCGGCTTCATCAGCGCACGGCTGTCCAGTTCCTGGAAGGCGCCCATGCCCTCCTGGTGCTGCACGACGCCGTTGGCGATGGCCACCAGCGGCACGGAGCCGCAGGTGGCCTCCAGCAGCCCGGTCACGAGGTTGGTGATGCCGGGCCCGGGATTGGAGAAGACCACGCCCGGGCGCCCGGTGAGTCGCCCCCAGGCATACGCGCAGGCGACCGCCGACTTCTCGTCGCGCATCAACACGAAGCGGATGTCGGAGTGATCGGCCAGGTCGTTGAGCAGGTGCTTGGGGTTGCCCGGCAAGCCGAAGACGTGCGTCACGCCCTCGGCCCGCAAGGCTTCGACGACGGCCCGCCAGGGGCCGACGGCTTCGGCGGGCGGCGCATCGGCGGGCAAGGTGCTGCGGGTCATCTCAGGCTCCTCCAGTGGCGGTGTCGTGCGGCGGCGCGCAACCGGATGCGCCTTCCATCCGGGGTACGGCCAACAGCAGCTCGCGGGTGTAGGGATGCGCCGGGGCGGCGAGCACGGCTGCCGCGTTGCCCGACTCCACGATCTCGCCACGGTTCATCACCATGATGCGGTCGGCCATGCGCGCGGCCACGCGCAGATCGTGCGTGATGAAGACCATGCCGACGCCGTCGCGCTGCTGGATCTCCTCCAGCAGGTCGAGGATCTCGGCCTGGACCGAGACATCCAGCGCCGACACGGGCTCGTCGGCGATCAGCAACCGGGCCCTCATCGCCAGTGCGCGCGCAATCACGATGCGCTGGCGCTGTCCGCCGGAGAACTCGCTGGGATAGCGATCGGCGGCACGCGGGTCGACACGCACGCGTTCGAGCAGCTCGCGCGCTTCGCGCAGCGCCTGGTCACGCGGCGTGCCGCAGGCGATGGGGCCCATCGCGACGCTGTGGCCCACCGTGTGCCGGGGATTCAGCGAAGCGAACGGATCCTGGAAGACCATCTGCACCGCCCGGCGCAGCGGGCCGAGCTGGCGCGCAGGCATGCTCAGATAGTCCTCGGCAATGCCTTGCAGCGAAGCCTTGCCGCCGTCGGCCTGCGTCAGGCGGGCAAGCAGGCGCGCCAGCGTCGACTTGCCCGATCCGGACTCGCCCACCACGGCGACGGTCTCGCCGCGGTCCACCCGCAGGTCGACTCCGGCCACGGCCGGCGTGGGCGCCCCGCGGCGCCACCACGGCCCGGTGGCGGCCCAGGTCTTGCGCAGGCCCGTCGCCTGCAGCAGCGGCTGACCACCCGTGCGTGCGGCGCGGGCGAGCAGCGGCGGCACCGCCGCCAGCAGCCGTCGCGTGTAGGCTTCCCGCGGCCGGCCCAACACCTGGGCGCGATCGCCGTGCTCGACCAGTCGGCCGTCCTTCAGGACGGCCACCTCGTCGGCCATCTCGGCGACGACCCCGAAGTCGTGCGTGATCAACAGCAACCCCAGCCCGCGCTGCGCCTGCTGCTCGCGCAGCAGCCTCAGAATCTGCGCCTGCGTGGTGACGTCCAGCGCCGTCGTGGGCTCGTCGGCGATGAGCAGCGCCGGGTCGGCCGCCAGCGCCATCGCGATCATCACGCGCTGCCGCTGCCCGCCGGACAGCTGCCAGGGGTACTTGTGGACGATCTGCCCGGGCTGCGGCAGGCCCACGTCGGCCAGCAGCCGGTTCACGCGAGCGGCGCGATCGCCGGCCCAGCCATGACGATCCAGCACCTCGCGAACCTGGCGGCCGATGCGTTCCAGCGGGTTCAGGCACGACAGCGGGTCCTGGAACACGTAGCCGACACGGCCACCGCGGACGGCCAGCAGCTCGGACATGCCCATCGCCAGCGTGTCGCGGCCGTCCAGCAGGACCTGTCCGCCGGAGATGCGCAGGCGCGGCGACGGCATCAGTCGCACGATCGCCGCGGCCGCGAGCGACTTGCCCGAACCCGACTCGCCGACCACGCACAGCGTGCGGCCGGATTCGACGCGCAGCCAGAGGTCCTCGATCGCATGGCGGCGATCGCCCCCCGGCGGCAGTTCCACGGTCAGACCGCGGATGTCGAGCAGCGGGGCCGCGGCGGTCATGGCGAAAGGCCGCGCCGGGAGCGCAGCAGCGGGTTGCGCGAGTCCCCGAGCCCGTCGGCGAGCAGGCTGATCGACAGCACCGTGACGAACAGGCACAGGCCAGGCAGCACGCTGAGCCACCAGGCATCGCGAAACACCGATCGCGAAGAGCCGATGATGTAGCCCCAGCTGATCAGGTTCGGATCGGCCAGCCCGAGGAAGCTCAGCGAGGACTCGGTCAGGATCGCCGTCGCGACCATCAGCGAACCCACGGCGATCACCGGCGGCAAGGCGTTGGGCAGGATCTCGCGCAGGATGATCTGCCCGTGGCCCAGGCCCAGGGCGCGCGCCGCCTCGACGAACTCGCGGCTGCGCAGCGTCAGGAACTCCGAACGCACGAGTCTGGCCACCGGCGGCCAGGTCACCAGCGCGACCGCGACGATCACGCTGCGCAAGCCCGGGCGCATGATCGCCACCAGCAGGATCGCGAACAGGAACGCCGGGATCACCTGGAAGAACTCGGTGAACCGCACGACGACACGGTCCGCGAGGCCACCGAAGTACCCGGCCACCGCCCCCAGCGTGATGCCGATGGCCAGCGCGCAGACGGTCGAGGCCAGGCCGATCAGCAGCGACACGCGCGCGCCGTGGATCAGCCCCGACAGCAGGTCGCGACCCAGCAGGTCGGTGCCCAGCGCGAATTCGCCGCCGGGCGGCGCCAGCGGCGGCCCCAGCAGCGCCCACGGGTCGTGCGGCGCGAGCCAGGGCGCGCCCAGGGCCACCAGCGCGATCGCCGTCAGCGTGCAGGCGCCGATCCACAGGCGCCAGTTGACCGGTAGAGCGTTCAAGGGCGGCCTCTTGCGTCAGCGTCCGATGCGGGGATCGATCAGGCGCAGCACCAGGTCGGTGACCAGGTTGGCCAGCACCACCATCACCGACGAGACGAAGAACACGCCCAGGATCACCGCATAGTCGCGCTGGAGCAGCGCGTCGAAGGCCAGTCGTCCGATGCCCGGCCAGGCGAAGACCGTCTCGATGACCACAGCGCCGCCGACCAGGTGCCCGACCTGCAGCCCGGCCATCGTGACCGTGGGCAGCAACGCGTTGCGCAGCACGTGGCCGCGCAGCACCTGGCCTTCGGTCAGGCCCTTGGCCTGCGCGGTGCGCACGAAGTCGCGCCCCAGCACCTCCAGCGTCGAGGCGCGCGCCAGCCGCACGTAGACCGCCAGGTGCAGCAGCGTCAGCGTGACCGCCGGCAGGACGAGGTGGTGGGCGACGTCGAGCACCGCGGCGAAGCCCTGCCGCGGGATCAGCGAAGCCATGCCGAAGGCCGGGAACCAGCCGAGGCCGACCGAGAACACCAGCACGAGCAGCAGGCCGACCCAGAACACCGGCATCGCGTAGGCGAGCATCGCGAAGCTGCCGATGGCCACGTCCAGCACGCCGCCGCGCCGGCGCGCCGCGGCGATGCCCAGCGCCGTGCCGGCGGCGATCGCCAGCACGAGGGCGGTACCGGTGAGCAGCAGCGTCGCCGGCAGGCGCTGGCCGATCAGCTGCGACACGGGCACGTTGCTGCGGTAACTGACGCCGAGATCCAGCTGCGCGAGCCGGCCCAGGTACGCCGCGACCTGCACGGGCAGCGGCTGGTCCAGGCCGTAGTCGGCGCGGATCTTCTCGAGAAACGCCGCATCGGCCGCGCCGCTCTCGCCGGCGATGACAGCCGCGGGATCACCCGGCGCCAGGCGGATGAGCATGAAGTTCAGCAGCCCGATCGCCGCCAGCGTCAGCAGCGCACGCGGCAACCACGCCGCGAAGGCGGCCAGCAAGCGCATCGTCTAGGACCGTTCGCGGGCCGCGGTCAGCCGTCAGCGCGCCCTGTCGAGCCAGGCCTCGGCGAAGTTGCCGTTCGGACCCATGCCGTTGATCACCGCACTCTTCAGGCGGCGGTTCATCACGGTCGGCCACTGCAGCTCGACGAGCCAGATCATCGCCGCATCCTCGACCAGCAGCTTCTGCACGTCGGAGTACAGCCGCTTGCGCACCGCGTCGTCGGTGGCCGACGCCGCGTCGGCGAACAGCTTGTCCACCTGCGGGTTGGAGTAGCCGGCCTCGTTGGTGAACGGCACGCCCTTGCGCTGGTTCTCGGTGACGAAGGTGCGCGAGACACCCAGCGCCGGATCCGACAACGTGGTCAGGAAGGTCATGATCATCTCGAATTCCCAGTTCCGCAGGCGGTCGACCCAGCCGGCCGCGTCGGTGGTCTCGAGCACCACCTCGATGCCGACGCGGCGAAGGGCCTGGCGCGTGCTCTCGGCGGCGCGGTTCCAGACCTCGCCGTACGGCAGGCCGAGCAGCTTGACGGTCGCGCGGACGCCGTTGGCACCCTTCTTCAGCCCCATCTCGTCGAGCAGTGCCTCGGCCTTCGCAGGGCTGTAGTCGTACTGCCGCACATTGGGTTCGTAGTAGGGCGAACTCGAGTGGACCGGCCCGGTGGCGACCTTCGCGAAGCCGGAGAAGATCGTGTCGCGGAACTGGTTGCGGTCCAGCGCGTGCATCACGGCCTGGCGGAACCGCCGGTCGTTGAACGGCGCTTGGCGCAGGTTCATCTCGATCCAGGCGATCGGCGAGCCCCACTCCCAGCCCCTGGCCGTGCCCTCGAGGTACGGCAGCTTCGACAGCCGCGCGGCGTCACGCAGTTCCAGGTCGTTCTGGGTCGCGATGTGGAACTGCTGGCTCTCCAGCCCGAGCGCGCGCGAGGCCGAGTCCGGAACGAAGCGGTAGTAGATCTCGTCCAGGTAGGGCAGGCCGGCACGCCAGTAGTCGGCGTTGCGCACCAGGTGGATGTACTCGCCGCGCTTCCACTCCTTGAAACGGAACGGGCCCGTGCCCACGGGGTTCGCATTGGCCGGGTTCTTGCGGAAATCCGTGCCCTTGTAGATGTGGGCCGGCAGCACCGGGGCGCCGATGGTGTCGAAACTGCGGATCAGCGGCGCGAAGGGCCTGTCCAGCACGAACTCGACGGTGAAGTCGTCGACCTTGGCGACCTTCGTGCGCTGGAACACCGCCTTGGAGCGCGGGTGCACGTCGACCAGGAACTCGCCGAAGGTGAAGAGCACGTCGTCGGCCGTGAAGGGCTTGCCGTCGTGCCACTTGACGTTGCGCCGCAGCTTGAACGTGTACTTGCGGCCGTCGGGGCTGATCGTCCACGACTCGGCGAGCATCGGCTGCGGCGCCAGGTTGAAGTCGTAGGTCAGCAGGCTCTCGAAGATCTTGGTGCCGGGCAGCAGCGCCGGCGATTGCAGGAACAGTCCCGGCACGATGCCGGGGGGCTCGGGCCACAGCGTCGACTGCAGCGTGCCGCCGCGAACCGGCGTCTGGGCCGACGCCGCGACGAGCCAGCTGCCGGCCAGCAGCGCGATCAGGAATTTCCAGAATCGTTTCATCTGTTGTCTCCACCTGCGCGTCCGCGCTCTTGGCGGCGAGTTGCCGCACGCACAAGGCTACGTGGTGCTCCGGTCCAGCTGCAAGCACCAATTCCGTACAGAATGATGGATCCACTTCGGGAGCGCGCCTCCCGCGCCTTGCCGACCCGCCCGCACCGATGCCCGCACGCCTCGCACCGCCTCCCCCGCCGGCGGAGAGCCCCGACCAGCCGCTGTACCGGCAGCTCTACCTGCGCCTGCGCGAGTCCATCCTGGCGGGCTCCCTGAAGCCGGGGCAGCGCCTGCCCTCGTCGCGGGCCCTGGCCTCGCAGAACGGGCTGGCGCGCAACACCGTGCTCCACGCGTTCCAGCAACTCGAGGTCGAGGGCTACATCCAGGCCGTGCGCGGCTCCGGGCACTTCGTCTCGCCGTTGCTGCCGAGGCCGCAGCGGATCGACGGGGCGCGAGCCAAGGGCGTCCCGTCAGCGCCCGCTGCACCCACCGCATCGCTGCGCAACGGATTCGACTTCGTTCCGGAGTCGCTGCGCCGCCGCATCCCGGCCGTGCCCTTCCGCGTGAACCTGCCGGAGCTGGAGCACTTCCCGATCGCCGCCTGGAGCCGGCTGCAGGCGGCCGTGCTGCGCGAGGCGCGGCGCGACGGCACGCTGGGCGAGCTGCTCGGAGAAGCGGACGCCCAGGGCGACCCCTCGCTGCGCCACGCCATCGCCGAGCATGTGTCGATCGCGCGCGCCGTGCGCTGCACGGCCGACACGGTGATCGTGACCGCCGGTGCGCAGCACGCGATCGACCTGCTCCTGCGCGTGTTGACCCAGCCCGGCGATGCCGTGCTGCTGGAAGACCCGTGCTTCCCCGGCGCGCTGTCGGCGGCGCGGGCCGCGGGCTGCAGCGTCATCCCCGCACCGGTGGACGCGCAGGGAGCGGACCTGAACGCCGGGATGCAGGCCGCGCCACCAGGCATCGAGCCGCGCGTGCTGCTGGTCTGCCCGTCCAAGCAGTTCCCGCTGGGCACGACGATGAGCCTGCCGCGGCGGCTGGCGCTGATCGAGTGGGCCCGCCAGGCCGCGGCCTGGATCATCGAGGACGACTACGACAGCGAATACCGCTTTGACGGCAAGCCGATACCGTCGCTGCAGGGCCTGGACGACGGCCGTCACGTGATCTACGTGGGCACGTTCTCCAAGGTGATGTTCCCGTCGCTGCGCAACGGCTTCATCGTCTGCCCGCCGGCGCTGGTGGAGCCGCTGACGGCAGCGCGCGCGGTGTCCGGCCGGCACGGCAGCGCGCTCGAGCAGCGCGTGCTCGCGCGCTTCATCGCCGAGGGCCACCTGGCGCGCCACATCCGGCGCATGCGCGCGCTGTACCGCGAACGCCAGCGGGTGCTGCTGCAGGCCTGCGAACGTCATCTGCGAGGCCGGTTGCAGGTCGAGGCCGCCGCGTCGGGCTTGCAGACGGTGGCCTGGCTACCCGCGCGCTGCGACGATCGCGACATCGCCCGTCGGGCGCGGGAGCGCGGCATCGAGACCTCCGCGCTGTCGCGTTTCTGCCTGGTCAAGGCGCGCCCGCCGGCGCTGGTGCTGGGTTTCGGCGGCTTCGACGCGACGCGCATCCGCGAGGCCGTGCGGCGCCTGGCGGCGATCGACTGGCCTGCCTGAGAGCGGCCGGTCGGCGGGCGCGGGCGCCACGGGCGGCGGCGCCACTGGCAGAATGACCGCGTGACGCGCACAGACCCGCCCGACGCTGCCACGGCGCCGGTCGCCGGGGCGTCGCCGCCGCGCCTGTGGCGAGGGCTTCGATGAACACGGCCACGCCGTTGCCCGCGGACGATCTCGAGCTGCTGGAAGCACTGGTGCCGCTGGCCGGCGCCCGCCTCGTCGAGGCCGGCTGCGGTGCCGCGCGACTCGCGCGCGACCTGCTGGCGCGACACGCCGACGCCGAGCTGGTGGGCCTGGAGGTCGACGAGCGGCAGCTCGAGAAGAACCTGGCGCAGCCCCAGCCGCGCCTGCACTTCCTGCGGGCCGCTGCCCAGGCCATGCCCTTGCCCGATGCCACCTTCGACGGGGCGCTGATGCTCAAGTCGCTGCACCACGTGCCGGTGCCGGCGATGGACACCGCCCTCGCGGAGCTGCTGCGCGTGCTGAAGCCCGGCGGCTGGCTGTATGTCTCGGAGCCGGTCTACGCCGGTGCCCTGAACGAGCTGGTGCGCGTGTTCAACGACGAAGGCGTCGTCCGCGCGGAGGCCCAGCGCGCGCTGGACCGCGCCATCGCCGGCGGCCGCTGGGTCCAGGCGGCCGAGCATCGCTTCGAGACGCCGGTGCACTTCGCCGACTTCGCCGACTTCGAGCGGCGCATGATGCGGCCGACCTTCGCCGACCACGCGATCGACGAGGAGCGGCTGGCGCGCACCGCCGCGCTGTACGCGCCGCACCAGGGCCCGGACGGCGCGCGCTTCATGCGGCCGATGCACGTGCGGCTGCTGCGGCGCTGCGCCTGAGGCGGCGCGGCCCGGGCACGCGGCATCGCGAAGCCGGCGGGGCTAGCCCGGCGGCTGGCCGCTCTCGATCATCGCCCTCAGCCGGGCGAACTGCTCGCCCAGCACCGCGTCGACGGCGGGCGCGAGCTTGTCCAGCCCGAGCTCCGCCGCGCCGCTGACCCGATAGCTCAGGCGCACCGCGGTCTTGCCGTCGGTGCTGCTCGTCACCAGCGTCAGCACGCCCCGGGCGGGCAGGGCCAGCAGCGGGCCCGGCGATGCGTCCATCAGGATCAGCCGGCCCGGGATGACCTGCAGCACGGTGCCGTGCCGCGCCGAGGCGCCCTGCCCCCAGCGCTCGCACCAGCAGCCGCCGGCCGAGAGCTCCAGGCTCATGTTGGCCGTGTCGCCGGACCAGCTGTGGCGCGGGCTCCACCAGCGCGGCAACTGCCCGAGCACGGCGAAGACCTGCGCCGGCGTCGCCGCCACCTCGGCGCGGTGTGTCGATTCGAAGTGGCCGGGCGAGACGCCCGAGAGCTCGGCCCGCGCCGACGTGGCCGCCACGGCGAGGGCGAAGGCGCAGGCGAGCAGCGCCGGAACACGAGTCTGCAGGCGGTTCATCCGCGCTCCTGGTCGATCCGAGGTCCGACATGCTGCCGCATCGCGGCGCCCCGGACCAGGGGGGCGACACCCGGAGCCCGGACATCCCGCTGCCGCGCCCGGCGGCGGGTGCCGCGAGGTGAGCAGCGGGGGCGCGCCGGCGCGACGACGACCCCTCGGGCACACCACACCCCCTGCCGTCGACCGGCCCAGCCTGGCGCGGAGCCCGGCGGCCTTCAGCGGTCCGCCGTCCCCGGCTGCTCTTGCGCGATCGTGTTGCCGTCGCCGGGAGGCTGGCGCCCGCCGAGCGGCGGCGGCAGCGCGTCGCCCGCCTGCCGCCGGAGTCGCCCATGTCGCGCGAGTCGTCCTTCAAGATCTTCGCCGGGAACTCCAACCGTCCGCTCGCCGAGTCGATCGCCCGGGCCCTGGACGCGCCGCTCGCGCGGGCCGACGTGGGCCGCTTCTCCGACGGAGAGATCGCGGTCGAGATCGGCGAGAACGTCCGCGGCCAGCACGCCTTCATCATCCAGAGCACGTCGGCCCCGGTGAACGACCACCTCATGGAGCTGCTCATCATGACCGACGCGCTCCGGCGGGCGTCGGCGGCGAGCATCACGGCGGTGGTGCCGTATTACGGTTACGCGCGGCAGGACCGGAAGGTGGCCCCGCGCGCGCCCATCAGCGCGAAGCTCGTCGCGAACATGGTCTCGGCGGCGGGCATCACGCGCCTGCTCTCCATGGACATGCACGCGGGCCAGCTGCAGGGCTTCTTCGACATCCCCACCGACAACCTCTTCGCGATGCCGGTCCTTCTCGAGCGGCTGCGTCGTGTCGCGCCCGCGGAGGAGCTCGTGATCGTCTCGCCCGACGCCGGCGGCGTGGAGCGCGCGCGGGCGTACAGCAAGCGCATCGGCTGCACCCTCGCGATCGTCGACAAGCGGCGCACGCGCGCGAACGTGTCGGAGGTCATGCACCTCATCGGCGAGGTGAACGGCAAGACCGCGGTGCTGCTGGACGACATGGTGGACAC
>ERZ761607.4993-NODE-4993-length-11256-cov-5.392108_pt1 | contig 11256 bp, 11 predicted proteins | sample MGYA00511164_ERZ761607 | MGnify/ENA primary metagenome ERZ761607 (study PRJEB28899, sample SAMN02445080) | bioreactor sludge metagenome | biome: EBPR sludge | place: Australia: Brisbane, Thorneside Wastewater Treatment Plant | collected 2011-06-22 ...
GCCCTACACAGTGCATCTGTCTATTAATACACAAACCAATTTCTTCACTAGAACTTGCTAAATTCCTGCCTACAAATCCCCAATTTCTTTACTATAAATCCACAACTTCTTTACTATAAATCCATGTTTTCTAGTAAAGAATCGAGTCATTTCTTGCCTAGAATCGCTTAATTTCTAGGCAAGAAAAAAGAATCATTTTTTTAAGAGCGGATTCAAGCCATCTCGCCAAAATTTCTTTACTAGAAATTAACCAAAATCCCCCTACGGTACTAGAAAAATATCTTGTCTAGCAATTAATTTTCAATAAAATAAAAAGTGTTCAGAGGGCATACCCAAACAGAAAGCCCAATTGTCAAATTTCAACCCCATAGTATTAAATAGGAGGATTACGTTATGGCATCTAAAATAGCCGCAATCAACGCCTACCGTCCGCGTGTGGAGGCAGGCAACACCGTTCAAAAACAAGAACTCGTGCGTCAACTGGCACGCGCCACTGGCTTGAACGAAGGCACAGCCGATTTGGTCATCAAAGAACTGCGCGACATCATCATTGAATACTTACGCGCCGGGCGCGGAGTCAAGGTAGAAGGCTTAGGCACATGGCTCCCCAACATTGATTTAGCCGGTGTGTTTGACGCACAATACCGCATGGATAGTTTCTTGAAAAACGCTTTGAACGTGGCGGGCATCTTCACTGGCAACATCATCAATCGTGAAAATATCGGCAAGACCAGCGAAGAATTAATCGAAATGTGGAACGAAGAAAACCCCGGCGACCCCGTCCCCGATTAAGAACCGCTTCACACGTCCCTCTGAATGGATACCCAGACATTAAAAGACTTCCGAAGTTTTTAAAACTTCGGAAGTCTTTTTTATTCAATCAAACTCACATCATACTCATAGCCCCGTAAATACTCCACAATCTTCTGGCGCATGGCTTCTTCGCTTGGCAAAAGCGACTCATCACACGGCGCGGTGTGTCCGCTAATCTCATCGCTCTTCCAAATATTTTCTTGCACGTTCAACGAATACCATCTGTGGCACACAATCACCTGCACAATTTTGATTTGATAAAAAGGCGGGGCAATCTTTCTGGGGGAACCCGCCGTAATGCTGATCATCTCACGCAGAGGGTCAGGCTCAGTGGTTAATATAGAAGAGCCAGTCATCCAAGCAGGTTGCGGAATCTCTACATAATCTAAAAGCGTGGCGGGAATATCAATCACCTGCACGTTGTTTGAACGAGTGCCAGCATGTTCACCATTGGGGAAGTGAAATATCAAAGGCGTGCGCCGATTGACGACATAACGATAGCCATGGTCGGTATAAATTACAAGGATGGTGTTATCTAACTGACCTGATTCAGCCAGATATTGATACAGAGTCTCGACATGACGGTCAAAGGACAGTATCGCTTCTTTATAAAGGTCAACATCCCACTCTGCTTCGTCATCAGATGATTCAGGTTCGGCGGCTTTCTCTTCCGAGCCGAAGTGTGGTCCGTGTGTGTTCATAAAATGCGAGAAGATAAACAACGGTTCTGGCGAGGTCTCTAGTAAGTTAATGATTTCATCCACGCGTTGCGCATCGGTATAACGGGCGGTTTGGTTATGCACTTGTTGAATGGGGTTATCCATGTCTCTGATAAAGAAGATATGCAGAAAACGCTCGCTGACTCTTTGGCTCACGAGTTGAATGAAATACGTGGCGGGTGAATTGCCTAAGATTGCACGGAGCGCGTCTAATGCAGGTTGGTGAATCGTCTGCCCATTGACGATGTCAAAGCCATCTATGAGGTTTACTTTACGAGCGTCTACATAAGAAGGCGTGCCAATTTGGGCGGTCTGATAGCCGAGGTCTTTGAGGATGCCGGGCAAGTGTTCAAATGAATCATTTCCATTGAGGATATCAGGGTAGCGATAGACCATCATTTCGGCAGGTTCTTTGCCAGTCAGCACAGAGGTGGTAGAGGCGGTTGTGCTAGAAGCATTCGGGAAAGCATTTTCAGCCACTAAAGATGTTTTGATTAATTCGTTAATGAAGGGTGTTGTGTCTTCGTCGAATCCATAGGCGGAGAGATAGCTAGCATTTAATCCGTCCGCGCCGAGGATGATGATGTTCGGGCGTGGTGTGCCTGATTGTGCTGAGGCAGAATTAAGCGCATGGTATGGAACGTCACGCGAGAAGTATGTCAGCAAGGTCAATGCCGAGGAAATGGCAAGCAAGCTGAAGGCGAGGGTTGAGGCGGATTTCCACAAGTGGGTGCGGGTCGTGAAGCGGAACATCCAATAGAAGAGAAGTATCCAGATGGAGATGTAGACAATGCGCCATGCGCCAAAGGCGGAGACAACCCCGATGTTGAAAACGGTGTAGGTGAAGTTATCGAGCATGATGAGCGCGGTGATGGAAAGCATGAAAGCCGCGGGGAGGTAGGCGAGCCATTCCCATTTTTTGGCGGGGATGTAAAGAAGTAGCCAGAGGAGAACCAGAACGAAGGCGATGACTCCGCCTGTGATGAATAGCACGCTGAGTGATTCAAGCAGGGTGAGTGTTGAAAGCGAAGAAGGCGTGGTGACGAAGAACAGCCATTCCATGCAGGCGTGAAAGTATGCGGCGAGCAGGGTGAGGGTGAGAGGTTTACGGGTCATGTGGGCGGAGATTATAAATGAGAGTGGTTAAAAAATTCTTTGCCACAGAGGTCACTGAGTTCTTTGAGAAAAAATCTCAAAATTCTCTGTGGCTACCCCACAAGATTATCTATTCAGTTTTATAGTGTTTCTTCCAGTGATTTTGGTTATGTTAGAATTGAAATATGGATCCAAAAACATTAATTAAAGTTCATCGTAATGAAATCCTAAAGATTGCCTCTCGTAATGGCGCGGTGAATGTGCGTATATTTGGCTCTGTTGCACGTGGAGATTATGACTCTACTAGTGATATAGATTTTTTGGTGAACTTGCAAGCGGGTAGAAGTTTGATGGATTTAGCGAGAATGTTGCGTGAGTTGAACACTTTGCTTAATCATCCTGTAGATGTGGTTACAGAAGCAGGGTTGAGACCAAGAATTAAGTCACAGGTGTTAAAGGAAGCACAACCTTTATGAGAAGTGAGCGGGAAAGATTGCTTGATATTCTTGAAGCCATTGAGCGGATTGAAAAGTACGTGGCAGAGGGCAAAAGTGCCTTTGAAGAGGATGAACTGATTCAGAACTGGATGGTTAATCACATTACGGTGATTGGCGAGGCATGTCGTTCATTGTCAGATGAATTTCAAGCACGCCATTCTGAAGTTCCTTGGGCGGATATTATCGGCATGAGAAATATTCTTGTTCATCATTATTTTGGGATTGATACAGATGCGGTATGGTCTGTTGTTGAAAAGGATATTCCAGAATTAAAGATGAATATAGAAGCAATTGTGAAGAAGATGAAGAAATAATTTAAATAATAATGATAAGGGGATAACAAGGAGTAAATATGCACATCCCAAAGTATTATCGTGAAGAAGATACCCCCTCCGCTTGCTACGCAAGCACCTCCCCCAAATAGGACAAGTTAGAGTTTGGAAAGGATTGAGATTTAGGTGTGTCCTATTTGGAGGAGGAAGATCTTTGCGTTATAAACTAGATTTTTATAGGAAACAATATGCACATTCCAAAATACTACCGTGAAGAAGATAAAACAAAAATAATTGAGTTTATGAAAAGCAACGGCTTTCCTGCGATTGTGTCATACGATGGGGAAAAGTTGCTGGCGACTCATATCCCAGTGCATGTGATTGAAAATGCAGATGGCTCATTGAAGATACTTGGTCACATGAGCAGGGCGAACCCACAATGGAAGAGTTTTGGTGAGCAAGAAGTTTTGCTGATTTTTCAAGGCGCACACACGTATATTTCGCCGCGTTGGTATAACCACGTCAATGTGCCGACATGGAATTATGTGATGGTACACGTTTATGGAAAAATAAAAATATTAGAAGGCGATGACTTACACGCGCTTCTTTCTGAGTTGGTGCATGTCCATGAACCTGAGACGGGTTACTCACTTGAGTCATTGCCCGCAGATTTTGTACGTAAAGAAATGAAAGGCGTGGCAGGTTTTGAGATGCAAGTGACAAAGATTGACGCGGCTTATAAGTTAAGTCAAAACCGCGATGATGAGTCTTATGAGAATATTATTTTGGAATTAGAGAAACGCGAAGATGCAGATTCAAGGAAGATTGCTGAGGAGATGAAATCGAGACGGTAGACCGTGGACGATAGACGGTGGATGATGTGGTCTCGATACGGCGGCGCTGGTCGAGTAATTCCGCAGGAATGTATCGAGACCCGCCGCCTTGTTTCGACAGGCTCAATACAAGACTCGACCACCGTTCTTCTTGACGAAACTCTCTCAAACGAATAAAATACCAGCCGATGTCAAATCAGCGCCTCCGTGTGGAGGCGAGTTTTGTGTAAAGACGTCAAATATATTCATAGGGCGAAGGTAATGCGACCATTTCGGTTTGTGTGAGAGGCGCCCGAGGAGCAAAGTACGATGGAAAAAGTAGTATTGAAAGCAGAAAAAAGAAATGTAGTGGGGAAGCAGGTCAAGGCATTACGACGCGAAGGAAAACTTCCAGGCGTAATCTATGGTCGCCATGTAGAACCAATTTCAATTGCGTTAGAAGCGCATAGCACTGGTTTGGCAATGACCAAGTTGACTTCATCCAGTTTGGTGACTATCAATTTAGATGGAACGGAATATCCTGCTTTGGTGCGTGAACGTCAACGCGATTACATCAAAGGTGATTTAACGCATGTGGACTTTTTGGCAGTGGACTTGAACGAAAAAATCCGCACAATGGTAGGTTTACATTATGTGGGTATTTCAGGCGCGGTCAAAGACTATAACGGCGTGTTGGTGCATAACCTTGAACAACTCGAAGTAGAATGTTTGCCGACCGATTTGCCCGAACGCATTGACATTGATATTTCGGTGTTGGCAAAAATTGGTGATGGTATCCGTGTGCGCGATGTGCAAATTTCTGATAAGGTGACAATTCTGACCGATGCTGATGAAATGGTCGCCGTGGTGACATTAGCCAAAGAAGAAGAAACCCCAGTCGATGCCGCCGCAGTACCTGGTGCAGAACCTGCCGCTCCAGAACTCAGCGTGGAACGTGGCAAGAAAGACGAAGAAGGCGAAGAGAAGTAAATCTTTTCAAATCAAAATCCGTCATGGCAACATGGCGGATTTTTTTGTTTTATATACATGTGGTCTCGATACGGACGAGAAAAGCACTCGTCCTACTCGACCAGCGGGTTTTATATTAATTCAAGGGTTTTTAAGAAGTTAACGGTCATTCTGGCGGTGGCACCCCAAAGCAATTCACCATCATACGGATGATAGGCAATGACCGTGCGGTTGCGGTCGTGCAATGTAAACTCCCAATAATTATTTCGCTCAGCCAGCCATAGCAACGGAATCGTGAACACGCGCGCGACTTCCACATTTTGAATTTTGAAAGCATACGGAAATGGAATCACACCTACGATTGGGCTGACGCGGTATTTACTAATCGTAATCATATTACTCAATCGCCCGATTACATTGACATGATTTGGTAAAACGCCAATCTCTTCGTGTACTTCTCGCAAGGCAGTTTCTTCCGCACTTGTTTCACCTTCTTCAGTGGCACCACCCGGAAATGAAACTTGCCCTTTATGTGATTCGACTTTATCTGTACGGCGTGTGAATAAGATGTGCCATTCGTTTTGAAAATATGTAAGTGGAAGTAAAACCGCCGCGCTTCTTAACGTGGTGGATGCCTGAATCTCAATTTCGGCATATCCATCAGTGTCAGCCGTGTTTTGTGCTTCGGAAAGTTTGTGGGTGATGAAATCAAGGGTGAGAATGGACATGATTTATAAAATACGCCGCCGAGACGGCGGCTAGAGCAAATTATATTTCATCTTCAATGCCAATGACTTCGTTAGCAAGTTTGGCACCACGTGGGTCGTCGGTGGGGATCATTTTTCGGGCAAATATCAAAAAGCCGGTGTGTGCCACCATTCTATCGGCGGGGCGAATGCGGCTGGGATTGGTTTTGTAATGACGCAATAACAATTCACACACTTCTACAAAGGCAAATTGAGTTTTGCGTAAAACGCTCAATACCTTTTCTACTTGATTAAAGGTTGGCACAAGCATACAAAGAAATCCGCCGGGCTTGAGGGCATTACGCACTTGTTCAATATAGTCATACGGATTTTGGACATCAAGGAAGAAGGCGTCTGCGTCGGTTTCGTCGAATCCTTGCGCGATGTCACGCAGTTTGAAATCCACGCGTGAGGCGAGACCTAATCGTTCTAAATTCTTTTTGGCAAGGTTTTGAAAATCTTGTTTCTGCTCATACGAAATGACTCTTCCTGTTTCACCGACAGCGGTGGCTAGGGCAGTCGTCATCGAGCCTGAGCCTGTGCCGGCTTCCATGACTTTTTTGCCGGGCGTGATGTCCATTTGAATGATGATGTAGCCGATATCTTTGGGATATAAAATTTGCGTACTGCGTGGAATGTCGTTTAATATATCGGCAAGGGATGGTTGTAAGATGAAAAATGGCGCGTTGGTGTGACTAAACACTTGCTCGCCCCAAGTTTTACCGATTAGGTCATCATGTTTGACGATGCCACGATGACTGTGAAATTCTTCGCCAGATTTTAAGATAAATATAAAGTGTTTATGCGTTAGCCCAACCAGTTGAATTAAATCACCTTCACGGGCAGTGGATTCATATTTCATGGGTGAAATTTTACCGCTAAACTGCTCATAGGCGGTCTATGACCGCCGTATTTTGCAAAACATTGCGAGGGTCACAGACCCTCTGCGAGCGAGAAATAAAGATATGACCTACGATGTGGTTCTCAATTTTCTATTGGATGCAATTAGCACAGCAAACATACCAATGGCAAGGACTAATAATCCACATACCAAGGCGGGGGTGAAAGTAAACAACCATTCGGGTCTGCCAATGGATTCGCCTAAGGCTGAAATGCCTGCTCCTGCGGCGGAAGCGTTCCAAACTCCGTGAATCAAAACAGCGGCGAGATAAGCACCGAATAACCTGCCGTATTTTTTTTCTTTGAAAGCAGAGACGATGCCCCAACCCATGATGCCGGAAGCGGTCATGTGTAAGAGACTCGTGCCAGCGCGGGCGGTGACAATCGCTCCCCAACTCATCGAACCATCAGCACTGGCGTTGAGACTTTCAAATAATGCAAATCCCGCACCGCTTAGTAACCCAAGCACAAAGCCTTGGGCTGGCGTCTCGATTTGAAAACCGAATAACCATACGCCTAATGGTTTGAATAATTCTTCTATTAAAGGAACAATCAGGGCGATATAACTTAGCCCAATGATAATCAATGAGGTGTTGGCGAGATATGGTGCGAGTAAACTTATCATTACCTGTTCATCTGTCACAACTGAAAGTTGGTCTGCAACAGTTTTGATTTCAGCGAACATATCTGGTTGGCTGATGCCGATATACACTGCGCCGATGAAAATGCCCAATACCAAAACGACAATTTCTAAAACAATCATAATCAAGGGGGCAAGCGTCATGCCGATGCCGAAGATAGAAAAAAATCTCCAACGTGCACCAAGCTCAAGCCCGTGTGAGCCGAGTCCGAATATCAGCCAGACAGGTGGAACAATCACAAGGATGGTCAAGATAGGTAAGAGAAACCAACTTAAGAAAGCATTTTCTAAGAGTGATGCGGCTGTGCCGATGGCAATGCCTAAGGTGACAATCCCAAAGGCGGCGGCGATATGCCAACTTGAAAATGGAAATGTGAACGATGCATCTGCTGATTCTTTATGCCTCACTTTTTCAAGCACAAACCATGCACACAGGATTAAGAGTAAACCCACAAAACCAAACGCAAATGCCATAATCATTTGCCCTGCCGCATCAGCAGTGCCGCGAATTAAACTGATGAGTGAACCTATGCCAAGAATCGCAGTGATTGGTACTAAGAATAAAATGCTTAACGCCAACAGAATCAGCGTGAAGGTGGATGGGTAATGAGTTTTATTTTGCATTATTTTTCTTCAATCGTAATTTTGATAATCATATCACCGGGTGCGAGTGTGCCGAATTGAGCAGGGTCTCGCGGTGTGAGTTGTTCTGCAATTTCTAAACCGCTAATGACCTGACCGAAAATTGTATAGGCTCCGTTCAAATGCGCGGCAGGTGCGTAGGTGATAAAAAACTGACTGCCGTTTGTATCGGGTCCAGAGTTTGCCATGCCGACCATACCGGGCTTTGTAAATAATAAATCACTCACTTCAGTATCAAAGAAATAGCCGGGGTTGCCTCTGCCTGTTCCGCTGGGATCACCTGCTTGTGCCACAAAGCCGGGGATGACGCGATGAAACGTGACGCCATCATACCAACCCTGACGCGCCAGAAATACAAATGAATTCACAGCCAATGGTGCTTTATCTGCAAACAATTGAATGACGATATTTCCCTTTTCAGTTTCAAGCGTGGCAACATAGGTTTTGGTCATATCAATTGTAAAGGGCGGGCATTCTGTAAATTGTTTTTTGCCCAATGCAATAATCCCAATCGTGTCGCTGATGTTTTGATAATCTAACAAAAAGAATTGCTCACCATTGATTAAGATTAACGGAACCGCCGCGATGTTTAATCCCCTTGCCGCTTCAATACTAGACGCTAGTTTGGTCGCTGTTTCCTCAGCATTCATATCCGCTTCAAGTTGATTTGAGTCTATACCGACGCTTTCGGCTTGGCTTAATATCCACGCCTCAAATTGACTTGGATTGAGATTGACCCAATCGTTGTATCTAACAAACAATAAATCATACATTTCCCAAAATTTATCTTGTTCGCCTGCGGCGAGGGCGGCAAGCACAGAGGCATCGGATTTATCGAGAATGTTACTTAAAGGAAGCGGACGAAATACAAAGCGTAAATCGCTGTGATTTCTCATCAACTCGACCACAATGCGAGACATTGCCAAACAGCCTTGTGATTGGAAATCGCAATATTGAATTAAGGTGACTGAAGCGTCGGCAGGTCCAAGCGTATAATCCGCACCGCTGACAGGTGGAAATAATGAAGCGGCATTGGGCGTGGACGTGGGTGCAACGTCTAATTTTGTGCAGGTGAAGGTTTGTGGAGGTGTTGTGGGGATGATGGGACTCAACACAATTGGAACATCGGATGTGGGTGTTGATTGAGTCTGTGGTGAGCAGGCTAGTAGAAAGAAAACACTACCTAATACCAAAAATATATATACCAATGTCTTTGCGAGCCGCCTCTCTTGCACTTTGGTGGCGAAGCAATCTCCAGTTATGTTGTTACTATTTCTTATTATGGAGATTGCTTTGTCCTCTTGGTCTCGATACGCACTTTCAGTGCTACTCGACCGGTGATGACTCGCAACGACATGTTTTTTTTTCATCATTGATTTAATTCTTCCTGTAATTCATCTAAAGTTGTAATCCAGCGAATGGTGTTGACGAAATCGGTGAGTGATTCACTTTGTTCGCGTAATTGCCGAACAGCAGGACCAATAGGGTCTTCGCCTGCGGCTCCGCCGGGTGCATCGGCGTAGGCACCATGAAATGCAAAATACGCTTGGTTGATTTTGCGAAGCAAATAGCCATTGCGTAAAAAGACTTGACGGCGTTCTTCCATGTAGGCTTCGGCTTCGTCAATTTTTCCTTCGGCTAATAATAAATCTGCGTTCACTCTTGTGATATACATTTGCTCACGAAAATCAAACACGGGGCGGGGGATGTCATCGGGGTCTGGAATGTCGAAGGAAGCAGAGACAAGTTGCAGTGTAGTAGGCGAGGCGGAGATTCTTTCAGGGTAAAACTTTTCTAGCACGAGTCTGCCAATTTCATCACCAGCAATCGAAGCGGTGGTTTCATTAATCGTGCGGGTTTCAGGGTTTTCGGTATACATCAAACCCAACGGAGCGAACATCAAGTAATTGTGAATCCATTCATGCGCAATCGTATTCAGTAGCCATTCAAAATTTGTAGTGCGTGCCACCATAGTGGGGTACACGCCTACGCCGCCGATTGGCACAACCAATGTGGATGTGTTGAGACTTTTATCAATATTGGATTCAAGTATGGCGTGTTCATCAACTGTTAAATCCATGTTGAGTGAGATGTTGGCAGTTTGTTCAATACGCTCACGCGGTGAGACGATTAACGCCCACGGCAAACGCGTGGAGTGATACCAAACATTTGGAATGGGTTGCCCGCCCGATGTTAAACCGATTTCTGCTAGCACTTGTGTAATTTGACCTTGCAGAACCGCCTCAGCCAACGGGGCAAGTTGACTTTGCCGCGTATACAGTTCATTTAATTCGGCACGCAAATCTTGTGAATAGGTTTCTTTGTCTTGGATGTTTGGGTCGGCATAAATTTGTGCGAGCAAATATTCTTTTTCTAAAATCAATTGTGTAGCGCGTAGATATTCATCTACAATTTGTTTTTGGGTAGCATGGTCTAATGTGTATGGCAAATCTACAGATGCGGCTTGGACTTTTAAGATGGCGGCATCTATCATCCATTCGACGTAATCAAATTCAATATCGCGTGTGTAGGCACGAATTTTTTCGATTGGATTGGTGAGTGATGGGTTGCTATAGCCTGTAACCGAGGCGAGGATGATGAGGATGACGGTCACTTCTACCCCGCGCATGATGCGTTGAAATATCATAGGTGGAGATTATAATTGGTCTTATTGGTCTGGGAAGTCTGAGAGGTCTAATAGGTCTGAATGGTTGGGAATGGGGAATCGGGAGTTGGTGGAAAAGGAAAGCAGTAGTCAGTAGTCAGTAGTCAGTGGGCAGTTGTCAGTAAGCAGAAGGCGGAAGGCAGTGGGTAGTGGAGTGCATTCCACCGGTGGGGGTGTTTGGGAGGGTTAAAAGTGGATTTGCTCGGGGGGTGCTTATACTGTGCCTATACTCCCTTTGTGTTTTGAGGCTCGGTTAGGTACTGCCCATATATGGGTTTGGTTGATGATGCGAATTGTTGATTAATAGCGTGTAGCCAAACGGTAGTTTATAAACGCTTATCCCTTGTGGGATAGCAATTCGTACAAACATGACATGTCTTACATGATTCATGATTAACAGTCATCTAGGTGCGGACATAGGTGATGATTTATCAAGGTTCTAATAAGACATGTCATGTTTTATTAGCTTATTGCTCACCTAATAGC
>ERZ761607.4994-NODE-4994-length-11255-cov-17.376875_pt1 | contig 11255 bp, 7 predicted proteins | sample MGYA00511164_ERZ761607 | MGnify/ENA primary metagenome ERZ761607 (study PRJEB28899, sample SAMN02445080) | bioreactor sludge metagenome | biome: EBPR sludge | place: Australia: Brisbane, Thorneside Wastewater Treatment Plant | collected 2011-06-22 ...
AGCCCGGACCGAGGCGCGGTCGGCCGAGGCGGCGGCCTGGTCAGCGGTGGCGGCGCGCCGCGATCCCCCCAGGAAATGCCCCTTTAGCCAGCGAAGGTGTGGGTTGCATGACAGCCGTCGCATGCGGCGGCCGTTCAAACGGCCGAGCACGGCGTTCAGGTCAACGCGTTCGGCCCAGACGCGATGTGGTCTTGGTGGTCCCGCAGCTGGAGTAAGGATTCGGAGAGCCGAGTCTTATTCGACGGGGTACTTTCTCCCGCAGGGGTAGAGGGACTGCCATAGGCTCCCCGATGGCGAGGGGAAGAGCTTGAGTCCGTTTAGACAATGCTGGGTCAACCTGAACATCGCCTCGATTAAACCGACGCCCCCCGTTGACCGCTCGCCCCCGGTGCTGGACAAGGCTTCCCGGCGAGGTTGGGCCGGCATGGCCGCCGGCCGGGCTCGCCCCCGTCGTCCGTCCAGTCAGGCCAGGCCATGTCAGTTTTCCGAGGTATTTGTCCGCCGATGATCCGCGCCCTATCGCTTCTACCGGTCCTCGTGGCCGTCCTGGTGGCTGGCTGTGGCGGCCCCCGCATGGACGTCGGCCAGATGACCGCCGCCCGACCCGTCGATCTGCAATCGGTCCAGGTGGTCGCCGCGACCCCCGCCGAATATCGCATCGGCGTGGGCGACAAGCTGGACGTGCGCGTGTTCCAAGTCGAGGATCTGTCGTTCGAGGAGCTGGTGGTTGATACCTCGGGCAATATCAACATGCCGCTGATCGGGTCGGTGCGCGGCGCGGGGCGAACCGCGGGCGAGATGTCGTCCGACATCGCCGACCGCTTGGCGGCGCAGTATCTGCGTGATCCCCAAGTCACGGTAACCGTAAAAGAGGCCGCCAACCAGAAGATCACCATCGACGGGGCAGTCACCAAGCCCGGCGTATACGAGATGCGAGGCTCGACCTCGCTACTTCAGGCCGTGGCCATGGCGGAAGGCCCTACGCGCGTCGCCGACCTGACCAAGGTCGCCGTGTTCCGCACGATCGAGGGCCAGCGTTCGGTGGCCCTGTTCGACTTGACGGCCATCCGGCAAGGCCGGGCACCCGATCCTGAGGTGCTCGGCGACGATGTCGTCGTGGTCGATACCTCGCGCCTCAACGTGGCCCTGCGCGAGATACTGGGTGCCGTTCCGGCCCTGGCGGTCTTCAGGCCGTTTTGAGCCGGCGGTCACCTTGTAGGGCGGGGCGGACCGCAGAGCTCGAGACGAACAAGTCTCGGGCTCCGTCGTAAATTCGGCGCGGGGTCGAGCCGATTTTATGTGCGTGGAGTCGGGCTTTGCGATATCAGCCCGAGATGTTTCAGCGCGGCCGCGGCCGCAAACCGTAGCGGATGGCATGATGCTGGGCGATGACAATTTCGCTGATGAACGTGGCCTGCGTCGGGGGCCGGGATTCGGCGGTTCCAGCGCGGAGTCGCACCCCGGTTCGCGCCAGTACACCGTGCAAGCTGATGGCTGGGCCGGCGGGGGCGAGGACCAGCCGATTCTAGACTTGGCGGTCTATTGGCGGCTGGCGCTCAAGCACCGCATATTGATCCTGGGTTGTTTCTTCGGGGCCTTGGTCGTTGGGGCGGCGCTGACGCTGCTGATGACGCCGATCTATACGGCAAAGGCCACCCTGCAGATCGACCGGGAGGCGGCCCGGGTGTTCAACTCGACCGACGTGACCCCCAGCGAGAGCCTGATCCAGGGCGAGGAGTTCTTCCAGACCCAGTACGGCCTACTGCGCAGCCGCTCGCTAGCAGAACGGGTGATCGAAAGCTTGGGTTTGGCCAATTCCGACGCGGCACTGAAGGCCATCGGGATCGAACCACCCGAAGCCAGGGGCACGGCCGCGGCCCAGGCCGCGCGCCGCCGCGCCGCCGCGCTGAAGGCCGTGCAGAAAAACCTCAGCGTCTCTCCGGTTCGCGGTTCGAGGCTGGTTGCCGTAGGCTACGACAATCCCGACGCCGGGGTCGCGGCCCGGATCGCCAACGGCTTCGCCGAGAATTTCATCCAGGCCAATCTGGACCGGAAGTTTGAAAGCTCCTCCTATGCGCGCACCTTCCTGGAGGAGCGGATCGCCCAGACCAAGGACCGGCTGGAATCGGCCGAGCGGCAGCTGGTGGCCTATGCCGCCAACCAGCAGATCATAAACATCAGCGAGCCCGGGACGGGGGTCGACAATATCGGCTCAACCCAATCCCTGACCTCCAACAATCTGGTCGCCATGAACGACGCCTTGGCGGAGGCGCGAGCGGCGCGGGTAGCGGCGGAAGAACGGTGGCGCTCGGCGCGCACCTCCCCCCTGATGACGCTATCCGAGGTGCTACAGAACCCCACGATCCAGCGGTTGTCGGAACAGCGAGCCGTGCTGGACGCCACTTACCAGCAAAAACTCAGCGTCTATCAGCCGGACTATCCCGAGATGGTGCAACTGAAGGCTCAGATCGAGGAGACCGAAGGACAGATCGAGACCCTCGCGAACGACATACGGAGTTCAATCCAGAGCCAGTATGAGATCGCGGCCAGCCAGGAGCGGTCACTTCAGGCCCAAGTCACCGGTTTGACCGGGGATGTCCTCAGTCTTCGCGACCGCTCGATCCAGTACAATATCCTGCAGCGCGAACTCGACACCACCCGCACCCTCTACGAGGGGCTGCTGCAGCGATATAAGGAGGTCGGCGTCACGGGCGGCGTAACCGCCAACAATATCTCCATCGTGGATCTCGCCACGCCTCCGCTGGAACCGTCCAAACCAAGCATGTTGCTGAACATGGCGCTCGCCGCCCTGCTGGGCCTTGGTCTCGGCGTCCTGGCGGCCTTGGTTCTCGAGGCCCTCGACGAGACCCTCGCGACACCCGATGATGTCGAGAAGAAGCTGGGCATCTCACTGCTCGGGGTTGTTCCCCTCCTCGAAAAGGGGGAGACCCCCACCGATGCGCTCGGCGACATTCGATCCGGGTTCTCGGAGGCCTACTATTCGCTTCGGACGGCGCTTCAGTTCTCGACCCCCGACGGTGCCCCCAGCAGCCTACTGGTCACCAGCGCCCGTCCGGCCGAAGGCAAATCGACCACGGCCTATGCCGTTGCGCTCAACCTGGCACGCGTCGGCAAGCGGGTTCTTCTGGTCGATGGCGACCTGCGCAATCCATCCATGCACCGCGTGGTGGGCGTGGAGAACGAGCGCGGTATGAGCAATCTGCTGTCCGGTTCTGCAGATCTGGCCGGGGTGGTGCAGCCCACGCGACAGGAGAATCTGTTCTTTATCCCCTGCGGCCCCCTGCCGCCCAACCCCGCGGAACTCTGGGGTGGAGACCGCCTGCGTCAGTTCCTGGCCGAGACGCGCAACAATTTCGACCACGTCATCATCGATGGGCCGCCGGTGCTGGGCTTCGCGGACTCCCCGATGCTCGCGGCCGCCGTCAGCGGGGTCCTCTTCGCGCTGGAGTCCCGCGGCACACGTCGGGGTCAGGCGCGCGGGGCACTTAAGCGTCTCCAAGTCGGGCGTGCACACCTGCTCGGCGCAGTCCTGACGAAATTCAGTACCAAGTCGGCCGCCTACGGCTATGGCGGCTATGATTACGCCTATGACTACCACTACGGAGCCGAGCCTGAGGCGAAGGGCGGCAAGAAGGGCAAGCGGCGTTGAGGGACCGGGCGGACGGGTCCGCCGCTCCGCGCCGGCTTCAGGGTGCCGGGGAGATCGCCTCCTATGGCTTGGTGGCCGCCGCCGTTTTCCTGGGCTGGCAGATCGCGATCCAGCCATTGCTCCAAAGGGCGCCGGTCGAGATTGCGATCCGCCTCGCCCCGGGATCGCCGCTGGTCTTGCGCCGGGCGGCGGAGTCCGAGTTGGCTGCCGGGCGTGTCGACAACGCCGCGGCGCTCAGCCGCGACGCGCTTGCCCGGTCGCCCTTCGACGTCCGGGCGCTTCGCGTGCTCGGCCTGACGGAAGCCCGGGCAAGACGCGAAGATGCGGCAGACGATATCCTGACGTTGGCCGGCAACTGGAGCCTGCGTGACGACCCCGCCCATGCCTGGTTGGTCGAGCGCCGACTTCGGCGCGGCGACTACGCTTCCTCCTTCGCCCATGCCGATACGCTGGTTCGGCGTCGGGAGGACATCCAGCCCCAGGTCTTCCGGCTGTTTACCGCCGCAGGTGCCGCGGATCCGCAGCGAGCCCTGCCGGTTGTCGCCAAATTGCTCGCCGCGCGTCCCCCGTGGCGCGTGGCATATCTCGCCAGCCTGAACCAGACTCCGCAGGGTCTGCAGGTGGGGGCGAGCCTTGCGGTTTTGCTAGAGGCCGGCCGGGCACCATTCACCAACGAAGAATTGCAGCCGCTATACAATGCACTGATAAATGCAGGCGGGCTTGAGGCCCTACAGACCATCCGCCGGCGCCTAAGTCGCCCACCGATGGCTACAGCGGTGACCAACGGCGGTTTTGACGAAACTGCCCACCCTGCTCCCTTCCAGTGGCGGCTCTTCGAGAAGGCCGGGATTGTAGCGGAAATCGTCGCCGACGACCTTGCCCCGTCGAACCGCGCCTTGCGCGTCGACTACGACGGCTACGCCACGGGAACGGTTGCGGAGCAACTGACGTACCTGGCTCCGGGTGCCTATCGTTTCAGCGCGGTTGTCAGGAGCGAGACTGGCGACCCCGCCGCCCGGCTAGCCTGGACTCTATCGTGCGCAACCGGCGGAGGTGCGAAAATTCTTCTCCCTGCTGGAGCTCCCGACACCGCCCCGAATAACTGGAGGAACCTGTCGGCGCGGTTCGAAGTCCCGGCTGGGTGTCCGGCTCAGTTGCTGAGGTTGGAGACTCGCGGGGGCGATCGTCGGACTCCGACCTCGGTCTGGTTCGACCGGATGGCCATTTCCCCTGCCGGTTGAGTTCACAGGCACCCAAGGGCCAAGCTTCTGAGCTTGAAACCGTATTGCTTTTGAAACCTTCGCCCCCTATACACGTTCTCGATAGCTCGCGGGTCCGCCCGTCGTACCAATAGAATCCAGGGGATCAACGCATGCGTAAGACCATTGCTGCCGTGACGGCGGGCTTGCTGCTCGTAGCCGGCCAAGCCGCCGCCGCTAACAATTCAGCCGTCGTCCGCGTGGGCGACCGTGTCGGCGCCAGCTCCGACGCGGGCTCCGAGTTCGCCGGCGTGCCGGTCTTCGTGCTCCTAATCGGTGCCGCCGTTCTGATCACGACGGTCGTCGTGGCGACCGACGACAGCTCGGAAAGCGACTAAACTGACCGCGGTCACGTCGTCTTTGTCAAACATCTGACCTAGCGCGTGCCGAGAGTTACTTGGAAAGGCCAGTGGGACGGCGTTGCAATTGCGGCGCTTGTTCTGTTGGCCTTTTCTTTTGCCTTTGGCGGTGCCAGCCAAGGGCATGCCCTGCGTCTTGCACTTGTTGAGCTGGTGTCCTTGCCGCTTTTGGTGCTCGCATCCCGCCAGCTGATTCTGACCGGTCTATGGCGCGAACACAGGTTTTCGCTTGGCTTGGTGGCGACCATCGTCGCCATTCCACTGATCCAGTCAATTCCGCTTCCTCCGGCCGTGTGGACCATTCTCCCCGGTCGCGACCAGATGGTGCTAGCCTTGGAACTCGCCGGTCTGGAGCCCGACTGGGCACCGCTCAGCGTGGCCCCTGATCAGACTTGGAGGTCAGCGTTAGCGCTGGCGCCGCCGACCGCCCTGTTCCTCGCCATGCTGTCGCTGTCCCATGTCCAGAGGGAGCGGTTGGTCCAGTGCTGCATCGCCGCAGCCATTGCGGGCATTATTCTCGGAGTTGCCCAACTGGCCAGCGGGGGGGACAGCCTCTATCTCTGGAACTGGACGCGAGCAGGCTCGGTCACCGGCTTCTTCGCCAACCGTAACCATCTGGCGTCTTTCCTGCTCATCGCCCTGCCCTTCGCCGTCATAGTCGGCGCGGCGACGCTCAGACGGCGAGACCAACGGACCTCTGCCCTGTGGTTCGGGGCCCTGTTCGCCGGGCTGGTCGTCGTGACTCTCGCGGCGATCCGATCGCGGGCCGGAATTACCCTGTTCGCGCCGGTGATGGTGGTCAGCTTGCTGGCTGGCTGGGTCGCCGCCGGACGCGGCCGGCCGGGTCCGGGGCTGCTAGTGATGGTCGGTTCGATCGGGGCGGCGCTGACAGCCGTCACGGTGATGGCACTCCCGCCCATCTTGGCGCGGTTTGATCAGGACAAGCCTGAGGCACGTTTCGAGCGCTGGCCCTTGATCGCTGAAGCCGCCCAGAACTATCTTCCGCTCGGTTCCGGTGTAGGCAGCTTCGACGCGGTCTATCGATCGGTCGAGCCGCTGGAAGAGCTGGACAGCACCTTCTTCAACCAGGCCCACAACGACTATCTCGAGACATGGCTCGAGGCTGGCTGGCTCGGCATCGGCGTGATCCTGGCGTTCCTTGTCTGGTACTTTCGACGGTGCTGGACCGCCTGGAAGGCGCCGCCGTCCCGGGAAGGCGACCTGCAACGCGCCGCCAGCATCGGCATCGGGGTTCTGATTTTGCACTCCGCCGGCGACTATCCTCTTCGGACCGTCACCTTGGCTGTCGTCTTCGCCCTGTGCTGTGGTCTGCTCGAACTGACCCAGCGGTCCGCGCAGCGTACGTGAATCTCCGCTTCCGCAGGCTTCCTGCGGCTGGCATCGCGCGACCCGATCGCCGCTAGCGCTCTCATCCGGCATAGCACCTCAAGGGCGACGGAATTATCCGACGCCGCCGAGATCAGCGTGTTCGGGGTCGAGCGGCTCCGTACGAATAACGATGTCTGTGCCCTCTGCGGGCAGGTATTCGTCGCCCCCGGTTCGCCGGTGCGGCCCGCGTCGCCGCCCGACGGACTGCAGCAGCCTCCGCTCCCGCCCCTGCAGTCGCAGGGCGGTCAGCACGCCCGTGTCATAAGCCTTGGTATCGATTCCGATCCGTCGGTGATCCGCATGCACGCAGGGTGTGGGCGTGTGCCCATGAACGACCACCCGCTCGAACGCCGTTTGGCTGTGCAGGAACGGCTGGCGGATCCACATCAGATCCTCCGCCGCCTGCCGGTCCAGCGCGACCCCCGGCCGCGCGCCGGCATGGCTGAAGAAATAGTCTCCGATGGTGACGCTCAGTTCCAGGTTCTCCAGGAACTCGATCTCCCGGTCGGTCAGCTTGTGCCGCAGGTCGGCCGCCACCCGCGCCCAGGCCTCAGCCCGGTGCGCGAGGTCGGGAACGCGAAGTCCATATGAGCGCAGCGCATTGTCGCCCCCGTACTCGCACCATTTGGGTCCGGCGGACGGCTCGTCCAGAAAGCCCAGCATGGCCTGCTCATGGTTCCCCTTCAGAAACCGCCATTCGACACCCTGGACGTCCGACAGGCCCGCCAACAGCCGGACGACGCCACGGGAGTCCGGCCCACGGTCGATATAGTCGCCCAGAAACACGACGACCTTGCGCGTGGCCGCGCTCGCATGGAGATCGGCGATCATCGCCTCTACCAGCGGGTTCAACAGGTCCAGCCGACCATGGATATCGCCCACAGCCCAAACGACGGTCCCATCCGGAACGGCTGGCGCCGCCGGCGCGGCTACCTGGGTTCGGGATCGAAAAAGCTTTGAAAGCATAGGTCTCTGAACACAAACAGACGCGCGTGATGGCCGTCGTCACCGACCGTCCCGACACGGCCGTTTCCTATAGCAGCGACGCGACGGAGCAAGAAGTGGGGTCTCGTCGCAGTTGTTTCACGCGAGTGCGCAATACAGGCCTCGCGCATTCAGGCTGGCAGGTGTCGTCCGTACCCGCACGCGCAAGTCGGACCGCCGTGCGTGACCGGTTTCGGGTTGCGTGAAGATTACCGAAGTGTAAAGATTAACAGAGGGGACGTTGCATGTCTGCAATTCATTCGCAAAATCAACGCGCCGGCGATAGCTGGAACGCTGCCCCGTCGCGCGCCGCCGGGCTTTATGGCGAGCTCCAGCCCTTGCCGCTTCCGGTCTCCGCGCCTCTTTCCTCTGCGATGGCTCGCAAGCCTCGGCAGCGGTCGGGCCTGATCGACTGAACGCTCAGGTCCGGGCCAAGCGCACCGCGGTTTCGCGTAGCTGCTGGTAGGCCGCCACGATGTGGTAGAGCGAACTCGCCGGCGCCGGCTCCGTTTCGAACGCGCCGTCCGCGCCCAGCTTGTCCCGCCACAGACCCGACGGCGCGAAATACAGCCACAGGCCCCGCAGGGCGGCGGCGGCGCTGCCGACCAGCCGCCCGCGGTCCTCACCTTCCGCCTCTTCCGCCAGGATCAGGGCGGCCTTCAGCCACTCCGTCTGAGGCCATAGCCGGGCGCGGGACGAGCGCGGGCGCAAGGTATCGTCCATTTCGTCAAATGCCACACCGCGCACCGGATCAAGGCCTCGCTCGCCCGCGGCGAACAGGCGCCGGGCCGCCTCGAGCGCCCAGGGATCGACACGCAACCGGCCCCACCGGGTTAGCAGCCAGGCCCATTCGAACTGATGCCCCGGCTCCACCAGCCGTCCGGCCTCGCCTTCCGCCGGTCGCCAGTCGGATCCGAAGAACTCCCGCAGAAAGCCGTCGCGTTCGTCGATAAAATGCGCGCGGGCCAGAGCCACAATCGCATCGGCGATGCCCGCCCATGGTCCGTCCGGCTCGAGGACCTCCCAGGCCAGCGCCGCCTCCAGCAGATGCATGTGCGCATTGGCCTGGAACGCCGGCCCCGCCAGCTCCCGCCAGCCGCCCTGGGGCAGGGCCAGCGCGCCGAGAGCGATCTGAACCGCCGCGGCGGTCCGTCTGGACCGTTCCACATCAACGCCGGCCTCCAAAGCGGCGGCCGTGGCGAGCAGGATGAAGGCCTGGTCGTAGAGAGACGCCGTATCGTCCAGGACAGCTCCCGCAGGGCTGACACGGGTTCTGTAGAGGCCGTCCTCGCGCCGGTTGGTGGCCTCAAAGCGCGCAAGTGCGCGTTCGACCACAGCGCCATAGCCGTCGCCCCATCCCCAGATCGACGCCAGGCTGTACACCCAGGCCTGCCGGGCCTGGACCCGCGCCCGCCGGAACTCCCCGACCTGCGCCCCGTCCTGGTCCAGGGCTTCAGCAAAGCCGCCGTCGGCCTCCACCCCCAGCGTCGCCCACAGCGGCAGGGCGTTCAATTTGAGCCATCGGCCCAGTTGGTCCGCAAGCGCCGGCAAGGAGGGTCTCTCGACGGACGGTGGCGAGGCCTCCCGCCGCCCCAGTTCCTCCACCAGCGCCTTCACGTCCTGCGCACGGCCGAGGTCGCAGACCAGAACGGCGTCCGGCTCGGCGATGATCGCGAGGTTCGACACCCCCGCCGTCGCCACCACCATGCCCGGCGCGGCGCGAACGAGACAGCCGTCGCTCCCCCGATCCACCCGGATCCCGCGCGCGCCTTGTCCGGTCGCGGCCACGGCGTCCCAGGCGCCCAGATCAGACCATTCGAACGCGGCCGGCAGAACCCAGACCTTGTCGCTCTTCTCCATGACCGCATAGTCGATCGAGATCTTCGGCGCCGAGGCAAAGGCCGGGCCGAGCAGATGGGCGCCTGACCCACGCTCAGGCAGGGCGGCCCGGACGGCGGCGACCACCTCAGGAGCAAGGGCCTCCAGTTCTGCCAGCAGGACCCCGGCCGGAACGACGAAATTGCCGCTGTTCCAGAGATAGCCCTCGGCGAGGTATCGCTCCGCGGCGGGCCGGTCAGGCTTTTCGACAAACCGCCCGACGCGGGACAGACCCGGGCGCTCCGGCTGGATATAGCCATAGGCCGAAGACGGGGACGTGGGCGCCAGGCCCATGGTCACGATCCGCCCGTGCTCCGCAGCCACAACGGCCGCGAGCGCCGCCTCCCGAAAGGCGCCAGCGTCGGGAATATAGTGATCCGAGGCCACGAACACCGCCGTGCCGTCAGGGTCGATCTGTTCGATCCACAGCGCCGCCGCCGCCATGGCCGGCGCCGAGTCGCGGCCCATGGGCTCCAGGATCAGATCGCCTTCCACGCCCAGCGCCGAAAGCTGCGTCTCGACGTACGCCTGATGGTCCCTGCCCGCGACAACTATGATCCGCCCGCCTTTCGCCAGCGGCGCTATGCGCCGGACGGTCTCCTGAAACAGCGACAGATCGGAAATCAGATCGATGAACTGTTTGGGCCGCGCAGGACGGGAAGCGGGCCACAGCCGGGTTCCCGCGCCGCCGCAGAGGATTACGGGATAGATGGCCATATGGTCGGGTCCCCTCCGGAGGGTCTATCCGGCCTGCCCGTGGAGGGCAACCGGGGGCTTTCGCCCTTCGCCCCGCTCCCACCCGCGTCCCTCCTCACTACAATGCGGTGTGGCATTGCGGCCCCAGTCCGGACCATTCGCCCGTTCAGGGGAACCAACTCGACCTCCCATGGTTCGTCGAGCGTAGCCGGTACTGGCCTGCCACCAACCGCCACGACGATCATGGGGAATTAAAGTGAGAATCAAGCTCTTCGCGGGGGCTGCGATCGCGGCTCTCCTGTCCGCCGGAGCCGCATCAGCGGAACCGACGGGCTGGTACGGCGCCGTCGATGCCGGCTTCAATATGTTCGGCGATGAACCCCGGGCCCTGTCAAACACAGGGGCCGTCTTCGACATGGGCGTAGAAAATGGCTGGGCCGGATTCGCCCGCATCGGCTACCGCTTCGATGAAAACTGGCGTGTCGAACTGGAAGGCGGTCATCGTTCAGGTGATCTGATCTCGGCCGACCGCGCGGACTATGCGTCGCCGGTCCCGCCGACCGCCATCTGCGCCCCGTCGTACACGGGCATCACGCCCTGCGGCGGTCCGGAGGGTGACCTCAGCGCGACGACCTTGATGGTCAACGTGCTCTACGATTTCGGGCCCGGATATTTCGGAGCTCGCCCCTTCGTCGGCCTCGGGGCCGGCGTAAACCGGGTGAGCACCCGGTTCGACGGTCGAATCGGCGGCGCGCCCGGAGTCGTCATCAGCGCCGACGACAGCTCCACCGAACTCGCCGCCCAGGCGATCGCAGGCCTCGCTTTCGCCGTCGGCGAGCGCGGACATCTGGACCTGACCTACCGCTATCTGATGTCGAACATGGAGTTCGACACCGCGGTGTCGGCGGGCGCCAATCCCGGTCCGTTCGTCGGCCGTTATGACAACAGCCATACGGTGAGCCTGGGCTTCCGCTATGCGTTCGGTGCGGACGAGCCGGCCTATGTGCCACCTCCCCCGCC
>ERZ761607.5000-NODE-5000-length-11244-cov-35.783001_pt1 | contig 11244 bp, 9 predicted proteins | sample MGYA00511164_ERZ761607 | MGnify/ENA primary metagenome ERZ761607 (study PRJEB28899, sample SAMN02445080) | bioreactor sludge metagenome | biome: EBPR sludge | place: Australia: Brisbane, Thorneside Wastewater Treatment Plant | collected 2011-06-22 ...
GTTGAACCTAGACCTGATGGATATGGTGGTGCCTGACGAGGTGGCGGCGTGGCTGGAAAGTCAATGCGCGTCATAAACTTTTGTGGCCTTTAAGATATTTTCTTCGTTACTTTACTTCCTTCTTTAGTAGTTCTAACTTCAAATCCTTTTTGAAGCAAATCTGTTCGTATCGCATCGGCACGTGCAAAGTCTTTTTGGCTACGAGCGGTATCTATTAGTTGTGCAAGTGCCTGAGCAACTTCTACCTCAGCGTCGGTTGTGTCGTTGGTTTCCTGTAAGGTTCGCTCACGCCGAATAAATCCTAATAGTGCATTAACTTTTTGAAACCACTTTGAAGCCTGTTTAGCGGCTTCTTTTCCCATTCCTGAAAGCGCACCTTGAATCATTTTTTGACCTGCATGGGCTTTTGCAAGGGCTTCTGGTGTATTTAGGTTCTGCGTCATTGCCAAAAGAATTGCATCATAGTTCTCATTCAACCGTTTACCCAGAAAGTCTGTCCCACTTGGTTTGTCGGAGTGTAGTATTCCCTCTACGAGATCCCAAGCATCTTGGTAGCGGCGAACGATTTTGGCCGCGTCTTTCAAGTTCTGAATCGTAAAATTAAAAGGTTTCCCATAATGGCCAGAAAGCAGAGAAAGTCGTAAAGCAAGCGGATCAAACCCTTTTCCACCTTCCGCATTGGGTGCTACCAAGTCTTTTACCCTATAGAAATTACCCAAAGACTTAGACATTTTCTGGCCTTCAACTTGTAAAAAACGGGTGTGCACCCAATAATTAGCAAAGGGTTTTCCGGTTAGTGCTTCTGACTGTGCAATTTCGCATTCGTGATGAGGGAATGCAAGGTCTTCGCCGCCGCCATGAATATCAAATGTTTCTCCCAGATACTTCATCGCCATTACCGAACATTCTAAATGCCATCCAGGAAAACCCCAGCCCCACGGAGAAAACCATTGCATCAGGTGTTTGTCATCTTTTTTCCACAAGGCAAAATCTCTGGGATCCTGTTTGTTGGTGTCCTTCACAACATCGCGTACTCCTTCTTCCAATGCGTCTGCACGAGTATTACCAGAAAGTTGGCCGTATGCTTTAAAACTCGGTACCGAAAAATAGACGGCATCTGGTGTCTCGTAAGCATGTCCTGTTTTAATAAGTGTTTGGATTGCTTCAATTTGTTCTCGCATGTGTTCGGTTGCACGCGGGCGGACAAAGGGTTTGCGAAGGTTAAGTTGCTCCCATTCTTCTACAAAAGCATCTGTATAGAACCGGGCCAGGTCCCATACATTTGCAAAGAGTTCGCCTTCCTTCGAGCGGAGGGCTTTGGCCATTTTGTCTTCGCCGAGGGCATCTGCATGGTCATCATCGGTAAGATGGCCAACATCTGTGATATTGGTCACATAAGTAACTTGCCAACCGAGTGCTTCTGCCGTCCGAACAACGAGGTCTGCGGTTAGAAACGTTCGGAAGTTACCAATATGTGCATATGAATAAACGGTAGGCCCACAAGAGTAAAATCTTAAATGTCCAGGCTGTATCAATTGGATGGTTTGTTCTTCTCGGGTTAGGCTATTATATAAAATAAAATCTGGCATGTGATTCAGGAATACAAAGGCATTAAATAAAACGAGTTCTTTTTTTGAAAATTTGTTCCAAATCTACTGCATGTCTTGAGAAAATCCTCGAATTTCCCAGCAACCTCACATTATACCAAAAGAAAACAGGCAAGTAACTGGATTGGGTCACCTGCCTGTAATAATAAAAAGGGCTATCGTTTTATTAGATGGAGAGGGGGACTGGTGTGACAGCCGCAGCATCTTCTTCGCCTGTTCGGATGCGATAAACTTTATCTAACGGGAGTACGAAGATTTTACCATCTCCCACTTCACCCGTTCGCGCCGCACTCATGATGGCCTCGACTGTTGGTTCTACAAAGGACTCCGAAACCCCTATTTCCAGCCGAACTTTTTCGTTCAGGGTCATTTTTACGGTGGTTCCGCGATAGGTTTGAACGACCTCGGCTTCGGCCCCATGGCCTTCTACCTTAGAAGTCGTAAAACCACGTACATCAATTTTATACAAAGCCCTCAGCACATCATTTAGCTTTTCAGGGCGTATCATGGCAACTATCAATTTCATACAAGTAGCTATTTATAAATTGTTTAAGCAGTACAAATTTTGTTTAGGGTATGTGATTTAGGTGAGGACTGGACGAAATTCGCGAACCGATGCCGAAGCCTCTGCCGCTTGAAGTTCGGAGTCTAACACCAGAATGGCTCCTTCGCCGGAAGTATAGGCTTCCTCACCATGCTGGGTAATGTCCATCCCCAATCCTTCCTCTTTTTCGTTGGGGCGAATAGGCAAAACCAGCCCGATCAACTTCACCAATAGATATGTCATAACTGCACTAAAGACAATGGCAACCAAGATCGCAACAAATTGGATGACCAACTGAGCGGGATTGCCGTATAGCAAACCGTCTAATCCAGCAGCATTTACGGTTTTTTGAGCAAAAACACCCGTGAGAATGGCACCCGTAAACCCTCCGACTCCGTGAGCGGCCAAAACATCCAAGGAATCATCCAGTTTTGTTCTAACCCGATACTCAATGGCAAAGTAACAAGGGAAAGCTGCAATGACACCAATAAGAATGGCATTGAAGGTGGACACAAATCCTGCAGCAGGTGTAACGGCTACTAAACCAACCACGATGGCGGTTGCGGTTCCAACTGCTGTAGCATGGCCCTTTTTAAAAATATCCAGCAAGTTCCAAGCGACGAGTGTAGCCATTGGTGCAACAGCAGTATTGACAAAAGCAACAGCGGCCAATTCGCCGGAAGCCCATGCGCTTCCAGCATTAAACCCGAACCAACCAAGCCACAGGAGAGCGGCACCCAGTAATACAAAAGGGACATTATGTGGCAAGATAGCTTTTTTTGCATAGTCTTTTCGAGGGCCAACCATCAGTGCCACGACTACTGCAGCAACCGCTGCATTGATATGAACCACTGTTCCACCAGCAAAGTCTAAAGCAAAAAGACCAGCAAAAGAACCGCCTATCAAATCACCGATTTTCGCCATAATACCGCCGCCCCAAACCCAGTGTGCCATAGGCGCGTAAACTAAAACGGCCCACAGGGTGATAAAAGCGATATAAGCTGGAAACTTCATCCGCTCTACAACAGCGCCAGAAATAAGTGCGGCTGTTATAATTGCAAAAGTACCTTGATAAAGTGCAAATAGCAAATGTGGAATGGTAATTGCGCCCACGCCTAAGCCCGTGTTATCTGCTGCAGTGGTAACATTATTAAAAAAGGCGAAATTAAAGTCTCCAAGAAAAAGATTTCCTGCACCAAACGCCATTGTGTAGCCAACCGCTATCCACGCAACCCCAACAAACCCCAAGGCCGAAAAACTCATGGACATGGTATTGAGAACGTTTTTAGAACGAACCAAGCCACCATAAAAAAAAGCAAGTGCAGGCGTCATCAGTAAAACCAACGCTGCAGATAACAGCATCCAAGCGGTATCTCCACTGCTTATTTCCTGAGGGTTTGCCCATGCCATATGGCTAAAAACAAAAAACAGGGCAAGTGTTGTGAATGTTTTACGCATCATTTTTTTGATTAAATAAATTAGGTTAATTAGCTTAATGTCTTAATTAATTTAGAAACTACGATCTTGCGTCCTGATTTAAAAGGGACGACTGACTCATAAATTAAATAAAAACGCTTTCATTGCCTAAATTTATTATTTCTTTACATTATCAGGCCATATAAATTAAGAATGTTACTTTTGTTACTGTAAAACCCACCTCCCAATCGCTTTTGCCAGATCGAAATGTTTCATCCATCTACTGTCTAACCTTATATTAAGGGTTAATCCTCGATTTACTTTTAATAGACCCCTCGGCTCGTGTACTCATTCTACCGCATATTCGTGCTGATAGCGATCTTTCATGTATGCAGTATCGAAAGATCGCAAGGGCAATTCACGGAAGTTGCCGAGTCCATTTGGGTTCGGGAAGGGCAAGAAGCGAATTTTTTTTATCAATGGCAGGGAAGAGAATCTATAGAAGGTTTTCAACTGTCTCTACCGCGTGAGTTGCGCCTTATAGAAGCTTTTGTAGTAACATGGGCAAATCCAACTCCACAAACCATGCATATCCGTTATGCCGGTAAACAGGTATTCATCACCCCGAGAACCACACTAAGAGGAGGCTGTACCCTCGTATTACGTGCCATTGCCGAACGGGAGGGGCGTGATTTTGTCGAAATTGTACCGGTAAAGGGATACGACCCAAATAAGTCCGCTTCGGCAGAAGTACTTCTGCATGGATTTTCCATACGGAGAGAAGTACAAATTGCCCGCTCATTTACAACCTCCAATGGAAAGGCTCTATATCTCCCCAGACACCTTTCTAAGCCCTTGGAAATCCGACGAAATGTTTTGCCCTCACTGCATCAGGAAGACCCCTTCTCGATTTTCTGCTGGGTAAAAACAGTGGGCTTAAATGTTGTTATTTTAACCACTTGGGATGGCAAGGAATCTTCGGCATATCCTTTAGAGATTCGGATTAATGCAACGGGGCACCTTCAAGCTTTCCGAGGCCAGCCTGGTTATCATGAATCGCTTGTATCACGTAAACCAGTTGCAGATGGCCAATGGCACCATATAGGAGTGGTTAATAACCCTCAAGCACGTAAGACGTATTTGGTAATTAATGGGGTATATGTAGATTCTCTCATGCACCGTGTGCAATTAAACACTTATAGTAATCGGCAAAATCTGATGATTGGCATGAGGTCCGAAGGAAGCAAAGGAGGCCTGTTCGAGGGGTATCTGCAAGAATTGATGTTCTGGAATCGTGCCCGAAGCGCAGCTACGATTCGAAGCACCATGCGCCAGTCCATTCAGTGGAGCAATGATGGCTTGTTTAAGATTGCTTTTAACGAACCTGGACGGGAGTCCATCGCTTATTGGCCCCCAGAGGTAAAATCCGCAGCGTCCGACCTTCTTTTACGCTACCCGATACAAGATCTTTCGGTTGTACAGCGGGCATCCTCCGTTTTTTTAACATGGCGTTCTCAGCAGGATGATTCACGACTATTCGAGGTGGAGCGTTCTGAAGATGGACAACATTTTGAGAAAATCGCGGCCATTTCCGGAGATGAGGGGATAGGGTTTGAAGGCGGGAAAACATATAGCTTTAATGACCAAACCGCCACCAACGAGGGTGTGTTGTATTACCGAGTAAAACAATATTTTACTGATGGTGCAGAACGGTTCTCTGGCTTAGTAAAAGTGGGACGTGGGCCTGGAGAAGCCTTAGCTGCAGAGCTGATCGGAAATTCGCCCAATCCATTCAATCCTCAAACCCGTATCAGCTATCAGTTGCGCAAGCCGCAAACGGTCGAGCTGACGGTATGGAGTGTCGCGGGGAATTTGATTAGCACTTTGGTTTCCACCGAGTATCAGGAGCCGGGGATATACTATGTGGACTTTAATGGGAGCGATTGGCCAAGTGGTACTTATCTGGTACGAATTCAAACCGAATCTACGGCGCAAGTTATCAAAATTGTATTGGCCAAGTGATGCTCTTTGTATCGGTGCTTTATTTGGCTCTGTGTGGATATAAAGAAAGAAATGATATGTCTCCTATGGATGTATTTGATGGTTCCCACTTCTGATTTTGCCGGTTCTGGTTGAAGGCCATCTGTAAATTATTGTGAAGGTACACGTGCTCCCAACGCATTGGATTGTCAAGTTGAGTGGCTCACACAAAGCGCTACATATAGGGCAATTCATGGCCATTGTTTATGGAACAATAAAAATCTAAGCATATCTGGTACACGTTGCGCCCATGCTGTCTCGTTGTGCTGGGCATTTGGAACCACTGCATAACTGAGGTTTTTTGTGGTCCACCCTTTGGCACGTAACGCTGCAACCAAACGATTGGCACTGGGGACTGCATTCGTACTCTCTGCTGTTCCCATATCTATCCAGATTTTAGGATGGCGCTTGTGTTTAAATGTCTGGATGGCTTGCACTACGTGCTCGTCTTTCCACCAAACTGATGGAGAAACTACTAAAAGACCGCCAAAAACATTGGGGTATGTGATCCCTAAGTACATGGTAAGCAATCCTCCTAACGAAGAACCACCGACAAAGGTTTGTTTGGCTGCTTTTAGGGTGCGATAGGTGCGATCAATAAAAGGCTTTATTTCTTCCACCAGCATCTTGCCATACAAACTACCCCCTCCGCCTGTACGAAGGCCGGTTATTTCGACCCCTGTTATTTGGTTGTTCGCATCTCGTAAAAACTGTACATGCAGGTCTTTTTTTACCGAATGATAGGTTCCGTCTGTATGTTTTTCTAACTTTACCTTGGAGGCGGAGCCATGAGAGTGGAGCCAAAGGCTTTTTTCTGTAGTTGTGATACTAATATTGCTTAGGAAGTCTACTCCATAACGTCCCGGAGCTGCCAAAAGGTCTTCATTGGAGGAGGTAGACATGTCTATTCGCCTAAGAGTTTGCTTGCCTTCAAAGACAATTGCTTCGTGTGTATATTCAAAAATTCTATGTGGCGTATTGTCTATCGCTACCAAAATAAATGGGGAAATTTCACCTTTCAGAATAAGTTGCTCTGCAGCTTCGTCCATTTCCCATTCTTGGCCAATTACCGATGCGTCTAAGACGTTCCGCCCATCGTGCATATAGAGAACAGGATAGCGCTGTCGGGAATTGTGATCGTAATTGGGCGGCAAGTAAACAAAAATATTGCGTACAGGTAGATACTTAGATTTGAAGCCTGAATGAGTAATGATTTTTCCTGTAAAAGTAGGCGGAGTAGGCTCTGGTAAGGAATCAAAAGCCCGCTCGATTGTGGTCTTCCCCTTTACCATCACAGTGCGGTTAGGACCTTCTTCCCAGCCGCTGTTGCCATTGCCGGGGTGCTCCATCTTAAACTTATAGGAAACACGTACCAAACGTGTGTCATTTTTTGCAAAAATAACAGCGACCTCATAAATCCCATCCCGATCAGTGTCTGAGGCCATAACAGAGGATGCCCAAGACAGAGGCGGCTGCCCTCCACGAATCCCAACCTGTTCATGTTGAGGATTAAAAATGCCGTTTCTAATGGCAGTACGCAGGTCAATCCGAAACAAAACGGTATCTGCCGATGTCTGCCCTACAACAACAAATGGCAGACAAAGCGACAAGAGGAAACATTTTCTGATCATAAAGCGTCTTAAACTTGCTTTAAAAAAAACTGTATCCGACCGCACAAGGCGTTTTATGCGACCCATCGGCTTTGTATCGAAGGTTTTCCATCTTGTCCTAATAACTTTGTTGTTAGGTGGTATGGTTTCGCCGATGTTTCATGACATATCTCAGGCACACGAGGCCATTGCGCATGATCGCACGCATCATCAAGTACAAGATAAACACGAACCCCACGCAGAAAAACCATGTAACGCAGATGCACATCATCACGACTGTGCCCTGCATCATGGTTTAACCCTGTGGAGTGAGGCCTTTGTTGTGGCTAAGCAAGGGTTTCTACATCCTAGGGCTTTATTATTCGCGGATACGGTCAAACAAACTGATTCTGCCTTTATCCGTATTCCGCCCAGTCGGGCACCTCCTCTAAGCTAATCCCTTTTTCAAACCAGCATTTATTGTTCCGAATATAAAAAGATGTATTCGGGATTTGGGCGTGCACGCAACTTGCGACACACCATAATCACTCATTTTTACAAAATTCAATATTTACAATCATGACAAAGAAATTTATCTCTGCACTGCTGTTTGCAGTACTGGCTTTTGTTCCTGCCTGCGATTTAGTGAATGGCCACGAAGAACACACCGAAGCCGAAGGTTTTTCCATCTATAAAGGCAGCACCGAAGTGATTCGTTATTTTGACGGGAAAATTGAGAGTGGGGGTAAGATCAGTCTTGCACTTAATGCAACCGATGCCTATACAGTTAAGTGGTTAGATGCTGATAAAAAAGAAATTACAACACTGGAGGAAGGGAGTTCCCTACATATCTCCAGTACGAATTCCACCATTTTTACCGTAGCTGCTGATGGGGCATGGGGGTTAAAAGTTACAGGCAAAAAAGCAGGTACATCCGATTTGGAGGTGGGGCTTTTGCATGAAGGTCATTTCGACTTTGCGAAAAGAACCATTCCTGTGGAAGTTAAATAATCACGTTTTTCTTTTGCATCTGGACGCTAATGGTGTCCAGATGCGCTTTATTTGCTGGTATGAACCGTTTATTTCTTTTGCTGCTGCTTCCCTACTTCGTTTCTGCCCAGACGTCATACAAGCGGCTAAAACAGCAGCCTTACGTAAGTCCTTCTTATCCTACGTCTTCAGGTACATTGCTCGCTGGGCGAATTACCGATTTTGCTACTGGCGATCCGGTTCCCTTTGTTCAAGTGCTCTTGGAGGAGCTACGGCGAACCTCGATGACGAATGAAAATGGGCGGTTTGTTTTTCCCAATGTGCCTTCCGGAACCTACCACCTGAAGGCATTTAGGGTAGGGTATCAGTCAATAGAAGAGGATATTCAGGTAAACACCCAAGACACGGTTTACATTATGATCCGGTTACCAGCCTCCATTAATCAATTGGGTGAAGTGGAAATTATGGGTGAATCAGGGAATACATTAGAGAAAGCTGCACTTGCTGTGGAGGGCGCCACGCTTCGCCAAAACTTGTCCGGAACGATTGCGGAGACACTTTTAGGGACGGCAGGAATGGCGATGCGCTCTATGGGGCCAGCACCTGCGCGGCCTGTGTTGCGAGGGATGGGAGGGGATCGTTTAACCGTTCTGGAAGATGGCGGGCGGACGGGCGACCTCTCGGCTTCGTCGGCAGATCATGCAGTGGTTATCGAGCCACTCAACGCCGAGCGTATCGAGGTGTTACGCGGCCCAGTGGCATTGGCATATAGCGCGAGTGCCCTCGGTGGAGTCATTAACGTCGTCCGAAACTTTATCCCCACACATCAGCCCGAAGCCCTACACGTTGCAGCATCTTTGCAAGGAGAAAGTGTAAATAAAGGGCTTTCTGTAGGATATATGGTTGGTGCGCCTATCGGAAAAATAGCCTTACATACCGATGGCTCGTTTCGAACAGCACAGGACCTCCAAACACCTTCTGGGGTACTGAAAAATACAGACCTTCGTACCTTGAATGGCTCTATAGGTCTTTCGTCTATTCAAAAGTGGGGGCATTTGGGCGTAGCCTATAGTCACTACAATTCGCGATATGGGATTCCGGGTGGATTTGTAGGCGCACACCCGAAAGGTGTACGTATTGCACTCTATCGCAATCATGCGGAGCTTTCTGCCGAATATGTACCACAAGATGCAACCTATTTGACAAAAATAACCCTCAAAAATAACTTCACTTACTATTTCCACCAAGAATTTGAGGCCAGTGGTGCAATTGGCATGGAGTTTCAGACACTCGAAGTACATACAAGAATAGACGCCCAGGCCAAATCCATTGGGCCATTCCAACGCGGTAAGGCAGGTGTTTCGGGATTGTATCGTCAGTATAATGTAGGTGGTCTTGTTTTTTCGCCCAATGCCACCGAGCTTGCTGCAAACGGCTATGCATATCAGGAAGCAACGAAGGAATCTTTCACGATTAGTGCGGGAATACGGTACGATGTTCGCACAGCCATTCCCGAAAAAGAAACCCAAACCCGCATTGGTTTTATACGAAAACGCGATTTTGGTGGACTTTCAGCCTCGGTTAGTATAAACAACCAAGTAAGCCGTTGTCTCTCGATGGCATTAACGATCAATCGTTCCATTCGGATGCCTGCCGTAGAAGAACTGTTTACTGAAGGCCCACACTTGGCGGCCTATTCCTATGATACCGGAAACCCTGAACTAATCACCGAAAAGGGATATGGCGCCGAGTGGAGCACTCGTTATCATGCTACCGGAAGCGAAGCCCAATTAACCCTTTTTCACAACCGGATTCCGTCATACATTTACTTGGCCAATACTGGAAAAATCAATAACCGCACCCTTTTGCCAGTGTATCAGTATAGCCGTGGGGATGCACGGCTACAGGGATTCGAGGCGATGATCCATCAATCGCTCTTTGCTGGAGTTTCGGTAACGGCCACCCTAAGTTTTGTTTCAGGAGCTTTGGTGGAAGTCTCAAAACCATTGCCACAAATGCCGCCCATGAATGGAAATACAGCTATTCAGTACCATATGGGCAATTTACGTATTACTGGTGGTATTAAGTATGCTGTGAAACAAAACCAATTAGGTGATTTTGAGGACGCCACAAATGGGTATGTGATTCCAAACCTATCGGCACAATACCACCTTACAAAGGGTAAAAAACTTCATACGATAGACCTAAGTCTTAACAATCTGACTAATACCACCTATCGCGATCATTTGTCGCGGGTGAAGAGTATTATGCCGGAGCCGGGGTTTAACATAAAATTGCTTTATCGGATATATTTTTAATGACCACCGTTTCTGAAAAATGTCGCATAGACGCCGCCAAAGAACTTTGGCCAGTTTTCTGGGGTCTTGTAGGGACAAAGGCTGCCCTACTTTGGGACGAGTTGGTCAAGGCCTACTCAGAACCCCATCGTGCCTACCATAATCTGGTACACTTACAACAGATGCTTCACGCCATACACCCGTATAAACAGGTTTTACAGGACTGGGAGGGGGTTCTGCTGGCCTTGTTTTACCACGATGTCGTTTATGATCCAGCGGCTTCAGACAACGAAGCCCAGAGTGCCAAATGGGCTTGTGAACGCCTCGATAAACTTGTACCACCTACCACACTAAACCTTTGCGAAGCCTTAATTTTAGCGACAGCCACACACCAACACCATAACGAGGAGACGTTTAACCTCTTTATTGGCGCCGACCTTGCCATTTTAGGGAGTACATGCCCAGAGTATCTGCATTATGCACAAGCCATTCGGCGCGAATATGCGCGTTATCCAGACAAGCATTACCGCGATAGTCGAATGACCGTACTACACCGTTTTTTGGATCGGGATCGAATCTTTTACGCAGAATCGTTTTTTTGCAGATATGAAGCCATCGCCCGTAAAAACCTAAGCCAGGAGTGGGCGTACTGGAAAACAAAAAGCGATGCAATACATTACAAAAGACAGTTTTTACACAATAGCAGACTTAATCTGTAAAACTATTTTACTATTTCACTATATATAAAATATATATTATAT
>ERZ761607.5001-NODE-5001-length-11244-cov-4.583788_pt1 | contig 11244 bp, 12 predicted proteins | sample MGYA00511164_ERZ761607 | MGnify/ENA primary metagenome ERZ761607 (study PRJEB28899, sample SAMN02445080) | bioreactor sludge metagenome | biome: EBPR sludge | place: Australia: Brisbane, Thorneside Wastewater Treatment Plant | collected 2011-06-22 ...
CGGTCGCGGTGAGGCGGGTGCGGGTTGTCCAGTCCCTGGACAACGCCGGGATGGTGTTGTCCAATGCCGGGACAAACCGCAGACACCGCGCATCCGGCACTTGCACGGTCCCGGTTTTCCCTCTATAAACCTCGCCCAATCATGGACGTGAATGCCAATGCCCCGGCCTCGCCGGAAAAAATCGATGTCGCCTACGTCGCGCACCTGGCCCGCATCTCGCTGGCGCCCGGCGAACAGGAACTGTTCCAGCAGCAGCTCGAGCACATCCTCGATCACGTGAACAAGCTGAACGAGCTGGATGTCTCGGGGATCGAGCCGATGGCCCACGCGATCCCGGTGAAGAATTGTTTTCGCGAGGACGTCGAGCGGCCCGGCCTCGCGCACGAGGCGGCAATGCGCAATGCGCCCGAGGAGCGCCACGGCCAGTTCTTCGTCCCCCGCATCCTGGAGTAACATGGCCGAGCTGACCCAGTTGACCCTGCACGAGACCCTCGACGCCCTGGCGCGCGGGACCTGTTCTTCCGAGGACGTGACCCGTGCCTACCTCGACCGCATCGCTGCGGTGGACGACCGGATCGGGGCGTTCCTGCACCTCGACCGCGATCAGGCCCTGGCCGATGCGCGCGCCGCCGATGCGCGCCGCAAGGCGGGGCAGGGCGGCCGCCTGCTGGGTGTCCCCCTCGCCATGAAGGATGTGCTCAACGTCAAGGGCCAGCCTTGCACCTGCGGTTCGCAGATCCTCAAGGGCTATGTCGCCCCGTACGATGCCACCGCGGTGGCCCGGTTGCGCGCCGAGGGCGCGGTGATCATGGGCCGGCTCAACATGGACGAATTCGCGATGGGCTCGAGCAACGAGAACTCGTCGTACCACCCGGTGCGCAACCCCTACGACCTCGGCCGGGTGCCCGGCGGCTCGAGCGGCGGTTCGGCGGCGGCGGTGGCGGCGGATGAAATCACCGCGTCGCTCGGCTCCGACACCGGCGGCTCGATCCGCCAGCCCGCCTCGTTCTGCGGTGTGGTCGGCGTGAAGCCCTCCTACGGGCGCGTGTCGCGCTACGGACTGACCGCGTTCGCCTCCTCGCTCGACCAGATCGGACCTTTCACCAAGGAAGTCGCCGATGCCGCCTTGCTGACCGAGGTCATGTCGGGCGGGGATCCGTTGGACTCGACCAGCGTGCCCGGTCCCGCGCCGGAACTGCTGGCGACCATGAAGCAGGGGATCCGGGGGTTCAGGATCGGGCTCCCGAAGGAGTATTTCCAGGGCGGGATGGACGCCGCGACCGAGGCGCTCGTGCGGGCTGCGGTGAAGCAACTTGAGGCGCTTGGCGCCGAGCCGGTCGAGATCTCGCTGCCCCACACCGAGTACGCCATCGCCACCTATTACATCATCGCCACCGCCGAGGCCTCGGCCAACCTGGCCCGGTTTGACGGCGTGCGCTACGGCAACCGCATCGCCGGGGTCGATCCGATCGACATGTACGAGAAGACGCGCTCCGCAGGCTTCGGCAACGAGGTCAAGCGGCGCATCATCCTCGGCACCTACGTGCTGAGCAGCGGGTATTACGACGCCTACTACAAGAAGGCCCAGAAGGTGCGCGCACTGATCCGCCGCGATTTCGACGAGGCCTTCAAGACCTGCCAGGCCATTGTCACCCCGGCCACGCCGAGCGCCGCCTTCGGGTTCGGGGAAAAGACCGGCGATCCCTTGCAGATGTATTTGAGCGATATTTTCACCGTCACCACCAACCTCGCCGGCATCTGCGGCATGTCGGTGCCGTGCGGCTTTGCTGGCGGCACCTTGCCGGTCGGCCTGCAGATCCTCGGGCCGGCCTTCCGTGAGGACAACATGTTCCGCGTTGCCCATGCCTATGAGCAGGCGACGGCCTGGCGTGGGAAGCGTCCGCCGCTGGCCGTGGACGCGGGGAGGACCGGCGCATGATCGCCTCGATCGGACTGGAAGTGCATGTGCAGTTGCGCACGAACACCAAGATGTTCTGCGGCTGCCCCAACCGCTACGGCGGCGAACCGAACACCCACGTCTGCCCGGTCTGCCTCGGATATCCGGGGGCCCTGCCGGTGATCAACGCCGAGGCGGTCAGGCTGACCGTCATGACCGGCCTGCTGCTCGGCTGCCGGATCAACCTGAAGAACAAGTTCGACCGCAAGAACTACTTTTATCCCGACCAGGCCAAGAACTACCAGATCAGCCAGTACGACCAGCCGCTGTGCGAAGGCGGCCAACTCGAGATCCAGCTCAAGGACCGCGCCAAGATCATCCGGATCACCCGCATCCACCTCGAGGAGGACGTGGCCAAGAACACGCACTTCGGCGACGGCAGCGGCATCGATTTCAACCGCGCGGGCACGCCGCTGATGGAGATCGTCACCGAGCCGGACATGGACAACGAGGACGAGGCGTTCGCCTTCCTGACCGCGCTCAAGCAGATCCTCGCCTACGCCGACATCAGCGACTGCAACCTCGAGCAGGGCAACATCCGCTGCGACATCAACACCTCGGTTCGGCCGACCCGCGAAAGCCCGCTCGGCACCAAGGTCGAGATCAAGAACATGAACACCTTTCGCGGTGCGCACCGCGCGCTGGCCCACGAGATTCAACGCCAGATTCGCGAGGTGCAGCGCGGCCGGGCCATCCCGCAGGAAACGCGCCGCTGGGACGACGATGCCGGCGTGTCATCGTCGATGCGCACCAAGGAATACGCCCACGACTACCGCTACTTCCCCGAGCCGGACCTGCTGCCGGTCGAGTTGACGCAAACGCAGGTGGACACTTGGGCGGCGCTGCTGCCCGAGCGACCGCCCGAGCGCCGCGAACGCATGGTCCGCGACTACGGCATTCCCGACTACGATGCTGGCGTGCTGGCTGCCGACCGGGCCATCGCCGACTACTTCGAGAAGGCCGCCCGGTTGAGCGGGAAGGGCAAGGCCGTCTCCAACTGGATGATGTCCGAGATGATGCGCCTGCTCACCGCCACCGGACAGGAAATCGGCGCGGTCAAGATCACGCCCGAAGCTCTTGCCGCCCTGGTCGCCCTGGTCGAAGCCAAGACCATTAACCAACCGGCCGCCAAGGAAGTCTTTGCCGTGTTGTTCGAACAGGGCGGAGACCCGCAGCAGATCGTCCAGGACCGCGGGTTGGTTCAGGTCAGCGACACCGGGGCCATTCAGGGATTGGTCGATCAGGTCCTCCGCGAGAACGAGCGCTCCGTCCAGGACTACCGGAGCGGCAAGGAAGCCGCCCTTCAATTCCTTGTCGGGCAGGTGATGCGTATCAGTAAAGGGAAAGCCAACCCGCAGTTGGCGAGAGAGTTGCTCCTCAAGGCAATCGGATCGTAACGAAGCGTTCGCACTCTAGCAAAAAACAAATAAAACGATTGACCTCACCGGTCGATGCACTATGTTGTTCTAGGCAGAGTGGAACCGAAAACGAGGGAAGTTTTTCGTCATGCCGAAATACACGTATGTAGCTCTGGACGCCCGAGGCGCGGAAACGCGGGGCGAGATCGAAGCCGACAACCAGACGACGGCTCTGTCCAAGATACGTGAAAAAGGTATGTTTCCTACTAGCGTGAACGAGGCGACGGCCGCTTCAACACGTCCCGGCAAGGGTAAATCCGCCAGTCGCGGCAAAACGGCGGCTGGTTCCGGCGGTGGCCTGAAGAAGGAAATCAAACTTCCCGTCATCTTCTCCCGCGTCAAGACCAAGGAACTGATGGTATTCACGCGCCAGTTGGCCACGCTGGTGGACGCCGGCCTGCCCCTGGTACGCAGCATGCAGGTGCTGGAGAAGCAGGAAAAGAATCCCGCGCTGAAAAAGGCGCTCGGCGAGATGGCCGACGCGATCCAGTCCGGCAGCACCTTTGCCGAGGCGCTCGCCCAGCATCCCAAGATCTACAACAAGCTCTATGTCAACATGGCCAAGGCCGGTGAGGTCGGCGGCGTACTGGACCAGGTGCTGGTCCGTCTCGCCGAATTCATGGAGAAGGCCCAGAAGATCAAGAACAAGGTCATGGGTGCGATGATGTACCCGCTGGTGGTCATGATCATGGCCCTCGGCATCCTGACCTTCCTGATGATCGTGATCATCCCGAAGTTCAAGGAGATCTTCTCGGAGCTGCTGGCCGGCCAGGCTCTACCCGGCCTTACCCAGTTGGTGATGAGCGCGAGCGAGTTGATGACCAAACGGCTCCCGTTCCTGGTTGTCGGGGTGGCCGGCGTGATCTTCCTCGGCAAGATGGCCGCGAAGACCAAGCAGGGTGCGTTGATCCTCGACCATGTGAAATTGAACATGCCGATCTTCGGCAACCTCGTCCGCAAAACCGTGGTCGGTCGCTTCACCCGCACCCTCGGCACCCTGATGGCGTCCGGCGTGCCGGTACTCCAGGCGTTGAACATCGTGCGCGATACCGCCGGCAACGAGGTGGTCGCGAAGGCGGTCAGCCAGATCCACGACGCGGTGAAGGAGGGCGAGAACATGGCCCCGCCGATCGAGGCCTCCGGCGTGTTCCCGCCGATGGTGGTCAGCATGGTCCAGGTCGGCGAGGAAACCGGCGAGCTGCCGGAAATGCTGATGAAGATCGCCGACAGCTACGACGACGAAGTGGACAACGCCGTGGCCGGCCTGACCTCGGTGATCGAGCCGCTGCTGATCGTGTTCCTCGCCCTCGTGGTCGGTACGATCGTCATCGCGCTCTTCCTGCCCCTGATCTCGATCATCGGCAACCTGAGCTGACATCCCGCGCTGCGCTTTCCGTTGGCCGCGCCGGACCTCTCTGCTACACTGCCATCATGCCGTTGCGATTCGGTCATTGCCGTGGAGTATCACGGCCGGAAATCCTGCTCATCCTCTCCATCGTGCTGGGCGTATTGTCCCTGCTCGTCCCGGCCTTACTCGATCTACGCATCCGGCGCGACACCCGGACGGCCTACCGGGACATCCGTCTGCTGATCGCCGCGGCCCAAGGCTTTAACCGCGAGTACCGGTTGTGGCCGGTTGTAGAACCTCCCGTCAAGGGCGATGCCCGTTTCGGGTGGCGGGAACCCAATGCCCGCGTCATCCGCGTCCTCGGTGCCGTTGCCGGGGATGGAAACGAAGGCCATCGTGGTAATCCTGCGCAGGTGGACTTCCTCGCCGAGGCAGGTGAAGGCATGGCGCGTCTGCGGTTGAGCCCCACGGGTGAGGCCTTGGATCCATGGGGCCAACCCTACCAGATGGTCTTCGATTCCAATTACGACTCGGTCTGCACGGTGGATAACAATCCGATCGGACCGGTTGTCGGGGCCGGCGTGATCATCTGGTCGTATGGCCCGGACAAGCGACCGGACACCGATGATGACGTGCGTTCATGGCGTTAAGGTCCGTTTGCTCCGATCGCGCGTACGGTATGCAGGATGATCAGGCCCAGGGCTACGAAACCCTCGATGACGGCAGCCTTCCGGACGTGTCGCGCCGGCCAAATACGGGCGAGTCGCGGCTCGAACCACAAGGCCGCACCGGCATCCAGCAACAGGACAATGGCGATCCACAGCAGCATGTTTTTGACTCGCGTTTCCAAGCGGGACATTCAACCATCCGCCATGAACGTACACGAAAAAATCGCCGCCTTCGATCCCAACGACCTCGGTCGCGCGGGTTCCAACCTGTTTGGTCTGCCGTTCACACCCGATGAAGCCCGGGTGGTCGTGATTCCGGTGCCGTGGGAAGTCACCGTCTCCTACGGCGGAGGGACGCTGCATGGACCCAGGGCGGTGTACAATGCCTCGAAGCAGGTGGACCTCTTTGATCCCTACCTGCCCGATGCCTGGAAGGTGGGCGTGGCCATGGAACCGATCCCGGTCCGCCTCGCCGCGACCAGCCGATCCCTGCGCGGCAAGGCCGAGCGGTACATCGCCAAGCTGGAGCGCGGGATCGACCCCGCGCGCGATCCCGCCATGCGCCGTACCCAGGCCGCCATCAACAACGCCTGTGCGGCGATGGTCGATGACGTGGAGCGCCGCACCGCGCGCCGGCTCGATCAAGGCAAGCTGGTCGCGTTGCTCGGCGGCGACCACTCGACGCCGCTCGGCTTCCTGAAGGCGCTCGCCGGCCGCCACCGCTCGTTCGGCGTGCTGCAGATCGACGCCCATGCCGACCTGCGCGATGCCTACGAGGGCTTTACGTATTCCCATGCCTCGATCATGTTCAACGCCCTGCGCATCCCGCAGATCAAGCGGCTCGTCCAGGCCGGCATCCGCGACTACTGCCAGGCCGAGGCCGAACTCATCCGCGCCTCCAAGGGCCGTGTCGTGACCTGGTTCGACCGCGATCTCAAGCAGCAGCTATACCGTGGCAGGACGGTTGCCGCCCTCCACCGCGCCATCGTGAGCAAGCTGCCGGACAAGGTGTATGTCAGCTTCGACATCGACGGTCTCGATCCGAAACTGTGCCCGAATACCGGCACCCCGGTGCCCGGCGGATTCGAGTTCGAGGAGGCGGTCCAGCTCGTGCAGGCGGTGGCCGACAGCGGCCGCACCATCATCGGCCTCGACATCAACGAAGTCAGTCCGCGCAAGGACGAATGGGACGCCAACGTCGGCGCCCGACTGCTCTTCCGTCTGATCAACATCATGGCGAAGTCGCACCGCATCCGGCCATGAGAGGACATGCCCCCCGCCACGCCCGTGACCGGGGGGCTCGGGCGGGCGATCAACGGTTGTCCGCCGTCTCGGATAACTTGCCCCAGGCGCCGACCCCTTGCGAGCGAGCCTCCTGCTCCAGCCGCTTGAGCCGGGCCTGTTTGCGGTCGGCGTTCCGGCCGTCGATGGGCATGCCGTACTGCCGCACCAGGCCTTCGCGGGTCAGCAGTTCATCGAGGTCGCCGTGTGACGTTTCCACCAAGGCGTAATACCGGGGCAGGGAACTGTTGCCGCGGGCATCCTCCCACCGCGTGTACACGGTGAACGATCCGGAGGCGAGCACGCTGGTGGTGAATTTCGCGGCCTCCCGGCCGAGCCGCACTGTATCCTTCTCGTCCAGCCGGAAGTAGCGGGCCTGGTCCTTGACCCGGTCCGGGAAGGCGTTGTCGGTTTCGGCGGCATCGACCAGGTAAAGCCGGAAGATGTATTCCTTTCCGTCATGGATCACATGGAAGGAATCGCCGTCGTTCGATCCGGTCTTCAGCAGCCGGCAGGACTCGAGCACGGTCCAACCCTTCTTGTCGCCGATGTCGGCCGCGATCGAGTCGGTTTTTTTCGCGGCGGTAACGCGCTGTGGCCGCACGCGGGCAAGGGCATGCGGATCGATGCCGGACAGCTGGCGCGCGAGGACCTGGTCGGCCGGGGCGAGGCGGTTCAGCGCGATGCGCACCATGGCGCCGTCGGGTTGCTGCAGGACCACCATGTCAAAGACGCTTTGAATGAAGGCGGCCTCGATCTGCTGGCCCGACGCGCTGGTCCATGTGCGGAAGTCGGTGGAAAGCAGGATGGCCTCCGGGATCACGGCGGCGGTATCCTCGGGCACGGTCTCGGTCACCGGCCGGGCCAGGAAGCGCGCCCGCGCCTCCACCAGGTAGTCCGCCGTGGACGAGTGTCCCATCATCATGGCGAGATCGAAGGGGGTCAGGCCATCGAAGTCGGCCGCCACCGGATCCGCGCCGGCCTCGACCAACAGGCGGCAGATTTCCGTGCGTCCGTCGCGGGCTGCGATGTGCAAGGCGGTATGGCCGTTCAGGTCGGCGAGTTTCGGGTCCGCCCCCCGCTCAAGCAGCGGACGGAGGAACAAGGTTCGCCCGTAGCGCGCGGTCTCGATCAGCGGGGTCGTCTGTTCGGCGCCGCGCAGGTTGATCAGGCTGGACGGGTCGGCGATCCATTGATCGAAAGCGGCGGCATCGCTGACCCGGATCGCATCAAAGATATCCGGCTCGGCCTTCGCCGCCGGGGCCGGGGGCGTGGCGATCGGACCGGGTTCGGGGGCACGCCGGTCGCACGCTGCGGCGATCAGCAGCAGAAGCACTGCGCTGGCAGCGCGAAGGGCGGGGCTAGGATTAAAACAGGTCGCGTTGTTCATAGATGGTCACCGGTTCCAGCAGGGCGGCTCCTTCGGCGGCGGCGCGGTTCACCCGGTCGCCGACCGGATGGCAGGCCATGGCCGACGAGGGGAACGGTTGCAGCAGCGCTTTCAGGGTTTCCGGATGGACCTCCGGAGCGAGCCACAGCGACGCGCCGTCGGGATGCAGGATTACCGGCATGCGGTCATGCACCGGATGCATCACCTGGTTGGCCTCGGTGGTGATCACCACGGCGGCTGCGCCGGACGCTTCGGGTATCGGTGACCACAACCCGGCGATGGCGAACGGTGCGCGGTCGGTGCGGTAGAAGAAATACGGTTGCGGACGAGGAAGGCCGGCCCGTTTCCATTCGTAGAAGCCGTCGGCCCAGACCAGGCAGCGGCGGTGGCTGAACGCCTCGCGGAAGGAAGCCAGTCGATCCACCGTCTCGGAACGTGCATTGATCAGCAGCGATCCGCCGTCGCGGTGCGCCGGGGGGAAGCCCCAGGTCATGGGCGTAAAGGACGCCATGGAAGGATCGGTCATGGCCAGAAGCGGTTGGGTAGGGGTCACGTTGTAGCGGCCGACCAGGCCGGTCGGTACGTCCAGGCCGCCGAGCAGCGCCTTGATCCGTTCGGTGATCGACGAGGTGAGGACCAATCTACCGCACATTGGTGGTCTCTCCCGTAACCCAGGCTGCCGCAGCGACCAGCGAGGAAAACACCGGGCATCCGGAGGCCTCCAGGCGACCCCGGGCCTGATGTCCGCCGCGGATGAGCAGGCAATCGGCACCGATGGAGCGGGCCACCTCCGCATCGTGCAACGTATCGCCGATCAAAGCGATCTTGCGCGACGCCGGCAGCTGCGCGCGCAGGACATGGGCCTGTTTGGTCTTGCCGCGCCCATAATGATCCGAGGCGCCCACGACATGCGTGAAATGCTGGTGCAGCCCGCGTTCACGCAGCACGGCGTCCAAGGTCAACTGCGGGTAGGCCGACAACATCGCCTGCGCGATCCCGGCCTGTTGCAGCCGGGCGAGCGCCTTGCGGGTACCGCTGCGCAACCGGCAGGTATGCCGGGCCCGTTCGTATCCGGCCATGAACTGCGAACCCAGATGCTCGAAGGCATGGGTATCCAGCGCGAAGCCGATCCGCCGGTAGTACACCTCCACCGGGAAATCAAACACGGCCTGGTAGCGATGCACGGAAAGGCGGGGCAACCCGGCCTCGGCCAGCAGGCTGTTCATCACGGTGCGGCAGAGCGTTGCATCGTCGAGCAACGTTCCATTCCAATCCCAGATGACCGTATCATAACGCACAAGCAAACACCCCGCTGGAAACAACCGCGGCACGTGGTACAGTAACGCCATGAAACGTTGTCTGACAATCCTGCTGTTGATCGTGGTGGCCTTCGTGGTGTTGGTGCGTTCTCTTGACCGCACGCCCAAGGTTCCTGAAACCGATTACGCCGGGGCGATCAGCCGGACCGATCCCGTGGCGGTGCAACTGGGATCCGAAGGCGTCCCGGCGGCCGACCAGGTCTTCACCCGGTTCGGGTTGCTGTGGTCCAACCTCACCGCGGCCTCCGTGGCGGAGCATGCCACCAATGTCTATGCCGAGGCGGTGTGGTTCAACGACACCCTCAAGACCTTCGAGGGTCGACCGGCCGTTGCGGACTACCTGGACCAGACCGCGCGCCGTGTCGATGCCTGCACGGTGGAGATCGTCGATGTGGCCTCCTCGGGCGTGGAGTATTACGTCCGCTGGCGCATGACCGTGCTGCCCCCGGAAACCGATCCGGCCGATGCCTGGCGATCAATCGGCGTCACCCACATGCGTTTCGACCGCGAGGGCCGCGTACTCCTGCACCAGGATTACTGGGATGCGGCGGGTGGTCTTTATGAACACCTCCCGGGAATTGGATGGATCCTGCGCAACATCCGCGCCCGCTTGTGATGCCCGCGCCTGCGTAACACGTATCGGATGAATCGTGTTACGAGGCGAGATCGGCCATGATCGCGGCGTACGCGGCCGCCGGATCGTCCGCCTCCAGAATGGGCCGGCCTACCACCAGATGGGTCGCGCCCGCATCGCGGGCATCGCGCGGCGTACCGACGCGCTTCTGGTCACCGATGGTGTTCGAGGGCAGGCGAATGCCGGGGGTCACTATCAAGGCGTCCGGTCCCACGGCGGCACGGATGGCCGACGCTTCGTGCAGCGAACACACCACGCCGTCCACGCCGGCTTCGCGGGCCAGTACGGCCAACGCCACCGCCTGGTCGCGGGGGGAGCGGGCAACGCCGACCGCCTGCAGATCCGATGTGTCAAGGCTGGTAAGCACTGTGACGGCAAGGAGTTTTGTCGATGCATGGCCGCCTGCGCGGGCCGCCTGGACCGCCGCTTCCAGCATTGCTTTTCCGCCGCCTGCATGCAGCGTCAACAGATGGACCCGGTGCCGGGCGGCCGCGCTCACCGCGCGTTCCACGGTGCGCGGGATGTCGTGCAGTTTCAGGTCCAGGAAGATGTTTTTCCCCAATGTTTGCAGGGGTTCCAGCACACCCGGGCCCTCCGCGCAAAACAGCTCCAGGCCGACCTTGTACCACGAAATCGCAGGGGGAAGCCGTTCTACCGTGGCGGCGAGAGACGGGCGATCCGGGACATCCAGCGCGACAATAACGGGGGTATGCATAAAAAACTCCAATAATATCAAGGGTTCCGTGCGTGGATGGGCCACGAACCGCCGATCCGTCGCCCATCATGCCGCAGGAAGGCGTATGAGGGAAACGCGATTTTGGGCAAAATTTCTTCACGCGTAAATGCCTTGTGGGCAACTTATTGCAAAACGGTGCCAATGATTGTTTGTTTTTTTATAATTCCCCGTTGACTCTGAGAGGGGTGCGCCCTATTGTGTCGGCCGCTTCGTTGGTTCCCGCTTGCGAGCGGGACACGGCGAAGAAAAAAAGTTTTAAAAAGTTCTTGCACAAGCGAAGACGATTTGAGACTTTATCGATCCCGTTCTTTGAAAAGAAAATATTGCACAATCATTGCTTCGTGACAGAAGTGATGTGGTTTGTGCGAGTATACGTCAATTTTTGTAATGAATCCGCCGGTTGCATAAACCGGCAAGCTAGAAAATGCTCAAACATTTCTCTTCGGAGAGTTTGATTCTGGCTCAGAACGAACGCTGGCGGCGTGGATTAGGC